>ERZ827478.2215-NODE-2215-length-10551-cov-26.432069_pt1 | contig 10551 bp, 8 predicted proteins | sample MGYA00519705_ERZ827478 | MGnify/ENA primary metagenome ERZ827478 (study PRJEB31778, sample SAMEA3449318) | human gut metagenome | biome: human gut; feature: human-associated habitat; material: faeces | place: United Kingdom | collected 2010/2012 ... | reverse complement strand
TTGATGAATCATTAAGTCATGTTAGTAGAATCAAAGATAATCGTAAAATTAAAGTAAATATTTCTGATGATTTTTTAATGGCAGATATGGATGCAAGATTAATTGTACAGGTTTTAATAAATTTAATTAATAATGCGATCAAATATACAGAAAATGATTCAACAATTTCAATAAATGCTTATCAAATAGAAGACTATGTATATATAGAAGTCTGTGACAATGGAAGTGGTATAGAAGATAAAGATAAAGATAAAATATTTGAAAAATTTTACACTGTAAATCATTCTATTGTTGATAGTAAGAAGAGCATGGGGTTAGGTTTAGCTTTATGTAAATCAATTGTTGAAGCACATGGAGGTGTTATATCTGTTAAAGACAATCATCCAACAGGGGCTATATTTACATTTAGTTTACCTGCTACAAAGATCACAATTAATAAGGATATAATTGTCAGATGATATGAGGAGGTGTTGGTATTGGAAGAGGTGAGAAAAGGTAAATTAACAATCTTTTTTGGATATTGTGCAGGGGTAGGAAAAACATTTTCAATGTTAAATACAGCCCAGCAAAAATCTGTTGAAGGTGTAGATGTGGTTATTGGATATATAGAAAATCATGATAGACCTGATACACAGAATCTAACATATGGATTAGAAAAAATACCGACTAAAGAGGTAATTTATAAAGGACATCATTTCTTTGAATTTGATCTAGATCAAGCATTAGAAAGACATCCTCAACTCATACTAGTTGATGAATTAGCTCATACAAATGCGCCTACTTCTAGACATAAAAAAAGGTATAGTGATATTGAAGAATTATTAAGAGCAGGTATAGATGTTTACACAACTGTAAATGTACAACATATAGAAAGCTTACATGATGTTGTAGAAAGTATTACAAAAGTAAAGGTAAACGAGAGAATTCCTGATTATATATTTAATGATGCAGATGATGTTAAGTTAATAGATGTTGATATAAATGATTTAATAGATAGATTAAAACAAGGAAAAATTTACAATAAGATACAGGCAAGAAGAGCATTAGAAAATTTTTTTATTAAAGATAATCTAATCGCATTACGAGAAATCGCAATGAGGAAATGTGCTGATCGTATCAATTTGTATGCAAAAGATGAAAATAGACAATTTCTTAAAGAAAATATACTTGTTTGTTTAGGAACATCACCAACGAATCAAAAAGTAATCCGAACTGCTTCTAAAATGGCTCAAGCCTTTCATGGCGAATTTACAGCTTTATATGTTGATTCTAAAGAATTAGACTATAAAGCTCTTGAACAACTCAAAAAAAACATCTCGCTTGCTAAAGAATTACAAGCGAATATTGTATCTACTTATGGTGATGATATAGCTTATCAAATCAGCCAATATGCTAAAACAGCAGGCGTCTCTAAATTAGTTTTAGGACGTTCTTACCAAAAAAAATCAATTTTATATAAGCCGACTATTGTTGACAAACTAACTAAACTATCTCCAAATTTAGATATATATATTATTCCAGATAATAATTCTAGTAGACAAAATTTCAACAAGTACCAATATAAAAGTAGTTTTAGATTTTCAACTAGAGATACTTGCATTTCAATGGTTACATTATTGGTTATAACCCTCTTGGCATATTTAGCACAAATAATGGGATTTGGTATGACTACGATTCTATTATTATATGTATTGTCATCATGTATTATAGGTAGTTTGACGTTACTTCCTATTTATAGCTTTGTGATACCATTCATAAATGTATGTTTAATAAATTATTTGTTCATTAATCCAAAGTATTCTTTAGAAATAATCTCATCAGAGTATGTTGTGGTATTAATTGTGATGATAGTAGTTTCTGTTATTATTAATGGTTTAAATTTTAAATTAAAGAAAGAAAAAAACAGTGCATCTTTACGTGCCTATAGTATGGAAGTTTTATTAGAAACAAGCCAAAAATTACAACAAGCAAAAACCTATAATGATGTCATGAAAGAAACATGTATCCAATTAAATAAATGGTTAAAGCGAATTATTATTTTTTATCCTGTAAATAGAAAAATGTTAGATAAACCATATATCTACAATTCGAATGCTGATTTTGATAATGTTAATATATTTTTGACAGAAAAAGAAAAAACAGTAGCCAAATGGGTTTATGTAAATAATAAGAATGCTGGTCCAACTACTAGTACATTGCAGGAAGCAAATGCATTATATTTATCCGTTCGCCGAAATAATAAAATATATGGTGTTATCGGAATTGATATGATTAGTAATCCAACACTTAGTCAATATGAGAAAAATCTAATTAAAACAATTTTAAATGAAGTTTCTCTAGCAATGGATTCTTTAGAAAAATAAGAACCCCTCAAAATGGCAGTAGTAACAGAATCATTTGATATTCCGATGGATATCATGACAAAATTAGCAACTGGAGAATATCGTAGAATTGGTGGTGTTGTGAGAGTTGCAATTGGACCAAATAAAGGTCGAATTGTGAAACATCTTGAACCTGTCAAAATGGAGCAAGCTGATCAAATCCAAAAGGTTGGAAGTAAAATTATGCAAGTTGCAAAGAATAGGAAAAAAGAACTTATTATTGGGGCTTTAGTTACAGGGACTATTACAGTCGGTGGTGTAGTGTATCATAAAATAAAAAGTAGACAACCTGAGTGGTACAGAACTATCATGCAGCATTACGAGATTATATTGATGATGTTCGTTCCGGCAAATTGAGTATGGAGTCTATCAATTGTTTGATGGATTCTTTAGAAGAACTCAAGCAGAATAATAATTATGAAAAGATTAAGATTGAATTGACGACAGAAGAATTAAGTGTACTTGTCAATCGTATTTATGAGTATACTATCAAACTTGCTAAAGATAATTCAGTTGACCTAGCTGATGACGAATTAAGTTCTTCTGATAACATTCTTTTGAATTTACAGAAGTATCTTTTAGCACAAAAACATATATTTGAATTGGCTGCATAACAAAAGTGATCCTCATTATTGAATTGATTAGAATGATGAGGATTTTTTTATGTTATAATAGCGAATGATAAGGAGAAAATTATGTTAACAGGAGAATTAAAGAATAAAGTTGATAAGATATGGGAGTCGTTCTGGACAGGAGGTATTACTAACCCCCTGGATGTCATTGAACAATTCACTTATCTTATGTATATGAAACAATTAGATGAAGTAGAAACAAAGAATGAAGCAGATGCTGAATTATTTGGAATGGATTATGAAGGTTTATTCCCTAAAGATAAACCATATTTAAGATGGCATCATTTTAAAGATATTGGTAGTGCTGATAAGATGTATCAAATCATGAATGATGAATTATTCCCATTCATTAAGAATTTAAAAGGTGATGGTGAATCTTCATATGCAAGATTTATGAGAGATGCCATTTTTAAGATTCCTACACCAAATCTACTACAGAAAGTAGTTACAGGAATAGAAGGATTAAATACAGAAGAAGCAGATGTAAAAGGTGATTTATATGAATACTTATTAAATAAACTTGCAACTTCTGGTACAAATGGACAGTTTAGAACACCTAGACATATCATTAATATGATGGTGAATCTTGTAAAACCTGTACCTACAGATACAATATGTGATCCAGCTATGGGTACTGCAGGGTTCCTTATTGGCGCTGAAGAATACTTAAGAGAAAAACATCAAGAACTATTCTTAGATGAAAAACGAAATGAACATTTTAATAATAAGATGTTTAATGGTTTTGATATGGATTCTACAATGCTCAGAATTGGGGCGATGAACCTTATTTCTCATAATGTAGATAATCCGCAAATAGAATATAGAGATAGTCTTTCACAGCAGAATATTGATGAAAATAAGTACTCTTTAATCCTTGCAAATCCACCATTCAAGGGGTCATTAGACTATGAGGTAGTCGCAGAAAACTTATTATCTGTATGTAAGACTAAGAAGACAGAATTACTCTTTATTGCGTTATTCTTACGTTCATTACAGGTTGGTGGTAGATGTGCATGTATCGTACCTGATGGTGTATTATTTGGTTCTAGTAAAGCGCATAAGAGTATTAGAAAAGAACTAGTAGAGAATAACCAGTTACATGCAGTTATTTCTATGCCTAGTGGTGTATTTAAACCATATGCAGGTGTATCTACAGCTATATTAGTATTTACTAAGACAACTACAGGTGGTACTGATAATGTTTGGTTTTATGATATGAAAGCTGATGGTTATTCATTAGATGATAAACGTTCAGCAGTAGAAGAGAATGATATTCCTGATATTATTCATAGATATGAACATTTAGATGAAGAAAAGGATAGAAAGAGAACTGAACAGAGTTTCTTTGTACCTAAGGAAGAGATTGCAGAGAATGATTATGATCTTTCTATTAATAAGTATAAAGAGATTGTTTATGAGAAGGTTGAGTATCGTCCTACTCATGAGATATTAGGTGATATTGAAGCACTTAATAAAGAGATAGAAGAGAGTATTGAGGAATTAAAGTCTTTATTGAAGGACTAGAAAGGAGTTAAATGTGGGTGATAAATCTGCATTTGTATGGTAAGTGTGGAGTATAAAAAACTTGGAGATATCGCTACTTATATAAATGGTTATGCATTTAAGCCAGAACAGAGAGGTAGTGAAGGATTGCCTATAATCAGAATACAAGATCTCACTGGTAATGCATATGATTTGGGATATTACAACGGAGATTATCCTAAAAAAGTAGAGTTAAATGATGGAGATGTATTGATTTCTTGGTCTGCTAGTTTAGGTGTTTATCTTTGGAATCATGGTAAAGCATTATTAAATCAACATATCTTTAAGGTTGTTTTTGATAAAGTTGAAATTGACAAATTCTATTTCATGTATGCTGTTGAATATAATTTAGACAAGATGTCTTTAAAGACACATGGAGCTACAATGAAACACATTACAAAGAAAGATTTTGATAATGTTGTTATTCCGTATCCTGATTTAGATTATCAAAAGGAAGTTGCATATAGACTTACTAGTTTGAAGGGAATAATTGAGAAGTATCAAAAACAATTAGACTTATTAGATGAACTAGTCAAAGCCCGATTTGTGGAGATGTTTGGGGATCCGGTTATTAATTCTTGTCAATTTCCAGTTCAGCCAATGACAGATATATGTGATATTATTGATGGTGATAGAGGAAAGAACTATCCTAAATCAGAGGAAATTCTCGATGATGGTTATTGCTTGTTTTTAAATGCAAAAAATGTAACTCAAAAAGGATTTGATTTTGAGAATTGTAACTTTATTACAAGAGAGAAAGATGATGCTTTACGAAATGGAAAATTATCGAGAGGAGATGTAGTTCTTACAACTCGAGGAACTGTAGGTAATTTAGCATATTATTCAAAAAATGTTCCGTATGAAAATATTAGAATTAATTCTGGAATGGTTATATTAAGAATGAATAGAAGTATACTCAATGAAATTTATTTTATAGAATTGTTTAAAATGAAATTAAGTGATATAAAAGAAAAAATTGCTAGTGGTTCAGCGCAACCACAATTACCTATTTCTACCATGAATAAAATAATTCTAATGATTCCCCCTCTAGAACTCCAAAACCAGTTCGCATCATTCGTACAAGAAATCGATAAATCAAGGTTACGTGAACTATTAGCAATAAAACAAATTAAGTTACTATTGAACGATTCATGGCTTTTATTATATTAGTTGTGATTATATGTCAATGTATCAATAAAATCTCAATTCATAAACATAACGTGCTAAAATTATTATATGAATATTATTTATGGGGGTATTTACAATGAATAAATTTGAAATGAAGAATGTTATTGAAAATACAGGAAATGAAGTTAAAAAGGCTGTTTCAAAAGGCAAAGATATTGTTTTTGATTCTAAGGATAAAGTATTTGATGCTTTAGATATTAATAAAGATGGAAGAGTGGATACTGAAGATATAATTGTTCTTGGACTAAGAATACCGGGTGTGCATATTGATCGAGAAGAATTTTTGAGAAAGCAATTTATGAAAAACTATGCAAATGATGTTATTCAAGACACAGTAAAGTTCAATCCAGCACATGCAGGTATAACAGTTGAAGAAATTGATAATATAGCAGATCAAGTAATCCAATATGAAAGAAATTGTGTAAGTGGTATTTCCTTAGCATTGGGTGCTCCTGGTGGAGTTGCTATGGTTGCTACATTGCCAACAGATATTGCTCAATATTATGGGTATATGCTAAGAGCTATACAGAAATTGTTATATCTGTATGGTTTTCCTGAAATAAATGTTGAAAATGGTGTGAATATTGATGACGAGACTATGAATCTTATTACTTTATGTTTGGGTGTAATGTATGGAGTAGAGGGCTCAGTTGCAAGTATTAAGATACTTTCTAATGCGTTAGGAAAAGGAGTAGAGAAAAAACTATTACAAAAAGCACTAACAAAAGGTACTTTCTATCCTATTGTAAAGAAAATCTCAAGATGGTTTAGTGTGTGTATGACTAAACAGGTTTTTGCTGGTTTCTTTAGAAAAGCAATTCCTGTAGTTGGTGGTGTTGTTGGTGGAGGAATAACTTATTTATCATTTAAACCTTGCTGTGATAATTTGAAAAAGTCATTACAGGACACAGCGTTATGTAATCCAAGTTCAAGAAAATCATTTGATGAGTTTGATGTAATAGATGTTTAATTAGAGTGATTTAATAGTAGTTGGTTACGTATTATGAGAAATGAATAAGTAATTTTATAGAATTAACGTGTGAAAGGTTGTTATAATGGGGTTATTTGATTTTTATAATAAAAAAGCAGCCTTAGCTGCTAATCACCACTACCTAACATATCTCTCAATTCTTTAAAAGTATCCTCTATAGGTGCTACTCTGCCATTTCTAACATCCTCCTCAGACTTCTCAAGTAATTCCAATAATTCATTATGTTGATTTGAATCCATAAAATCACCTCCATAGAATATAGCTAAAGTATACCATTCTCTAAGTTAAATAGATAATGTAACCACAATTATTCCCAATAAAGTTCTTTTTTAGGATATAATAGAAACATAAAGGAGATGGTACTATTGAACTTTACATTTTTAAAGAAAAAAAAAGAGTTTCAGGATTTTGCTGAAATATGTATAGAAGCAGAAAAAGGACTTATGGTATCACCTTCATCCTGTGCAATGCTTACAAGACGTGCATTAGAACAAGCAGTTCATTACATGTATAAGAACGATATAGACTTACAGATGCCATATAGAGATAATCTAAGTGCGTTAGTTAATGAATACACATTTAAACAAATTGTTCCTAATGATGTTTATGAAGGTATTAAATATATAGTTAAATTGGGTAACTATGCAACGCATACAAATGCTAAGGTGAATAGAGAAGAAGCAGTACTTGCTTTGAATAATCTCTATAGACTTATTAGCTGGATTAATTATTCATATGGAATAAATTACCAGGAACAGTTACCTAAATTTGATCCTGCTAAGTTACCTGATCAAACACATATGTTTGTGAATAAGGATCTTAAAGAACAGATCAGAGAGATTCTTACTAAACAAAAAGAAAAAGAAGCAAAACAAAAAGAAGAACTTGCTAGAGTTATTGCTGAAAATGTGGAATTAAGAAAACAAGGCGCTGCTAAGAGAAAAGAAGAGAAAGCTGTTGAGTATATTGATGTTAATAATGCTCTTGAATGGCAGACAAGAAAACTTGTTATTGATCTGCAACTTAAAGAAGCTGGATGGGACTTTGATACAAATGTACAAGTAGAATTCCCTGTACATCATATGCCAACAGAGTCTCAAGATGGTTATGTAGATTATATATTACGTGGTAGAACTGGAAAGATTATTGCTGTTATAGAAGCTAAAAAAACAAGTGCAAATCCTCGTATTGGACGTAATCAGGCTAAGCTTTATGCAGATTGCATTGAAAAGGAATATGGATTAAGACCTGTTATATTCTATACAAATGGTTATGAAACATTTCTTTGGGATGACATGATGTATCCGGATAGAAGGATTTCTTCTATCTTCTCTCAGGATGAGATACAGTTACTTATTGATAGAAGAGATACTCGTAGAAGTATTTCTAAACCTGTTATACAAGATGCCATCACAAACCGTTATTACCAGAAAGAAGCTATTGTAAGAACATGTGAAGACTTTGAAAAGGGAAGTCGTAAAGCATTACTTGTTATGGCAACAGGGAGTGGTAAAACACGTGTTGCGATAAGTTTAGTAGATGTACTCACTAAAGCAGATTGGGCAAAGAACATTTTATTCCTTGCTGATCGTACTGCATTAGTCAGACAGGCAAAGAAAAGCTTTGTAAACCTTTTGCCATCTTTGACTACATGTAACCTTTGTGAAAATAAAGATGATCCAGAAGTATCAAGGATGATCTTTAGTACATATCCTACAATGATGAATGCGATTGATGAAACAAGAAGAAAAGATGGAAATCGTTTATTTACACCAGGACACTTTGATCTCATTATTCTTGATGAAAGTCATCGTAGTATATATAACAGGTATAAAGATATATTTGATTACTTTGATGCCTTACTCATAGGTTTGACTGCAACACCTAAAGACAGTATAAGTATGAATACATATTCTATATTTGACTTAGAGACAGGTGTTCCTACATATGCTTATGAATATGAAAAAGCTGTAAAAGATAAATATTTAGTCAGTTACCATTCTTATGAAACAAAACTAAAGTTCTTAGAAGAAGGTATTTGCTATGATGATTTATCGGAAGAGGAGAAGGAAGAATTTGATACACTTTTCCCTGATGTTGATACAATCGAATCATCTCTACTAAACAAATTTATCTTTAATTTAGATACAATTGATACTGTAATCAGAGAATTAATGGAACATGGTATTAAAATCGAAGGAGGAGATAAGATAGGTAAAACTATTATATTCGCTGCTAATCAAGATCACGCACATAAGATCAAGGAAAGATTTGATGTACTCTATCCTGAATATAAAGGGAAGCTCGCTGAAGTTGTTACATTCAATACAAAATATGTACAAAATGCGATAGATCGATTCAGTAAAACAGACAGTTATCCTCAAATAGCTATTAGTGTAGATATGCTAGATACAGGTATAGATGTACCAGATATCGTTAATCTTGTGTTTTTTAAGAAGGTAAGAAGTAAATCGAAGTTCTGGCAGATGATTGGACGAGGTACAAGACTTAGAAAAGATTTGTTTGGTCCAGGAGACGACAAGAAAGAATTCTTAATATTTGATTACCTAGGAAATATGGAATATTTCAGAGTAAACAAGAATGCTGAAAAATCTGGTATTGTAGAATCACTTTCTCAACGTATTTATAAGTTGCGTGTTGATATTCTTTATGCACTTGAACAGAATGCAACAGACCAGGATTATGTTGATGAAATCAACAAACAGATCAAAGAAATGTCAGGTTATATTCAAGCACTCGATGAAGATAGTTTTAATGTAAAATTGCGTTTGAAGTATGTACACCAATATAAAAATCCAGATAACTGGAGAAATCTCAATGAAATGGATACACACTATATCAAGGATGAATTATCTTCACTTGTTGTGATTCATGACGAAGATACACAAGCTAAATTCTTTGACAGACAGATGTATATGATTGAGATGGCTTATTTAAATCATTATAATGCTACTTCAGTTATCAACAATGTCATTGCCATCGCAAATGAACTTTATAAAAAACAAGCAACTCCTGATATTGCAAGAAATGCTGAATATTTGAAATGTGCAAAAGATCCTGATTATTGGAAAACTGCCAATTACTTTGATTTGGAAGTATTACGTGAGAAGATTAGAGGACTTATTAAGTACTTAACAAAAGATGATCCGGTAAAGCCTATAGATACACACTTTACTGATGAAATCATTGAAACAAAGGTGAATGATGCTTTCTATAATGATGAAGGACTAGAGAACTATAAAGAAAAAGTCCAGCATTATTTAAAAGAGCATCAGGATGATGAAGCTATCTATAAGCTCAGACATAATCAAGTGATCACTCCAGATGAAATGAAACATCTAGAAAACTTATTATGGATAGACTTAGGCAGTAAAGACGATTATCGAATACACTTTGGTGATACACCTATCACAAGATTAATTAGAAAGATTGTAGGACTAGATAGAGAAGCTGCTATGGCTGAGTTCTCACGTTTCTTAGATGATCAGAGCTTGAATTCTAGACAGATTCACTTTGTAGAATTGATTGTAGATTATATTGTGAAGAATGGTTTCATTGAAGATAGGAAGGTCTTATTGCAGGATCCTTTCAAGTCAGTTGGTAGTATGAGTGCTTTATTTAAGGATAAGATGAATGTTGCAAGAGATATACTAAAGACAGTGGAAATATTTAGTGAAAGACTTTAAAAGTAAACGTTCACAATTTTGAGAGTAATCTATCACTATAAAAAATAATTATAATTTGATTATTCGCAAGCAACAGCACCGCCAATCGCATAAAGTGCACCACCTATATC
>ERZ827478.2212-NODE-2212-length-10588-cov-2.234026_pt1 | contig 10588 bp, 7 predicted proteins | sample MGYA00519705_ERZ827478 | MGnify/ENA primary metagenome ERZ827478 (study PRJEB31778, sample SAMEA3449318) | human gut metagenome | biome: human gut; feature: human-associated habitat; material: faeces | place: United Kingdom | collected 2010/2012 ... | reverse complement strand
ATTCCCTCAAACAACGTGCCTGCGTCCTGCTGCGCGTGCACCTGCGGGCGAACGCCGGCTTCCAGCAGGCGGTTTACAAAGCGGCGGTTTTCTTCGTCCGAAAAGTATTCCGTAATGGAGGCGGCCACAATGCCGCCCACATCCTCGACGTCCACCAGCTCCTGCTCGCTCGCGCCTATCAGCGCTTCCAGCGTGCCGAAATATGCCGCCAGACCTGCTGCGGTGGCCTCGCCGACTTCACGGATGCCAAGTGCATAGAGGAAGCGGGCAAAGGTGGTTTCTTTCGCTTTTTCCAGCGCGTTAACCACATTTTGTGCCGATTTCGGCCCCATGCGCTCCAGTCCGGTCAGTTTGCCTGCGGTGAGTTTGAACAGATCCGCCGGAGTGTGGACATATTCTTTTTCAACCAGCTGATCGATGATTTTGTCGCCCATACCGTCAACGTCCATCGCACGGCGGGAAACAAAGTGTTTCAGCGACTCTTTACGCTGCGCACCGCAAATCAGGCCACCGGTACAGCGGGCAACCGCTTCTCCTTCCACACGCTCAACGTCAGAACCACATACCGGACAATGCGTCGGGAATACAACCTCACGGGTATCTTCCGGGCGTTCAGAAAGCACGACGTTAACCACCTGCGGGATCACGTCGCCAGCGCGGCGAATCACCACTTTATCGCCAATGCGTAAACCAAGACGTTCGATTTCATCCGCATTGTGTAAGGTTGCGTTACTCACCAGCACGCCTGCAACATGGACAGGTTCCAGACGCGCAACAGGCGTAATCGCGCCAGTACGCCCAACCTGAAACTCGACGTCACGCACAAAGGTCATCTGTTCCTGCGCCGGGAATTTAAACGCTACCGCCCAGCGCGGGGCACGCGCGACAAAGCCAAGCTGCTCCTGCTGTGTCAGTGAGTTGACCTTAATCACCACGCCGTCGATATCAAAGCCCAACGTCGGGCGGTCTTCTTCCACTTTGTGATAGAACGCCAGCACTTCTTCCGCCGATTCACAAAGCGTTACCCGGTCGCTGACCGGCAAACCCCACTTTTTAAATTGCAGTAAACGGCCAAGATGAGTATTCGGCAGCTCGCCACCTTCCAGAATACCGACGCCATAGCAGAAAAAAGTGAGCGGTCGCTTCGCTGTAATACGCGGATCAAGCTGACGCAGTGAACCAGCAGCCGCATTACGTGGGTTAGCAAACACTTTCCCGCCCGTGCGTCGCGCATCTTCGTTAATCTTTTCGAACCCCGCCTGCGGCAGGAACACTTCACCACGCACTTCCAGACGCGCCGGGATATTCTCTCCGTGTAGCTTCAGCGGAATGGCGCGAATAGTACGCACATTAGACGTGATATCTTCCCCGGTAGTACCATCGCCACGCGTCGCGGCACTGACCAAAACGCCATTTTCATACAGAATACTGACAGCAAGGCCATCCAGCTTCAGCTCACAGCACCAAGTGACTTTCTCGTTGCTTTTCAGACGGTCCTGCACTCGTTTGTTGAAGGCAAGAAAGCTTTCTTCATCAAAAACGTTATCCAGCGACAGCATTGGCACTTCATGGCGGATCTGGCTGAAAGCCGCCAGCGGCGCAGCACCTACACGTTGGGTAGGCGAATCAGGCGTAATCAGTTCTGGATGTTTGGTTTCCAGCTCGCGCAGTTCGCGCATCAGTCTGTCGTATTCAGCGTCGGGAATTTCCGGCGCATCCATCACATGATAAAGATATTCATGATGGCGAAGCGTCGTTCGCAGTTCTGTCAGTTGTTGTTCGATTGATTCCATATCGCACCATCAATGCTAAAACCCCCGACAAGCGGGGGTTCGAAGAGGAGTTAATTTGCCTTAAGTGTATCAGGCGTTGGCGTCTTTGACTTCGCGGATGATGTCCTGGTACTCGCGCAATTTCTGCGGAGTCATCATACGGCGCTGATCGTCAAGCACTACACCGCCCACTTCATCGGCAATATGCTGCGCAGATTGCAGCATCAGCTTGAAGTTCTGCAGCTCGTCACCGTAAGACGGTACCTGCATAAAGATAGTGACACCCGGAGTAGTGAAATCCTTCATTTCAGGATCAAAGGTTCCCGGTTTCACCATATTCGCCAGGCTGAATAACGCCGGGCCGCTGCCATCCGGGCTAAGATGACGATGGTAAATATTCATATCGCCAAAAATGAAGCCCGCTTGTTGAATGCTGTTAAGAAGCAGTTCACCGTTTAGCTCGCTACCGTGATGCGCCGCGACGTTCATGATAATCACCGCTTCTTTACGCTTCGGTTTATCCATAACTGGAGCCGGTTCCGCTACAGGCTCAGGCTGTGGTACCGCTACGGGTTCTGCAGGCTGGAAAGCCTGTTGTGCCGGTTGCGGTGCTGAATGCACTGGCTGCGGCGCTGACGCGACTTGTGGCGAAACTGGCTGCTGCAACGGCTGTTCAGGCTGCGGCTGATAGGCAGGCTGCTGCACGGGTTGCTGCACCGGCTGCGCTGGACGCGGAGCATGTTGCGGCGGTACCTGCGCTTCAGGCGGCTGCTGGACCGGTTGACGCGGCTGCGCAGACGCATAAGGCGGTTGGTACTGGTGTTGCGGCGACGGACGAGCAGCCTCATGCTCCTGGGCGTTAGCCGGGGCATGATTCACGCGGTGAACACGAACCTCACCAACGCCCTCATCATCTTCGACATCCTCGTCATAAGAATCGTCGTCACGTTTTGACTTCATTCGTTTTAATGGCCGATCGCGGAACATAGAAGATCGTTCTTTACGGCTGGTCCAGAAACCATGTACCAGTAAAGCGATTATGGCGATCGCGCCAACAATGATTAATATCAGACGCAAATCCTGCATCATTATATTCTCTGTTGTTCTAACACCTTGCCACCACGGCAAACATTTACTCACTAAGAGTATTTGCCGATTACCTCAAGTGCAAGTGCACTATTAACTTTCACAGCACAAAGATAGATGAAATCGTGCTTTTTGCTGTTTTTTCGAACATATCCTAACTGTCCATTGCGCAATTACCCGGTAAAATACGCAGAATTTTCCTGGGATTGGTCAAAAGGAGCTCATCCTGATTATGGTTTCATCATTCACATCTGCCCCACGCAGCGGTTTTTACTATTTTGCGCAAGGCTGGAAGCTCGTCTCGCAACCTGGGATTCGGCGTTTCGTTATTTTACCGCTGCTGGTCAATATTTTGTTGATGGGGGGCGCATTCTGGTGGCTCTTTACGCAACTCGATGTCTGGATCCCGACTCTCATGAGTTATGTTCCGGACTGGTTACAATGGCTGAGCTATCTGTTGTGGCCTCTGGCAGTCATCTCCGTGCTGTTAGTGTTTGGCTATTTCTTCTCAACGATTGCTAACTGGATTGCCGCTCCGTTTAACGGTTTATTGGCTGAACAACTGGAAGCACGATTGACTGGCGCTACACCGCCAGATACCGGGATTTTCGGTATCATGAAAGATGTGCCGCGAATCATGAAACGCGAATGGCAAAAATTTGCGTGGTATCTGCCGCGCGCAATTGTATTGCTAATTCTTTACTTCATCCCTGGTATTGGGCAAACCGTCGCGCCGGTACTGTGGTTCCTGTTTAGCGCCTGGATGTTAGCCATCCAGTATTGCGATTACCCCTTCGATAACCACAAAGTGCCGTTTAAAGAGATGCGCACCGCCCTGCGCACACGCAAAATCACCAATATGCAGTTTGGTGCTTTAACCAGCCTGTTTACGATGATCCCTCTGCTTAATCTGTTCATCATGCCCGTTGCCGTTTGTGGTGCGACGGCGATGTGGGTCGATTGCTATCGCGATAAACACGCGATGTGGCGGTAACAATCTACCGGTTATTTTGTAAACCGCTTGTGTGAAACAGGGGTGGCTTATGCCGCCCCTTATTCCATCTTGCATGTCATTATTTCCCTTCTGCATATAGATATGCTAAATCCTTACTTCCGCATATTCTCTGAGCGGGTATGCTACCTGTTGTATCCCAATTTCATACAGTTAAGGACAGGCCATGAGTAAGATTTTTGAAGATAACTCGCTGACTATCGGTCACACGCCGCTGGTTCGCCTGAATCGCATCGGTAACGGACGCATTCTGGCGAAGGTGGAATCTCGTAACCCCAGCTTCAGCGTTAAGTGCCGTATCGGTGCCAACATGATTTGGGATGCCGAAAAACGCGGCGTGCTGAAACCAGGCGTTGAACTGGTTGAACCAACCAGCGGTAATACCGGGATTGCACTGGCCTATGTCGCTGCCGCTCGCGGTTACAAACTTACCCTGACCATGCCAGAAACCATGAGTATTGAACGCCGCAAGCTGCTGAAAGCGTTAGGTGCAAACCTGGTGCTGACCGAAGGTGCTAAAGGCATGAAAGGCGCAATCCAAAAAGCAGAAGAAATTGTCGCCAGCAATCCAGAGAAATACCTGCTGCTGCAACAATTCAGCAATCCGGCAAACCCTGAAATTCACGAAAAAACCACCGGTCCGGAGATCTGGGAAGATACCGACGGTCAGGTTGATGTATTTATTGCTGGCGTTGGGACTGGCGGTACGCTGACCGGCGTCAGCCGCTACATTAAAGGCACCAAAGGCAAGACCGATCTTATCTCTGTCGCCGTTGAGCCAACCGATTCTCCAGTTATCGCCCAGGCACTGGCTGGTGAAGAGATTAAACCTGGCCCGCATAAAATTCAGGGTATTGGCGCAGGTTTTATCCCGGCTAACCTCGATCTCAAGCTGGTCGATAAAGTCATTGGCATCACCAATGAAGAAGCCATTTCTACCGCGCGTCGTCTGATGGAAGAAGAAGGTATTCTTGCTGGTATCTCTTCTGGAGCAGCTGTTGCTGCGGCGTTGAAACTACAAGAAGATGAAAGCTTTACCAACAAGAATATTGTGGTTATTCTACCGTCATCGGGTGAGCGTTATTTAAGCACCGCATTGTTTGCCGATCTCTTCACTGAGAAAGAATTGCAACAGTAATGCCAGCTTGTTAAAAATGCGTAAAAAAGCACCTTTTCAGGTGCTTTTTTGTGGCCTGCTTCAAACTTTCGCCCCTCCTGGCATTGATTCAGCCTGTCGGAACTGGTATTTAACCAGACTAATTATTTTGATGCGCGAAATTAATCGTTACAGGAAAAGCCAAAGCTGAATCGATTTTATGATTTGGTTCAATTCTTCCTTTAGCGGCATAATGTTTAATGACGTACGAAACGTCAGCGGTCAACACCCGCCAGCAATGGACTGTATTGCGCTCTTCGTGCGTCGCGTCTGTTAAAAACTGGCGCTAACAATACAGGCTAAAGTCGAACCGCCAGGCTAGACTTTAGTTCCACAACACTAAACCTATAAGTTGGGGAAATACAATGTTCCAGCAAGAAGTTACCATTACCGCTCCGAACGGTCTGCACACCCGCCCTGCTGCCCAGTTTGTAAAAGAAGCTAAGGGCTTCACTTCTGAAATTACTGTGACTTCCAACGGCAAAAGCGCCAGCGCGAAAAGCCTGTTTAAACTGCAGACTCTGGGCCTGACTCAAGGTACCGTTGTGACTATCTCCGCAGAAGGCGAAGACGAGCAGAAAGCGGTTGAACATCTGGTTAAACTGATGGCGGAACTCGAGTAATTTCCCGGGTTCTTTTAAAAATCAGTCACAAGTAAGGTAGGGTTATGATTTCAGGCATTTTAGCATCCCCGGGTATCGCTTTCGGTAAAGCTCTGCTTCTGAAAGAAGACGAAATTGTCATTGACCGGAAAAAAATTTCTGCCGACCAGGTTGATCAGGAAGTTGAACGTTTTCTGAGCGGTCGTGCCAAGGCATCAGCCCAGCTGGAAACGATCAAAACGAAAGCTGGTGAAACGTTCGGTGAAGAAAAAGAAGCCATCTTTGAAGGGCATATTATGCTGCTCGAAGATGAGGAGCTGGAGCAGGAAATCATAGCCCTGATTAAAGATAAGCACATGACAGCTGACGCAGCTGCTCATGAAGTTATCGAAGGTCAGGCTTCTGCCCTGGAAGAGCTGGATGATGAATACCTGAAAGAACGTGCGGCTGACGTACGTGATATCGGTAAGCGCCTGCTGCGCAACATCCTGGGCCTGAAGATTATCGACCTGAGCGCCATTCAGGATGAAGTCATTCTGGTTGCCGCTGACCTGACGCCGTCCGAAACTGCACAGCTGAACCTGAAGAAGGTGCTGGGTTTCATCACCGACGCGGGTGGCCGTACTTCCCACACCTCTATCATGGCGCGTTCTCTGGAACTGCCTGCTATCGTGGGTACCGGTAGCGTCACCTCTCAGGTGAAAAATGACGACTATCTGATTCTGGATGCCGTAAATAATCAGGTTTACGTCAATCCAACCAACGAAGTTATTGATAAAATGCGCGCTGTTCAGGAGCAAGTGGCTTCTGAAAAAGCAGAGCTTGCTAAACTGAAAGATCTGCCAGCTATTACGCTGGACGGTCACCAGGTAGAAGTGTGCGCTAACATTGGTACGGTTCGTGACGTTGAAGGTGCAGAGCGTAACGGCGCTGAAGGCGTTGGTCTGTATCGTACTGAGTTCCTGTTCATGGACCGCGACGCGCTGCCCACTGAAGAAGAACAGTTTGCTGCTTACAAAGCAGTGGCTGAAGCGTGTGGCTCGCAGGCGGTTATCGTTCGTACCATGGACATCGGCGGCGACAAAGAGCTGCCATACATGAACTTCCCGAAAGAAGAGAACCCGTTCCTCGGCTATCGCGCGGTACGTATTTACCCGGAATTTGCTGGCCTGTTCCGCACTCAACTGCGGGCCATTTTGCGCGCCGCCAGTTTCGGCAACGCCCAGTTGATGATCCCAATGGTTCACAGCCTCGATCAGATCTTATGGGTGAAGGGCGAGATCCAAAAAGCGATCGTTGAGCTTAAGCGCGATGGCCTGCGTCATGCAGAGACGATTACGCTGGGTATCATGGTGGAAGTGCCGTCGGTGTGCTACATCATCGACCACTTCTGCGATGAGGTCGATTTCTTCAGTATCGGTTCTAACGATATGACCCAGTATCTGTATGCGGTCGATCGTAATAACCCGCGCGTATCGCCGCTGTATAACCCGATTACGCCATCGTTCCTGCGCATGTTGCAGCAGATTATTACCACTGCGCATCAGCGCGGAAAATGGGTAGGTATTTGCGGTGAACTGGGCGGTGAAAGTCGTTATCTGCCGCTACTGCTTGGGCTGGGCTTGGATGAGCTGAGTATGAGTAGCCCGCGCATTCCGGCGGTGAAAAGCCAGCTTCGTCAACTGGATAGCGAGGCGTGTCGGGAACTGGCGCGTCAGGCGTGTGAATGTCGCAGCGCGCAGGAGATTGAAGCGTTACTCACCGCCTTTACGCCGGAAGAAGACGTTCGCCCGCTGCTGGCGCTGGAGAATATCTTCGTTGATCAGGCCTTTAGCAATAAAGAGCAGGCGATCCAGTTCCTGTGCGGTAACCTCGGCGTTAACGGGCGCACTGAACATCCGTTCGAGCTGGAAGAGGATGTCTGGCAACGGGAAGAGATTGTTACCACCGGCGTTAGTTTTGGCGTAGCGATCCCGCACACCAAATCTCAGTGGATCCGTCATTCCAGTATCAGCATTGCCCGGCTGGTGAAACCGGTTGACTGGCAGTCAGAAATGGGCGAAGTCGAACTGGTGATCATGCTGACGTTGGGTGCTAACGAAGGGATGAACCATGTGAAAGTCTTCTCGCAGCTGGCGCGCAAACTGGTGAATAAAAACTTCCGCCAGTCGCTGTTCGCCGCGCAAGATGCACAAAGCATCCTGACGCTGCTGGAAACAGAATTAACCTTCTGACGTTAGCCCTGAAAACGGGCGCTGTACTCTCCTGGCGTCAGGCCAAACTGACGCCGGAAGACGCGACAAAAATAGTCGCTGTCCGGAAAGCCGCAACGCTGCGCCACTTCATGAATCGACAGATGATATTTCTGCAAAATCATCCTCGCCTTCGCCATTCGCACCCAACGCACATATTCGATAAAACGCATTGTTCCATGCTGCGCAAACAGTTTTGACAGATGATTGGGCGTGATATTAAAAAACAGCGCCACGCTCTCACGGGTGAGCGGCTGGGCATAATTATCCTGAACCCAGTTACAAATGCTGTGATAAAGAAAATCTCCGCGCGGCTGCGAATTACCCGGCGGCATATTCACCACGTTGCGGCAAAGATGCAGCAAACTTAACACCAGCGGCTGAATGATATTCTGCTCCAGCGGCGAACGGCTAAGATGGGTGAGGGCAGTAAGCATTGCTTCACCTTCGCCGCGTTGCAGGCTGGGAAGTTGGATCTGGCGAGCAGGATGCAACAACGACGTGGTACGGCTATCGTAAAACGATAACCCAAGCCAGGTCGGTGCGAACACCAGGCTTAACAGCATCACCGGTTTGTTGTTGATCGGTAAATTAGCCGCGCGCGCTGGAATAAACAGCATTTCTCCTTCAACCATACGTTGCTGCTTTGCTTCCAGCAGATTGCCGTATTCGCCGCGCAGCACGATATCCAGACGGGGAAAATCAATACATAAACTGCCCACCGGTAACGAGGCAGGCTGGCTGGCAAACCAGACGCGCCCCAGTAGTTGCGGGTTAAGCACCAGGCCGCTGAACAGATCGGCGAAAAATTGTTGATCGGCGGGCAAGCCTGGTGCTTTCATGAAAGTTCCCGATTAAAGATGCATTAACTGGCGGAATTCTTTAACTTTGCTGCGGCTGACTGGCACTTCAAAATCCAGATCTTTCAGCCGCAGAATATAGGTGTTATTAAACCACGGTTCGATCTCGCGGATTTTGTTCAGATTGACACAAAATGAGCGATGGCAGCGGAAAAAATGCGATGGCGGCAGCTTGCTGCAAAACTCGGTAATGTTCATCGGCATTACGTAGGATTCACGCCGCGTATAGACAAAGGTCATTTTCTCGTGCGCTTCGGCGTAATAGATATCGTTAATTGGCGTGACGATTATTCGCTCATCTTTCACCAGATTAATGGTGTCATTCTCACGCGTTACCGTCGTGGCAGGCGTACTGCTGGTCTGCTGTTGCTGCCAGGCCGCTTCCAGTTTTTGCAGCATCCCGGTAATGCGTGACTCCTGATACGGTTTGAGAATGTAGTCAAACGCTTCCAGTTCAAACGCTTCTACCGCATGTTCTTTCCACGCGGTGATGAACACAATAAACGGTTTATGGGCGAACTGGCTGATGTTTTGCGCCAGCAACACACCGTCCAGCGACGGAATATTGATATCCAGAAAAATGGCGTCGACGCGGTTATGCTGCAAAAACTTCAACACGTCCAGACCGTCGTCAAAGGTGCCGACAATCTCCATCTGGCTGTGCTCTTTAATTAGCCAGCTCAGTTCCTGTTGTGCCAGGAATTCGTCTTCAACAATGATGACTTTCACAATATCACTCCGGCTCAAAGCAATAACGTAGCCTGTGAGGCGACAGGGGTGCGTTGGTTAGGAATGTAAAACGCAATTTCCGTTCCTGGTTCCAGACGGCGGATATGCAGTCCCTCGCCATACAATAACTTCACGCGATGATGGACATTCAGCAGGCCAATTTTATTGCCCGGCATTTCGTTCGCTTCGACCCGCTCAATCACCTTTGGAGCGATGCCGTGCCCGGTATCTCGCACCGCAATGCGTACCCGATTACCGCACTCTGCAACGCTGATGGTGACAACGCCTTTACCTTTGCAAGGCTGAATACCGTGGACAATGGCGTTCTCCACCAACGGTTGGATCAGCAGGCTGGGAATGCAGCAATTCACCTCTTCATCAATATCATAGATAACCGTCAGCTTGTCGCCAAAGCGGGCCTGCTCAATGGCAATATAGTCTTTAATTTGATACAGCTCTTTTTTGATATCGATTTGCTCATCATCTTTTAATTCAATGTTATAGCGTAGATAACGCGACAGATTAAAGATCAGCTGGCGAGCGGTATCCGGATTCAGACGGATCGACGATGAAATAGCGTTCAAAGCGTTAAACAGGAAATGGGGATTAATTTTGCTTTGCAGGGCGCGAAGCTCTGCCTTATTTGCCATTTCACGTAGCTGCTCGGCGCGTGAAACCTCCAGTTGCGTGGAGATGATTTGCGACAGACCGACCGCCATTTCCTGTAATGATGACGTAATCTGATGCGCGTGGCAGTAGTAAATTTTCAGTGTTCCGGTCACAACGCCTTTCTCCCACAATGGGATCACCAGCATGGAATGAATCTCTGGTGTGCGGTGGGCTTCATCATTGTTTTTAATGATGATTTTTCCGTAATTCATCGCCTGTCGGGTAGTCGGGCTAATGAAGTCATCGCCATTCTGATAGTTGTGTTCACCCACGCCAACATAGGCCAGCACATGATCGGTATTGGTAATCGCCACCGCATCGGCATGAATATCATCGCGGATAATTTCACAAACTTTGCGTAATGACTCGCTATTGACATGGCGAAACAGCGGCAGCGTTTTGTTGGCGATATCCAGCGCCAGCTTGGCCTGCCGCGCGGCGCTGGCCTCT
>ERZ827478.2204-NODE-2204-length-10618-cov-6.385781_pt1 | contig 10618 bp, 8 predicted proteins | sample MGYA00519705_ERZ827478 | MGnify/ENA primary metagenome ERZ827478 (study PRJEB31778, sample SAMEA3449318) | human gut metagenome | biome: human gut; feature: human-associated habitat; material: faeces | place: United Kingdom | collected 2010/2012 ... | reverse complement strand
TACAACGTCCCCGTAACAAGTATCTTGATGTACGCCGTGCCTATCTTGCTTATAGCAAACTGCGTAAACGCAGGAAATCACAGACTCGTATGATTACACGAAGGTTACTTCAGTTATTGGAAAATTCAATACTGCCAACAGATAATCCAAATGATCGCCTGTCATAATATAACAGGCATTGTTCATTACATAATTGTTGGCATCATATGCAAAAGCCATTTGGTTTCCGATTATTTTCCATACAATTTTTGGCTTAGAAAAATCCTCCCAATAACTGATGCTATCTTGTGTTTCAAACCACTCGTTACTAGTTTTCTTTCGGGCTTTTATTTTTTTGCCATTAACAATATGAGTTTCTCCTGTTTGTTCTAAACGCTCTATGCCAATTGACAGAAGATAATTTTTCACCGCAGGATAACTTTCTATATCATAATGCCGCGAAGGAAATGTGGCTATAATCCACAAGTCCGCCCATTCATATTCATATCTCTTGATATCCCTGCCACGAAGAATCGGTCGTATAAGTTCAGCCGTCCGAACACGTTCATCTTCTGTTTGACAATTCGCTAGTATCTCATCACGCTTTTCGGTAGAAATGATAAAAGCATCATTGAAACCAGTTTTTATCCCATAGTTGATTTGGATGTTCCAATCCTTCAAGGGTATTCCCACAGACTCAATCTTCTGCTTGATGCTCTGTTCAATGGGAGACAATATCACCCATGGGATAGAATCTGCAAAGTTACACTTCACGCCTTGTTGCTGCACGAAATCGCTCAAATTATTCAAGCCATTCGAATCTTGTACCAAACAAGCTTGTGTGTTAAAAATATTTGCTGCTTTTTGAGATAAAAGAATATTTGCTTCTACCGTTATTGCATCGAATATTTTTATACCTGCAAAATCTACCAACATAATAGGATTGGTCTTGCTTGCGAAATAACCTCGCAAGGCTTCACCATACCCTGCACGCATCCATTTATTAGACGTGATATAGCAAAGAAAACCATTGGGAGTAAGCAGGTTCATACCCAACTCATAGAAGAGGCAGTAAATATCACCAGTGCGTGCATAAGTTATGTAACCCATGCATTCTAATACATCGGCACTCTTACCCATAGATTGTAACTGAATGTAAGGTGGATTGCCAATGATACAGTCAAATCCCAAGAAGTTGCCTTCGGCATCGAGTACTTCTGGAAACTCTATACGCCATTCGAATGCACCAAGATAAATTTTGTTGGAGCGTATTTCCTCAAATATATTTTCTAAAGTCGCAATTTCTTTCTTTAAATCGGCAATGCGCTTGTCCGACGCTTTCTTTTCCTTTTTTGTCGGTTCAAACAGTTGAGGCGCTTGTAAGTTTGCCAACTCAGAGCGGCGTTTGTTCAATCTAACCAATCGTGCATCCCGGCGGTTGATCTCTGTTTTCAGTTTCGACTTGATTTCTGTTATAAACGTTTCCAAATCCTGCTTTTCGCTTTTACTTTGGGCATTTTTATATTTAGCTACAGCCTCCTTATATTGGCTGATGCTGATACTAGACTCTCGCAGTACGGTCTGAATACTGTCTGTCAAAGCGAATCGGTGAAGCAAAGAATTTCCACATTTGATGTTAATGTCGATATTTGGTAAGGTTTCTAAATAAGTGTAATTACTTTCAGCCGTATAGTAAGCATTCTTCAACAATTCAATCCACAGTCGTAGGCGGCAAATCTTCACAGAGTTGGGGTTAATATCAACGCCAAATAAACAGTTCTCAATGATTTGACGCTTCTCCTTGAAAAGAGTTTCCTGCATGCGGCGACTTTCCGCATTGAGTGGGTTGTAAGCAAATAAATTACCTTCGGTATCGGTAACAATCAGCTCGTCATTTTCAATGGCAAGTTGATAGTCCGCTTTGCGGATACGCTTACCGGTAGCATCTACCAAAATACCTAATTCGTATTTCAAGAGTATCAGTTCATTGAGAGCAGACACAAGAAAGTGACCCGAACCAACAGCTGGATCACACAGTCGCAAACTGTTAATTAGTTCATTAGCTTCGACTATATTGTCAATATGGTTGTATAGTTCTATACGGGTGGTACAATTCCAGCCATAATAACCATTAAACTTTTGCAACACGGTCTTGGTGATTGCTTCACGGCACATGAACATAGTGATAAAGCCTGGAGTGAATACTGAACCATCCTTGTGACCATTTATTTTCTCGAATATAAGCCCTAAAACAGAAGCATTGATGAGTGTTTTAGCCTCTTCTTGCACTTCTTCACTGCCTTCGCTCGCAAAGTTATAAGCGTCGAGAAAAGCAAACAAATATTGCAGGGTGGGTAATGCGTTGACTTGTAGATTGCGTTTTTTATTTCGTAATACGCTACTCGCCAAGACAGGAAGTACCGTACGTTGTGAAAGGCTGTTTATCTTAATTGTTTTACTTTCCAAATCTGTCACCTCGAAAAGAGAACTGTTAAGATAGGGAACGTAAGCAAAATCACGCATAATGGAGTGTGTGCGGCTGCCCATGTCACGTGCAAGCACTTGGAAAAAGAGTGTGTTGAGATCATCATAGTCATGAATCTTAGTTATTGAAAGAAATTTATAGATTGCATCTCCATTGTGGTATTTCAACATCTGAGCCTCCAACAGTTTCAAGAAAAGGATACGATTCATCCAAGTAATACACAATTCCATTGCAACATTGAATAACCGTTCCTCATAATCATTCCCATACAAACGACCATTTATGTGACGCAAACAATCTTCTGCATCCAGTTGGTTAATAGTATTCTCTAGTAATGAAGCCTCGTCACGCCGTTCCACAGCTTTGCGTACAATCACGGTTTTATTATTCTCTTTGCGTTCCTCAATACCAATAATGTGTAGCAGCTCAGTGTAGAATCCACGGTTGAGCGAATTGCTGTCATTTTGGAACGATAGCTTCAAAAGATGTGTATCGCTGAATATCTTATAAAGTTCGATAAGTTTGCGTGAAGCGCTACTGTCTGTTCTATCAAGCAGGTGTTGATAGTCTTGTAAGTTGAAGTAAGTGTATTCAAGGCTATCTTTCACCTCCTCAATATAGGTTGTTGCAATTTCAGTATAGAAGAAATCGGTTTTGTTACTGGTTTTGCGTCCATCCACAAAGTCTTGAAACTCACGACGTAATTGTTTGTTCTGATAGAATTTGCGTTCAAACTCATGGGCATCAAAAATAAAGAATTCATGAATATTAGTAGCGATGAGATATTTAATATCATTGTTCTTCTTATTGACACGTTCTTTAAGATAGTATAGCAATAATTCCTGCAAAGCCTTACGATTAAGATTGTCATTAGAAATCATCTCACCTTTGTTGGTGGTACTCTTTACTTCAATCAATAACCCTATATTGGACTTGATAGTTTTATCCAATCGGATAGCCAAATCAATATCTTCTTCGGGAGCCATGTAGTATGGCTTGTAGAACGTTTCACTCAGAAAATTACGTAAATGTTCTTTTTGCGTGTGTTCTCTTTGCCCATCCACAATATTGTCTCTCAATGTGCGAAGGGCATTTTTGAATAAGTCAAAATCTGTTGTTTCAATCGCAACCTGTCTATATGCTTTGTTCAAAACTTGATTCGGTTTGAGTAGTCCCATAATGTTTGGTAAATGAGTTAATAAAATACAAAGGTAGTCTAAAAACTTGATAATAAAGAATGAACGTATTGGTTTAACGAAAGTTTGTTCTACTGCCAGCCATTATCAACAAACAATAGCAGCAGTAGATTTGACATGATTCTACTTATTATATTGTAATAGCCAGCCAAAGTAATCTTTTCACATCCGGATCTATCACAGGTTGGATAAGTTGTTAACCTGAAGGTAACCGACCTGATGGTATAGGAACAGGAAGAAGTCTGTAATCATGGCATTTACCCGGATAGAGAAGCCACATTTTTTATTGCCGGACTTCCGGCATTGCCTCATCCATGTGTGAAAAGGAGTTTTTTCTTTCACCACAACGTTCCTTTCACATCCCCAAAGGGGGTAGTGGATCCAGACCTGCTTCGGCTTTCTTTTTCCTTCCCATATGACAAAAACCGACTATCCATGACTATTCCTGCCAGTGTGCCGGTCGTGCTTGCCTCTCATGGTTTCTTCCCTTATATTCGCACTGATATTTAAACGAGTTGAAAATATGGAAATATGCTACATCGAGGCCGGTGTCCTTGAGAGGATGCTGGCGCGCGCCGAGAACCTGTCCGCACGTGTGGACAGATTGTATGAGAGAAACCGCTGTAAGGAACCCGGAGAGTGACTGGACGGCCAGGATGTCTGCCTGCGCCTTGACATCTCGCCGCGTACCCTGCAGACTCTCCGCGATACCGGACGGCTGGCGTTCACCCGCCTCCAGCGCAAGTTCTATTACAAGCCCGGGGATGTGGAGAAGTTGATGGTCTACGTCGGCATCAGACGCAAGGAGAAGGAGGTGAGAGAAAGAAGGAAAAACGGAAACCTTTAAAGAGCGGAAGAGATGGAAGGCATTATCGACAAGGAGAACGAACGTGTCCGCAGGTTCTTTGCCCTGCTGGACGACATGGAGAAAAAAGTGGAACGTCTTGCCCGTGACAACCGTCCTCCCTTCAACGGGGAACGGTTCCTGACCGACAGGGAGCTTTCCGGGATGTTGAAGATCAGCCGCAGGTGCCTGCAGGATTACAGGGACCAAGGACGGATTCCCTATATCCAGCTTGGCGGGAAGATCCTGTACAGGCAGTCGGACATCGAGAGGCTGCTGGAGGAGAACTATCACCCTGCATTGGTATAATATCGTATTTAAGTTTAAGGATTGTCGCCGGAATTGCATTTACGATTCCGGCGGCAGTTTTTATTTAGCCTGCGGCTTCCTTGCCGGCCGCGGGCTTTCTTCTTTCCATCAGCCGGTTCATGTCCGAGGATATCTTCCGGTCGGTGACCTGGGCGTAGACCTGCGTGCTGTCGATGTTCGTGTGGCCCATCATCCTGGCGATGCTCTCTATCGGAATACCTGCGGTCAGTGTCAGGGTCCCGAACGAATGCCGGGCCATGTGGTAGGACAGGTTCTCTTTCATGCCTAATGCCACGCCCATTCCATGTGCCTCATACCAGAGGACGTCGCGGACCGGCAGCGGGAATACCGGCCTGTCGTCATCCGTGGTGTTGTAAAGCTCCAGTATCTGTCCGGCTATGGGATGCAGCGGGATGAACGCCTCCACGTCCGTTTTGGCGCGGCGGATGCGGATATACCTTCTTCCTTCCGAAGTCGTTCCGATGTGACGGGGATGGAGAGCCCTCGTATCCGCGTAGGCCAGACCGGTCAGCGAGGAGAAGATGAACGTCCTGCGTGCCAGCTCCATCATCGGGTCGGGCAGCGGGGTTTCCATCATCCGCTTCAGTTCACTGCGGCTGATATGCCTTAGTTTAGGTGTTTCTTTCCTCTCGTATGCCACGTCCTCTATCGGATTGCCTCTTAGTATTTCCCGGTCCACGGCGATGTAGATGAGCCGGTTGAGCCAGCACAGGCAGTGGTTCACGTGTCCGTTCCTGTGTCCCAGCTCCTTCTTGAGAAAGACCTTGAACGATTCGGCGAACTCCTCGGTGATGTCCGAAAAGGCGATGTCCTTCATCCCGCGGGATTCGATGAACTGCCTGAGGTTGAGCTGGGTGGTCTTCGACTGGCGGTAGGTGGAAGTGGAGTTGATCTCCTTGGAGCGGACCCTGAGCCGTTCGCGTTCCACCTCTCCGGCCTGCAGGAGGTATTCCGGTACGGAATTGGCGCCTGACACGGTGGTCTTGAGCAGTTCGGCCGTGACCACTCCCTGGTTCCTCAGCAGGTTCCCGTACGCCTCTTCCAACCGGCTGCGGAAGGCGGCAAGGCGGTTGTTCTCCCTGGCTGTTTTGATTTCACACTTCTTGCTGTCCCAGTCCCCGGGTTTGCAATAGACGCCTGTCGTGACTGCCGATTTCTTTCCGTCGATGCTGATCCGGCAGAGGACGGCGGTCGTGCCGTCCGATTTCACCTTGTTACGGTTGATGTAGAATAAGAGCTTGAATGTACTGCGCATGATAATGATTGTTTAGGGATTAAAGGATAAGTTTCAAATCGCGGGTTGCCTCGACGAACCTGTCCATGTCCTCGAACAGCTTCTTCGGGGTTACGCGCGCGTATATCTGGGTGGTCTTTATGTTGGAGTGTCCCAGCATTTTGCAGATGGTCTCTATCGGCACTCCCTCCTCGAGCGTGACCAGCGAGGCGAAAGAATGCCGTCCCATGTGGTAGACAAGGTCCTGGCTCAGCCCTGCCATCAGGCGCAGGGATTTCATATTGGCCCTGAGCGTGTGGTAGTCCTGCGGCGGGAAAAGAGTCTCGCGGGTATCGTCCCGGTATTTCTCAATCAACGCGACGGCTTCCGGAAGCAGCTTGACACGTCCGAGGTAGTCGGTTTTCTTTCGCTGGTATTTCAGCCAGAGGCTGCCCTCGTCATCCCGGAAGAGGTTCTTCCGGGTGATGCTTACCGCATCGGCATAGGCGGTGCCGGTGTAACAGGCGAAGAGGAAGAGGTCCCGGGTGATGACATGTGACCTGCGTTTTTCCGGTATCTCCAGATCACGCAGCTTCTCGAAATTCTCACGGCTGAGTGCTTTCGGTGTTGTCTCCTTCTGCTTGGGCAGCTTGAAGTGGCAGAAATGGTATTTCTCCGAGTGGCCCTCCTTGTAGGCGATGCGGCAGATCTTTTTCAAGATGGCCAGGTAGCCGCGAAGCGTGTCCACGGCATATCCCTTTTCCAGAAGGATGAAATCCTGATAGTCGCGGATGAACTGCTCGTTGAGCTGCCCGAAGACAAGGTCCGGAACCTTGAATTTCGCCTTGATGAATTCGGAAAGCGTGCGGTAGGTGAAGAGGTAGGTCGAGAGTGTGGTGGGCGCACGGTCCACACCGACACGGGCCTTCATTTCCCCGTTATGCCGGTCGAGAAGTTTGAGCAGGGTCATCTGCATGCCCGCATTGCCCTGGAACATGTCCCTGACCGCGGCGGCATCGAAATCCCTTTTTCTTTCCATGAGGGAATTGAAGGCCGAGTGTACGGCAAGCAGCAGTCTTTCTATTTTTTCATTGGTCTCCACCGCTTCCCGGCTCTTGCCGTTCAGCCGGCTCTCACGCGCGTTCCACAGCCCGGGGGTGCAGGAGAGCTTGCAGCTGAACTGCGCCATCGTGCGGTTGAGGGTGATCCGTCCCATGATCGGGGCTTTGCCGGTCTTGTCCGGCTCGCTCTTTTTCAGGTAGAGCAGCACCTTGAATTTTTCCACTTTCATAACGCTCTTTTTTAGGTTGTAAAAATACTCCTTTGAAAAGCGTCCTTTGGCATGCAAAACATTGAGAAACAGTGAATACAAATCCGCTTTGTTCTTATCGGTAAAAATTCGGTTACCTGCCGTCGTTTCCGAAACAGGCGGCTAACAGTCTGGTAACTGAAACGTCGCAATATTTTGTTTTCTTTTGCAGGTCTGTCTGTTCTGCAATTCTCGCAAAATGCTTAATTATAAACGTTTTACGTTTAATTATCGTCATTCTGTTTTTTATTGCATTTCTAAATATTACTTATGTGGCGCGCCACACACATGCAACAATGATGCTGACACTGGGAGTAGATTTATATACGGTCTCCAAACTATTGGGACATACCAATATACAAACAACACAAATTTATGCAAAGCTTGTAGATGAAAGTAAAAAGAAAGCTATTGATTTAATTCCTAATATATCATAGGGGTTGGTTAAATGCGAAGTGCAATTTGTCATTCTCTTTAATTCTTGCAGATATTTCTTCTATTTATCCTTTTTCAGAGAAAAGTGAATTAGCAAAAACATCTGAAAAATGACTATTTGGCACAAAAAACAACATTCTGTATAGTAATTATGCACAGCTATATTAAGGATTTTAAGATAGCTAATATATTTCATATGAGAGAGTATTTATAGTTGATTATCAGCGATATAAGAAAATATCGGTACAAAAATAATCGCTGTAAGAAACAGGGTGAAAAAGCCGTTTTTGGAAGAAGCAAAGAGGAAAAGAAAAAGGTGGGTTTAGGTGAAGATTTAACAAAAACTTAACAAACGGTAGTCATTTTTATACTTTGCTGATGGCCGCTCGGAGTGAGGTCAAAACTGCAACGGAATTGTCGGGGAATTGCTTGCCACGATTGATTTTTAGTATGTTTTGCACTTTAAGAGCCAATAGGAGTACAAATGCTGTATGAAATAAGTCTTAGAACTCTAATTTTTGCTCTGCGCAGAAGTTCATTGATAGGAAATTCACTACCTTTGTACTTGGATTGTGGATTGGAGCAACTTTATTCAAGACATACGGAATTAAAAGTTGCATCCGAGATGCAATATTTTTAGAGTTTCTGCATTTTTATAATAGCTAACAATTAAAAAAGATAAAAATGAATGCGAAAGACTTTTTCGGAATACTGCTTATGGCAATGTTTGCAGTGGTAGGACTGACAGCGTGTAGTGACGATGATGAAGAAGGCAGGAAAGTAACAGACTACAAAGAGTATGTGCTGACTGTGGCTTCGGAAAAAATACCGGGTGTCCTTTGGTCTGATGGATTAAATTATTTGTCGGAAGTTTATGCTGCAAAAAAAGAGCAATCCGATGAATGGAGTGCCTTTGGCTCTATCGCTGGGTTTGAGTTTGAGAAAGGATATGAATACCAGATAAAAATCAGTGAAACCAGTTATTTGGATTATAGTATGGGAACTCCTGCATGGACAGAGCGAGAGTTGCTTGAAGTGATATCCAAAGATAAAAAGGACTCGGAAAACTTGCCGTTACACTTTATTCCAGAAGCATTTTACGAAAATATCCCACTTCCACAATACAGATATGCGGTAGAAGCGGATAATAAAGACCTCATTGAACAGGATTTGAAAGACAACTCTCTCATTCCTTTGGATTATCACGACATGCTTTATCGTGGAGAAGACAATTTCCTTAGGTGTATAGCCCTGCACGATAGCGACAAAGTGCTTGGCCCATATATCATACAGACCAAAAATAAAGCACCGGAAGAAATGCCGGAGTCTTATAAAATACTTCCCCCAGATGCACAAATAGCAGGTTATGGAGAATGGACTTTTTTAGATGAAGCAGAAACCCCGATTGATAATCTGTCATTTGATGTATTTATGGGCTATGCTACTCAAACAAAAGATGTTGATAGAACACCAAGTGCCATCTATCTTTATAAAGACCTGACCGAGTATTACAAAACCAAATATCCGGAAGCCAACGTAAAAACGGTCGTGATATCTTATATGGTATCTGGAGAAAGCCTTTCGTAGGGCATTATATTCCTATTCCTTGTCCGTTTTTGATTTTCCAATCATACATACCCTCTGCGACATCGCCAACCTCTTTGAGCGTATGGCGATGTTTTATTTCGTCAAAAGGCTGTCGGCTCTCCGCATAGTCACAGAGCCATGCACCGACCATATTCTGTTGTTCGGTCGTTTCTCCGTACTCCTGCATCACGCTCTTGATGTCGGCGGCTTCGGACGGGGCGAAGAATGACTTGTGCTGTTCCGTTCCGAAATGGATAATCGCATCTATGGCTCGTTTGAATACCTCGCTTGCCTTGTAGAGCATATCCGCAAACAGGCTTAGGATATGCCTGCTCGCTTTCAGCGTACTCTGCAGCAGGCGGATGGTTTTGTCTTTCTCCGCCGTGGCTTGGCTCACCGCTTGGCTGATGCGCTGCCGCTCGCCGTCTTTCTGTTCCTGAAGCTGCCGTACTGCCTTGTCCTTTTCAATGGCAATTGAACGGTTTTGCACCAAAGCCCGGTCACGCTCGGCTTCGGCTTTCTGCTTTTCAGCTACCAATGCCTTTGTCCGTTCCTCCGCCTTTTTCTTTACGGCTTCGGCAAAGGCTTTTTTCATGCGCTCGTTCTCGGCTTTCAGCTTTGCGTTTTCCTTTTCGACCGCTGCGGACTTGCCGACCCCCACAAGGTTGCCAACGCTGTCCAGTATGCTGTCCACTTTCGCCTTTCGCTCGTCTTTTAACTGTTTCTCCTTTTCGGCAATCTCGCTGTCAAGGGAAAGGCGGTATTGCTCTTTCGCCTTGTTCTCGCCCTCCACGAATAAAAGTTCTGCTTCGGCTTCCTCTTTGGCGGCGATGGCGGCTTGCCTTGCAGCTTTCGCCTGTTCCGCTTCCTGCTTCTGCTTGGCGATGATGAAGTCTGTGCGCTCCAGATGTTCCATGCCCGTCACCTCCTTTGAGGTGCCCCTTTCCATTTCCAGACACCCAGCCAAAACGGTCTGCATCTCGCTCATGGCTTTCTCATCCAGTTTGCAGGACTTGCCCGTATCGTGGTTCATCCAGTCCCATACGATATGTGCGTGGAGATTGGGCTTCCATGTGGCATTGTCGCCGGGTATTCCATAATGTCCCTCGTCACGGTGGATGAACACCTGCAAGGCTGTGATATCCCAACGCTGCTTACACACCTCGCAGAAGTGCCGCAGCTGCTCCATCGTGGTGTCGTCCTTGATGACGACCACGCCCTCCTTGAGTGGGGTGCTGCC
>ERZ827478.2203-NODE-2203-length-10626-cov-3.077855_pt1 | contig 10626 bp, 7 predicted proteins | sample MGYA00519705_ERZ827478 | MGnify/ENA primary metagenome ERZ827478 (study PRJEB31778, sample SAMEA3449318) | human gut metagenome | biome: human gut; feature: human-associated habitat; material: faeces | place: United Kingdom | collected 2010/2012 ... | reverse complement strand
ATATTGCAGAAATCGAATGTCTCGACGTTTACGAAGCAAAACCATTTTTCCGCCACGCAGAAGACGAGCAGGTTCCGGTCGTATGCGGAAGTCGCTTTCTCGAACGGCATCTTTTCATAGGCCCCCTTGAACGAAAGGCAGTAGGTCCTGAAATCTTCGATATTCATAGGCTGAACGTTTGATTGAAGTCGGAATTATCCCGATGTTTTTCCGGTGTTTTTCCGGTGTGCGGTAAGCAGCGGCGTTTGGCGGCTGCGGGGACGCGGTCATTCGGAGATTACGCCCGAACCCACCAGCTCGTCGCCGTCGTACCATGCGGCGAACTGTCCGGGCGTGATGCCCCGTTGGGGTTGGTCGAAGAGGATGTAGGCGCCTTGGTCATGCATGAAGAGCGTTGCGTCCTGAAGGGGCTGGCGGTAGCGGATGCGGACGCTGAAGCGGGCGCTCTGTCCGGGCGAGAGGGTGCGTGCGGGATTGACCCAATGGATTTCGCCGGGGGCGATATGCAGCGCCGGGCGCCACAAACCGGGATGGGCGTCGCCCTCGCCGACGTAGATCACGTTCTGCTCCACGTCGGTTGCCAGTACGAAAAGCGACTCCTTGCGGCCGCCGATCCCCAGCCCTTTGCGTTGGCCGATGGTATAAAAGTGGGCTCCGTTATGCTGCCCGATTTTTTTGCCGTCGCGCACGGTATAACGGTAGGGAGCAGCGAGTGCAGCCAGTTCGGTATCCGTCGGAGTGGAGGACCGCTTTGCGGCGGTTGCCGTCGGAGCTGTCGCCGGGTTCGGACATTCTGTCGAGTCCGTATTCGCCGGATTTATACCGCGTAGGGTGGCACTTTTATCCGAAGCCGTTCGTTCCGCCGTGCCCATCCCTGCATCCTCCGTTTTGCCGACGAGTGGGACGGCTTGTCCGTATTTGGGCCAATCGGCTTTGATTTCGTGGACGTTGCCGGTTTTTGCTTTGAGCTTTTGTTGAAGAAAGACCGGCAGATCGACCTTGCCGACGAAACAGATGCCTTGCGAATCCTTGCGTTTGGCCGTAGCGAGCTTCATTTGCTCGGCGATGCGTCGCACTTCGGGTTTGAGCAGGTGGCCGACCGGAAACAGCGCCCGGGAAAGCTGTTCCTGTGAAAGTTGGCAGAGAAAGTAGCTCTGGTCCTTGTTGGGATCGCTACCCGCAAGCAATTTGTAGATCGTCCGGCCGTCGGGCGCCGTCTCTTCGGCCTTGCGACAGTAGTGTCCCGTAGCCACGAAATCGGCTCCCAGCTTGAGGGCTTCCTTCAGAAAAACGTCGAACTTGATTTCGCGGTTGCAGAGCACGTCGGGATTGGGTGTGCGCCCTTTCGCGTATTCGGAGAACATATAGTCCACCACCCGGCGACGGTACTGGTCCGAGAGATCGACCGTATGGAACGGAATGTCGAGCCGTCGGGCGACAAGTTCGGCGAAGAGCCGGTCGTCGTGCCAGGGGCAGTCGCCTTCGAGCGTGCCCGTAGTGTCGTGCCAGTTGATCATGAAGAGTCCGATAACCTCATGTCCGGCCTGTTGGAGCAGGTAGGCCGCTACCGACGAATCGACGCCGCCGGAGAGTCCGATAACTACACGTGCCATACTTTTTGCGCAAATTTTACTTTTCGACCGCACCGAAAGGCGCGTTTTGCCGGAAATATCCGGTCACGGAAGCACCGGTTTTCCACCGATTCTCGTTACAGTTCGATCAGTCCCTCGGGCAGTACCATCTTCACCGTACGGCCCTCGAAATCGATGCCTGCGATGAACTCCTCGACCGCCGGAACCAGGATCCGTTTGCCGCCGATCTCCACCTCGAAGAGAGGATTGGCCTCGCTGTCGTAATAATCCGTGATTTCGCCTTTCAACGTACCGATCCGTACCCGGAATCCGATCAAATCTTCCAGGTAGAATTCATCGTTTTCGTCGTCCTCGTGCTCGAGGTACAACTCCCGCCCGATAAACTCTTCCGCCCGACGAGCGGAGTCGATATCCGCGAATGTCGCCAATGCGTTGGTCTTGCCCCTCCGTTCGAAGCGGTCGCAAAAAAGAGGAACCGCCAGTGAATCGATCTTCACGAACAGCGGTTCCTCTGTTGAGAAGTCATCGGGAAACGTCGTGTAGAGATTCAGTAAAACCCCACCTTCAACTCCGAAGAGTTTACTCACGCGCGCAACCGACAACAACATAACGGTTGTAACTATGCCTCGGCAGGAGCTTCTCCCTCTGCGGGAGCTGCTGCTTCAGCCGATTCGGCAGCGGCAGCTTCGGCGGCCTCACGTGCGGCAGCTTCGGCAGCGGCTTTCTTCTCGGCGAGAGCGGCTGCGCGCTCTTCCTTGATTTTGGTCTCGGCGGCCAGACGGCTCTTCTCGGCCGATTTAGCGTCCGACGCCAGTTTGTTGGTCTTGTTCTCGATCTTGGTCTGCTTCTCGCTCAGCCATTTGTTGAATTTGGCCTCGGCGTCCGACTCGGAGAATGCACCTTTAGCGACACCGCCCAGCAGGTGCTTCTTGTACATTACGCCTTTGTAGGAGAGGATCGCCCGACAGGTGTCGGTGGGTTGTGCGCCTTTGAGTAACCAATCCAGAGCTTTCTCGAAGTTCAGATCGATCGTAGCAGGATTCGTATTGGGATTGTAGGTACCCAATTTCTCGATGAATTTACCATCACGTGGCGCTCTGCTATCTGCGGCAACGATGTGGTAGAAAGCGAAACCTTTCTTACCGTGGCGTGCCAGACGAATTTTAACAGCCATTTGCTATAAAATTTTTAATGAAATTAATAAACGCTACCCACTTTTCGGGGCTTTCAGGGGAGCAAAGGTAGAAACAAAAAACCGAATTGCCAAATCTGCCGGGAAACAAAATGGATCAATTTGGTAAAAGATGGGGTGTCCGGCCGTATTCGGCTGCTTTGCAGAAGCGGACAGGTGCAGTGAAGGCGGTTGCGATCAGGGCGGTACGGTTTGGCGTAACCGCCGATTTGCCGTTGATAAATCCCGAGTTTGGAGCACTCTTCGGATCGCACAGATCGTCTTCGGTGAAGGTTAATTCTTCGTAGTATAATTCGCCCCAGGCGCCGCTTTCATCCTGTCCGCAATAGTAGAATCCGAATGTTTCCATTTCGGCGGGGAGGAAATAATAACCATTTTCGACATTTTTCCAGCCGAACAATGTGCCGGTTTCGAGATAGTCGAGGATCTGCATATCTGAAAGATTCAGTTGTGTTGATCGTGCGACATGCAGAAGGCCCCATGTATGGATTGTTTCAGGGCTTGTCGGGGTAACCTGGAAGATAAATACCCGATGGTCGCTTGCCCCTTTGTAAATATCTGGGTAGAGTGTTTCCAGAGCCGTCCCGTCATAGAGTTGCCATTCCGCCTGCACGGTAGCGTTCATATTGCGCGGCAGGGGTTTGCTCGTCACGCGAGCAATGAATATATTATTTGGAAAATCATTGGTGTCGAGGAATCCATAAATTACATATTCTGTTCCCGGAATACAATTTATTTGCAATATTTCTCTATCCATATATAAGCTCGGCGAGTATGAGTTCTCTGGGGTCATATCTTGGATAAATTGGCGCCAGTCGTCGTAAGAATCGAAATACGAGGCAGTGGTGATTCCCACATAATACCATGTATCATTGAAATTTGGGGTGACTTGCACGTTGAAGCTGCGCATTTCGATATCGTACGGTTCGAAAATCAGTTCAAACCTTTCTTCAAACGGATGGTCGAACCAATCATCCAGTTTGTCGATCACTCCGTTGCCGTCAATATCCAAGTACTCGTCGAACGGTGGAATTGCATAATCCGTAATGGAGAGTTCTTCATAACGTCGTTCCAAATTTCTCGTAACTCTCGCAGGTTTAATCCCCATACCGTTGCTCCGTACGGCTGCGAGCAGGGCTTCGTCTTTGATCTGTCCGTTCACCTCGATGTCTGTCGCGATTTTGGAAACGATTTCCGAGAGTTGGGCAACCGTTCGTCCGTGTTGCAGCGTGGCGGAAATAGCCAGCAGGATGGCGTTGCCGACACCCGGACGGGCGATGTCCATCTTGTCGAAGCCTTCCGGCGAGGGAAGTTCGTCTTGCGGGATGCAGAACGATCGGAGCACTTCCTGCTCGGCCGTCCGGCGTGCATCCGGAATGGTCCGGCCCTCGTTCAAAACAAGGTACTTGATGCGGGGCGTTTCCAGCGAAGTGAGCAAATTGACGTTCGACTTTCCTTCCATTGCAAGGTCGGACAGAGACCGCAGGGTCAGCGGGGCATCGGAAAGATTGCCTGTCACTTCGTTGAAATAGAAACCCTCGGCGATGATCTCTACGTAGCGGCTGTCAATATCCGATGTAAGTTCGAACGAGCCCATGTCGTCGAGAATCTGCGTTTGGTAACTTTTACCGGTCGGTTGCAGTCGTTCGTTCAGCTCCTGGATAGTGACGACAGAGCCTTGGATGAACTGCCCTTTCTGCACGCTTCCGTTGATCGAATATTCCGGAATGTCCGGTTTTTCATCCTCCGAGTCGTTACCGTCGCCGGGGTTCTCGGTGTTATCCGATCCTCCGTAGGGCGTTTCATCGATACCGCTGTCGGTACAGCCGCAGACAAGCAGTACGGCGATTGCGAATAAAAAGAGTTTTTTCATAATAAGATTATTTAATAAGTAGAAATTTGATCATTCCTGCTACTTACCGTATCGGCTCCTGCTGCGGTGGTTTGAACAAAAAAAGTGTGGAGTCGTTCGTTTATCTGACGACAGGCATTTGGCGTGGCCCGGAAACAAATAAACAATACCCCACACCGAATAGTATATCGAGAACCGATATAGCTATACACGGTGATGAGTGTCTGTATTGCCTATCCTTGTTTCCTTAAAATCGCCAAATTTTATCGTCAAGGATTAGCGAAACACTTTCACTAAACAATATGTCGCCATCCGTCGGGGACGGCACTGCAAAGTTAGTGAATGTTTCCTAATACACAACACGCTCTGGGGTATTGCCACCGCAAAGTTCCACAAAACAAAGTTTTTCTGCAACGGCCGACGGCCGGATCGAAAATTATATTCGTTGTAATTTGGGTGAAAAGTTTTTGTGTGTAAAGAGGGGGATGTTTGTAGTGTGTTGTTTTTCAGAATATTAATTGTGTGAAATTTTGATGTGCGGAAATGTTGTTTTGTCGGTGTACGGTTCGGAGATAAAAGGAAAAAGTGCTGGAATTTTGGGTGCGAACTATTTTTTCCGTTGTGTTGTATTAACTATTTGATACCTTGCTGGATAAGAGGTAAAACTTGTCGTGTTGCTTGCATAAGCGAGGATTTTGTATTACCTTTGCTGCGCTGTGCGATTATGTGCTGCAAACGATGGTTCCGTAGCTCAGTTGGATAGAGCAACAGCCTTCTAAGCTGTGGGTCGAGCGTTCGAACCGCTCCGGAATCACTTGAGAAAAACGATGAAAGATCCGCTAAACAATAACTGTTTAGCGGATCTTTCGTTGTCATGGTGTGCCGGGCTTGTGAGAGGATTCGCCAGGGACCGAAGATGAACGGAGCCGTGTAATCCGGCAGTGCGTTGTCTGAAAAAAGCTCTGGCCGATTTTCCGGTCGGCCGTCTGAATGTTGCGGGCAGTGTCTGAAGTATGTAAATATCGGTATTGTTATCGGGTTATCGTCCGTTTCCAGACGGTTTTGTTGCCACAGTTGTCCGTGACGGTCAGTTGGAGCGTGTAGCTCCGGCCTTTCGGGGTGCGGGAGTCGTCGAAGGTGTGGGTAATGGTGCCCTGCATCGGATTGCGTTCGAGCAGGATCCACTCCCCGTCGAGTGTGGCCGTATAGCTGCCTATGCCGGAGAAGTTGTCTCGCAGGCGGAAGGTGATGCTGCGCGTTCTGATCGGCTCTCCGGCTTTGAAGCGGGGCTCGATGCGTGGCGGAACGGTGTCGGCCACCACGCAGAAGTCGCCCAATGTGCGGGTCGAAAGGGTGACGGCGCCGTTTTTATATTTTCCTCCGGCATAGGAAACCTTCCCTTTGCGGACGAAACCCAGGGTGGTGTGGGGTTGTAAGTTCTGAGGAACATATGCCCGGATCGTAACCGTAGCCGCCGTATGCAGAGGCGTGTCGTAATCGAGGATCGAATAGAGGGGAGAGAGGACGGCGACCGACGGTGCGGCGGCGAATTGGGCCGGGCGGCTCGACTGACTGAAAAAGAGCGGTTCGTAGAAGACGCCGGCGGGGATGTGAACCGATGCCTCTCCCGCTGTATGCGAGAAGGGCCGGCGGTTATCGACGATGAGAGCCGTCGAATCGCATACGGCGCGAAAATCCCGCTGCGCAGGCTGTCGGATCGTCCGGAATTCGAGTATCGAACGGTTGCCGCTGTCGTCTTCGGCTTCGATGCGGATCTGCTGGCTCTGGCCTTCCGAAGGAGTCAGCAGGGCCTGGTTTTTCAAGACGGGGTAGAAATCGTCGATGCAGCCGTCGAGTCGGGTGAGGCGGATCACTTCGTTGCGCGAGGCGACCTGCATGGGGTAGTGGGTGACGGCGTTGCAGTAGCGGGTCTGGTCGAAGGCGAAGCCGTCGATACGAAGTTCGAAGATCGGATCTTCGTCTGCAAATTCACGTATGCGCCAGAGTCCGAATGTGTTGGATACGTCGTTTTTGCGGTCGGTCGTCTCCAGGATGAAGTAACCTCGGCCGCCGACGGAGAGTGCTCCTTCCTGTTTGAGCGCATAGCGTCCGGGTGTTTTTTCGACCAGCTCGACGGGGCGGGGCCGGGCGTGCACCGGGACACCGCGCACGCTGTCCACCTCGACGTAGTAGAGTTTCACCAGGCGCGGCGGAATGTCGTCGCGGGTGCGGATCACGCCGCTGGAAATGGTGTTGAGGGTCCGCTGCGTGCGGGAGTCGCGGATCTCGAAATGCAGGTGCGGGCCTGCGGACGAGCCTGTATTTCCCGACCAGGCGAACTGTTCGCCCTGCTTGAGCGGAAACCGGTCGGCCGGGGGATAGAGATTGATGCTGTTTCGCCGGGTGCGGTAACGCTCCTCGTGTACGTATTTTTCGATGTCGTCGCGGAACTTCGAGAGGTGCCCATATACGGAAGTCGTGCCGTTGGGATGGGTGATGTAGATGGCGCGTCCATAGCCGCCCGGCGTGACGGCGATGCGTGAGATATATCCGTCGGCCGTGGCGAGTACGGGTTTTCCCGTTACGCCGTCGGTTTTGATGTCTATGCCCGAATGGAAGTGGTTGGGACGCATTTCGCCGAAGTTGGCGGAGTAAAGCCCGGCCACGTCTCGCAGGGGAAAGATGTAATCTTCCGGGGCGAGGTGCTGGGCCGAAACGGGAGCGCTGCACAGCAGCAGCGCGGAGATCAGAAGTCGTCGCATGGTTCGTCGTTTGTTTGGATCAATTCGCCGGCGGCATCGAGTACGGCGTCGTAGTCGTATCCGAGCGAAAGGCCGTAGCGGATCAGTTTGGTTTTCAAATCGTAAGTATCTTTGTATCGGGTCAGTCGGAGCTTTTTTTCGAGCTGTGTCCGCAGCCGTTCGGACTGGTTCGCCGGATCCAGTCGGGCAAGAGCTTCATCGATGATCGCTGCGGCGATGCCTTTGAGCCGGAGCGAGGTGCGGATCTTGCGGGCGCCCCAGCCGCTCAGTCGGATTTTGTCGCGCACGAAGGCTTCGGCGTAGCGGTTGTCGTCGATGAATCGGTCGGCGAGGAGCTTTTGCAGCACGCCCTGCCGGGCCGAAGGCTCCACGCCCCAGCGCTGCATCAGCCGCAGGGCATCGCCCGAGGATTTTTCGCTCCGGGCACAGAGCCGGATTAAGGCCGCATAAGCCTGTTCGGGCGTTTTGTCGCGTTTTATCTTCTTTGCAGGCTGCATGTCATGCGGTTTTTGTCGTTCAGGTCGCGGCGCACGGCGGTATCCGGAAACCCTTCCCGGGTCAGCATCCGGAGCGTTTCGTCCGCGAAGTTCTCGTGGATCTCGAAATAGAGCCGTCCGCCGGGACGGAGCAGCCGCCGGGCATTGCGGGCGATGGCCCGGTAGAAAATCAGCGGATCGTCGTCCTCGACGAAGAGCGCCTCCGCCGGTTCGTAACCCGTGACATTCACGCGCATCGAGGCTTTTTCTCTGCGGGGGATATAGGGGGGATTGGAAACGATCAGGTCGAACTGTTCCCGTTGTCCGGGGAATAGCTCCCCGAGGGCGTCGCCTTGTCGGAAATCCACTTCTGCGTCGAGCCTCCGGGCATTTTCGCGGGCGATGGAGAGGGCTTTTTCGGAAATATCGACAGCTGTGACACGGGCGCCCGGAATCAGCCGGGCCAGTGTGACGGCGATGCAGCCGCTGCCGGTGCCGACGTCGAGTACGGCGGGATTGTCCGGAGCGGGGGATTCGGCGATCCAGCGGACCAGCTCTTCGGTTTCGGGACGGGGGATCAGCACCCCTTCCCGCACCTGAAAGTCGAGCCCGTAAAATTCGGTGTGTCCCAGCACGTATTGCAGGGGACGGCCGGCGGCCAGTTCGCCGATGATCCGGTCAAGCTCATTGATTCCGAGCTCTTTGTCCGGCTCGGCGACCAGGTCGGTCAGGCAGAGCCCGCCGAGTTCCATTACAATGATCCGGGCGATTTGCCGCGCTTCGCGCTCGCCGTAGAGGGCGGTGAGCGGCGTTTCGATCCGTGCGATGATTTCCCGGCGTGTCGGCATAGTCGGTCCGTTTATTCCGCAGTACGCAGGGATTCGAGCCGTTCGAAGAAGTCGGGAAAGCTCTTGGCCACGCATGCGGGATTTTCGATAACGACGGGGGTGTCGGCGTTCAGAGCCGCTACCGCGAGCGACATGGCGATGCGATGGTCGTCGTGGCTGTGCACGTGTCCGCCCCGGATTCGTCCGCCCCGGATTTTCATCGTATCCTCTTCGTCGAGATCGACCTCGATGCCGAGTTTGGCGTACTCCTCGCGGATCGACTCGGCGCGGTTGCCCTCCTTGTTCTCCAGCCGGGAGGTTCCTTTGATGACGCTCGTCCCCTCGGCTGAAGCGGCCAGGGCGGCCAGGGCCGGGAAAAGCCCCGGACATTGGGTCGCGTCGAATGAGAAGGCTTGCAGCGGACGGTGTGCGACGGTGATCGTATCGCCCTCGTCGATGACGGATGCGCCGGCCCGAACGAGGGCAGTCATAACGGCTGTGTCGGCCTGTCGGGAGAGTACCGAGAGGTTGCGGATCGTCACTTCGCCCGCGACGGCCCCCGCTACCAGCAGGAAGGCGGCCGCGCTCCAGTCGCTCTCGATTTCGAACTCCGCAGGCCGGTAGCGTTGTCCTCCGGCCACGTAGAATTCTTTATAGTCTTTATGCAGGATTTCGATGCCGAAGCGCTCGGCCGTGTCGATCGTGATGTCGATATAGGGGGTCGATATTACGTGGGGCACGTGAATCGTCGTCTCCTCTTCGGCGATCGGCAGGGCCAGCAGCAGCCCTGTGATGAACTGGGAGGAAACCAGCCCCTCTATCTGAACCTCGCCGCCCCGGATCGGACCTTGGATATGGAGGGGGAGATGGTCGTTGCGGTCGTGAACCCGGACGCCCAGTGCCCGGAGCGTGCGGATCATCGTCCGGAACGAGCGGTGTAGCAGCGGTCCTTCGCCCACCACTCCGATCGGCGTGTCGCAGAGGGATGCGATCGGGGTGAAGAGCCGGGTGGAAAGCCCCGACTGGCCGACGTAGAGTCTGTCGCCTGCGGGGGAGAGGCCGCCGTCGATTTCGAGCGTGCGCTCTCCGGTGCGCCGTACCCGGGCACCGAGCGCCTCGATGCAGCGGATGGCCGAACGGGTATCGTCGCAAAATTCGATGTTATGCAGCCGGGAAGTACCTTCGGCCAGCAGCGAGGCGGCCAGGGCGCGCTGTGCGTAACTTTTAGAACATGGGGGAATGCAAATGCCTCGAACCCTCCCCGGAGGAACGGATTGATCCATAGACGGATAATTACTGTATTTTTCGGTGCGGCAGGTCGGAGTTTACGTCCGTTGCGGCACGTGTCAAAAAGTCGTTGTTTCGCTTTCCATTTCCCGAAGCCGGAATGATTCGCGCGAACTGTACGATGCAAACCGGTGTTCGAAAATGGTTGTCTGTTCGTTTTTTTTCGGGATACGCTCCCGGAATCGGTTGTGAGTCCGCAATCCTTTCCGGACTTCGTTTCGGAGTTCCCGGTTTTGCCGGAAGGGGCGTTTGCCGCAGGCGGAAAACGGTTCCGGATTCCGGTGTGGCGCGGGGTCGCACCGTCGTAAGCCGGAGTCGGATTCCGCGAGGCCGATCCGCCGGACATTGCCCGGCAGAAGGCGGGCACGGTCTATTTCTCCTCGGACGGCTTCTCCTCGGACGGCTTCTCTTCGGCTGCGTTCGCGGGCTGTCCCTTGCGGAGTTTGTCGAGCGTCGGACTGCGCCGCAGTTCGAAGTGCTGTCCCAGATAGACCTTGCGCACCATTTCGTCGTTGGCCAGATCCTCGGCCGAGCCGGCTTTCAGAATGCGGCCCTCGAACAGCAGGTAGGTGCGGTCGGTGATCGAAAGGGTAACGTGTACGTTATGGTCGGTGATAATCACGCCGATGTGCTTGTTC
>ERZ827478.2199-NODE-2199-length-10634-cov-93.993572_pt1 | contig 10634 bp, 10 predicted proteins | sample MGYA00519705_ERZ827478 | MGnify/ENA primary metagenome ERZ827478 (study PRJEB31778, sample SAMEA3449318) | human gut metagenome | biome: human gut; feature: human-associated habitat; material: faeces | place: United Kingdom | collected 2010/2012 ... | reverse complement strand
TCCATGCCTTTTGCAAAGTCGTTATCCGAAATGCAACGATCAACGCAGCGAGGACACGGAGCAGGAAGCACAAAAGAGAAATATCCCTTGAATACCTCACAGACGAAAAGCACTACCCTTTAGGCACGACAGATGAATATTTCCAAGCCCCGGAGCCGGACGAGGAATACATACTTACCCTTTGCGGCGATACGGTCATTTTCAGCAGCGGTTTACTTGCGGAAGCCCTGTCACGGCTGGACGAACGGGAGCGGGAAATGATTTACCTGTCCTTTTTCAAGCGTATTCCACAGCACGAAATTGGCAGACAGTACGGGCGCAGCCGCAGCACAGCGGGCTACCATATCCGAAAAGCCCTACGGCAGCTCCAAGCGGAAATGGAGGGAATGGCATATGAGAAATAATAGGCTTCTCCCCTATGAAACAATCGTCCAAGCCGCCAGCGGGGAGCCGGAAGCGGTGGGAACTGTATTGCAGTATTACCGCCGCCGCATACAATGTGCCGCCCGTGTGAATGGACGGGTAGACCAAGATACAGAGGACTACATCACCCAGACGCTTCTCACAGCTATTTTCAAGTTCCGCTTTGGGAGATAGCCCTACCGCCTACAACTGAATAACCGCCGCTTCGCCGGCAACCAGAAAGCAGTAAATCTATTCAACAGATTTGCTGCTTTTTTTCGTTCCTGTTTGGCATTTTTGAAAATCCCCAGTATGAAAAAACAAAAGGGAAAATAGCCGCCGCAGTTGGCAAAATCCCTTACTTATCCGTAGAGGGTATCAAAGAAAAAAATACTGCCATTGTCCGCCTATTCCGGCTTGCGTGGTGTTGTAGGGAATAGAGGGGAAATTCTAAAAATCTCCGTCCATTTTGCTTTGCGTGGTGTTGTAGGTAGTGAAAGGAAAATTTTCAAGATAAGCCGGAATAGCGGGTAGCAAAGCCCTTTTGAAACGTTTTGTTAGCGGAAAGGACGGGAGCCGGGGAACGCCGGAGTTTTTCAGAGCAAGATTCTACCGAGGTGCCAAAATTCGCTCTCCGCTTATTTTTGCCCCTGCGGGAATCTTGTTGGGGAGTGCCTTCCCCAAACCCTGCTATGCGCCCTGTCGGGCGAGAAAGGAGGTCACAGACCATGCGAAAGAAATACAATACGCCCCACCGCCGTCATGTGGTAAAGACCCGCATGACCGATGAAGAATACGCCGACTTCACCGGGCGGCTGGCGGCTTATGAAATCAGCCAGTCCGAGTTTATCCGGCAAGCCATACGGAAAGCGACCATACGCCCCATTGTCACCGTTTCCCCGGTCAATGACGGGCTGCTTGCCGCCCTCTCCAAGCTCACGGCAGAGTACGGGAAAATCGGCGGCAACTTAAACCAGATTGCCCGGAGCCTGAACGAATACGGAAGCCCCTACCGGGGGCTGGAAAAGGAAGTGCGGGGAGCCGCCGCCGACCTTGCCGCCTTGAAGTTTGAAGTCTTGCAGAAAGTAGGTGAAGCCGTTGGCGATACTCAAACATATCAGCTCTAAAAATGCCAACTACGGGGACGCTGAAAAATACCTCACATTCGAGCATGACGAGTTTACCATGAAGCCCACCCTTGACGCAGACGGGCGGCTCATACCGAGGGTAGACTACCGCATATCCTCTCTGAATTGTGGCGGGGAGGATTTTGCCGTTGCCTGTATGCGCTCCAATCTCCGCTACGGCAAGAACCAGAAACGGGAGGACGTAAAGAGCCACCACTACATCATCAGCTTTGACCCACGGGACGGCCCGGACAACGGCTTGACCGTTGATCGGGCGCAGGAGCTGGGCGAGAAGTTCTGCGCCGAGCATTTCCCCGGACACCAGGCCCTTGTCTGCACCCACCCGGACGGACACAGCCACACCGAAAATATCCATGTGCATATCGTCATTAACAGTCTGCGGATTGCGGAGGTTCCCATGCTGCCCCACATGGACAGGCCAGCGGACAGGAAAGCAGGCTGCAAGCACCGCTGTACGGACGCAGCTATGAACTATCTGAAAGCCGAAGTCATGGAGATGTGCCACAGCGAGGGGCTTTACCAGATAGACCTTTTGAACGGCAGCAAAGAACGCATTACCGAGCGTGAGTATTGGGCGCAGAAGAAAGGACAGGCTGCCCTTGACAGAGCCAACGCCCCTATTGCTGCGGACGGTATCGCGCCCCGGCAGACCAAGTTTGAAACGGATAAGGCGAAGCTGCGCCGGACTATCCGGGAAGCCCTTGCCGCTGCTTCCGGCTTTGATGAGTTTGCCGCCCTGCTTCTCCGGCATGGTGTGACCGTCAAGGAGAGCCGGGGGCGGCTAAGTTACCTCACGCCGGACAGGACGAAGCCAATTACCGCCCGGAAGCTGGGGGACGATTTTGACCGGGCTGCTGTCCTCTCCGTTTTGGAGCAGAACGCCGCCAGAGCCGCCGAAAAACCCGCAGCCATAGCGGAATACCCCGGCAGTATCAAAGACCGCTTACGGACGAAAAAAGAAGCGAAAAACGCCCCGAACAATGACGCTGTACAGCGCATGGTAGACATAGCCGCCAAGCGAGCCGAGGGGAAAGGACGGGGCTATGAGAAGTGGGCGACCATGCACAACCTCAAACAGATGTCGGCTACCCTCATGCTCTACCAGCAGTATGGCTTTTCTTCCCCGGACGAGCTGGACGCTGCCATTTCCGCAGCCAACACCGCCACGCAGGAGAGCCTTGCCGGACTGAAAGGGCTGGAAGCCGCTATCCGGGAGAAAAAGGAATTGCAGCGCAACCTTTTGGGCTATATCGGCACGAAGCCCGCCCGTGACGGTCTGAAAGCGCAGAAATCGGAGAAAGCCCGGAGAGCCTACCGGGAACAGCACGAAAGCGATTTTATCATAGCGGACACAGCCGCCCGTTATTTCCGGGAGCATGGAATAACCAAGCTGCCAGCCAGCAAAGCCCTGCAAAGGGAGATTGAGCAGCTTACCGTCCAGAAGAACGCCGGATATAACGACTACCGGGAGAAACGCCAGCGGGCGCAGGAGCTTCAGACAGTCAGACGCAATATCGACCAGATTTTAAGGGGCGCACCGAGCCAGCAGAAAAAGCGTGAACAGGAGCGTTAAAGACCGCCCCGAAATGATACCGAAACCCTACAAAAATACAGGTATGATATGAACCCTTACCGCAATACTCCCCGACTTCCAAACGGGGCTTACAGGGCAGAAAAAGCCCGAAAATGATACCGAGAACATACAGAAAATGCCCCCTATCCCGCTACACCGATAGGAACGGCAGAAAGGAGCTTACCATTGCCGAGAATGAGCAAGAAGCGGCGGCTGGAATGGTCTTTCTTCCTCAACCACCGCAACCGTATCACTTACAACGACCTATGCCGGGGCTGCACCCGTGACTGCAAACAGAGCTTCCGGGCGGTTATCATACTATGCCCTCGCTATTATTCCAAACGCTGGAAAAAGGAGGACGCAGCCTATGGCAGATAACCGCAAATATTACTACCTCAAGCTGAAAGAGAGCTATTTTGACGATGATGCAATCGTTCTGCTGGAAAGTATGCAGGACGGCGTTATCTATTCCAACATTCTCTTGAAGCTGTACTTGAAATCGCTGAAAAACGGCGGGAAATTGCAGCTTGACGAGAATATCCCCTACACCGCCCAGATGATTGCGACCATTACCCGCCAGCAGGTAGGTACCGTAGAGAGAGCTTTGAAAATCTTTATGAAGCTGGGGCTTGTGGAGCCTTTGCCAAGCGGCGCACTCTACATGAGCAACATTGAGCTTTTAATCGGCCAGTCCTCTACCGAGGGGGAGCGCAAGCGCAGGGCGCGGCTGGCTTTGCAGGAACAAAAAGCCCTGCCGCAGACAGGGGCGGACAAATGTCCACCATATCGAGCGGACATTTGTCCACCAGAGATAGAGATAGAGAAAGAGATAGATATAGAAATAGAAAAAGAGAGAGAGTTAGAAACGGGACACCCCGCCCCCGCCGCCTATGGCAGATACCACAATGTCATTCTTTCCGATACGGAGCTTGACGGGCTGAAAACAGAGCTTCCCGGCAAGTGGGAGTATTACATTGACCGCCTATCCTGCCATATCGCTTCCAGCGGGAGGAAATACAAGAGCCATGCAGCCACGATTTTCAAGTGGGCGCAGGAGGACGCAGCCAAGAAAGCCCCGAAAAAGGGCATACCCGATTATACCTGTAAGGAGGGCGAGAGCTTATGACGAATGGATTTGATGAAATGATTTTGAATATGACCGACACCACGCCGGAGCCGGAGGACTACACCGGCGAGGACGGGCTTTTATACTGCGGGAAGTGCCACAAGCCCAAAGAGGGCTATTTCCCCAAAGAAACCGCCGCATGGCTGGGGCGTGACCGCCACCCGGCAGAATGTGACTGCCAGCGGGCAGAGCGTGAGGAACGGGAAGCCGCAGAGAAACAGCGCAGTCACCTTGAAACTGTCGAGCGGTTGAAGCGGCGGGGCTTTACAGACCCGGCTATGCAGGGCTGGACGTTTGAGAACGACAACGGCAAGTGCCCGCAAATGGAACACGCCCATTTCTATGTGGAGAACTGGGAAACCATGAAAGAGCGCAACATTGGCTATCTGCTATGGGGCGGCGTTGGCACAGGCAAGAGCTATTTTGCGGGCTGTATCGCAAATGCCCTTATGGAGCGTGAAATCCCCGTGTGCATGACAAACTTTGCATTGATATTGGGTGACCTTGCCGCCAGCTTTGAGGGCAGGAATGAATATATCTCCCGACTTTGCAGCTTCCCGCTGCTTATCCTTGACGATTTTGGAATGGAACGGGGAACGGAATACGGCTTAGAGCAGGTCTACAACGTGATTGACAGCCGTTACCGCAGCGGCAGGCCGCTGATCGTCACGACTAATCTCACGCTGGAGGACTTGCAGCACCCGGAGGACACCGCCCACGCCCGCATTTATGACCGTCTGATTGAAATGTGTTCTCCTGTCCGCTTTACCGGGAGCAACTTCCGAAAAGCCACGGCGCAGGAGAAAATGGGACAACTGAAAAAGCTGATGAACAGAAAGGAGAGCCGCCTATGACCAACACCCCAAAGAATGACCGCAGCACCCGCCGCCCGGATTGCGTGACGGAAATCCGCATAGGTAATTCTGTCCTTGTCGTTTCCGGCTATTTCAAGCAGGACACCACCGCCACCGCCGCCGATAAAATGCTGAAAGTGCTGGAAGCGGAAGCTGCTACACAAAAATCGGCAATTTGACGGGACGTAAAGAAGCAGAAAGGACTGTACAGCCAGCCCCGGCGTGTGGTATGATAGTCATACGGAATAGTGGGGCTGGCTGTCGGAAATGGAGGACACTATGTTAAGACAGACCACCCGAAACCTTATTACCGCCCTTTATCCGAGATTATCCCACGAGGACGAGCTGCAAGGTGAGAGCAATTCTATTTCAAACCAGAAGCGTATTCTTGAAACCTATGCGAAGCAGAACGGCTTTTCCAATCTGCAATGGTACACAGATGACGGTTATTCTGGGGCGAACTTCCAAAGACCCGGTTTTCAAGCCATGCTTGCGGACATTGAAGCCGGAAAAGTCGGCACCGTTATCGTCAAGGATATGTCACGGTTAGGGCGAAACTATCTGCAAGTGGGAATGTATACGGAAATGATTTTCCCACAGAAAGGCGTCCGCTTTATCGCTATCAATGACGGAGTGGACAGCGCACAGGGCGACAATGATTTTGCCCCTCTGCGGAACATTTTTAACGAATGGCTGGTGAGAGATACGAGCAAGAAAATCAAAGCAGTAAAACGGTCTAAGGGTATGAGCGGGAAGCCCGTCACGAGCAAACCCGTATACGGCTACTTTATGGACGAGGACGAAAATTTTATCATTGACGGGGAAGCCGCCCCTGTTGTGCGGCAGATTTACAGCTTGTGCCTTGCCGGGAACGGGCCGACCAAGATAGCCCGTATGCTCACAGAGCAGGAGATCCCCACGCCGGGAACGCTGGAATACCGTCGGACGGGAAGCACCCGCCGCTACCACCCCGGCTATGAGTGCAAGTGGGCGACCAATACCGTGGTTCATCTGCTGGAAAACCGGGAATATACGGGCTGTCTGGTAAACTTTAAGACCGAGAAGCCGTCCTACAAGCTGAAACACAGCATAGAAAATCCCCCGGAAAAGCAGGCGGTTTTTGAGAACCACCATGAGCCTATCATTGACCGGGAAACGTGGGAACGGGTGCAGGAGTTACGCAAGCAGCGCAAACGCCCCAACCGTTATGACGAAGTGGGCTTGTTCTCCGGCATACTCTTTTGTGCCGACTGCGGCAGCGTCATGTACCAGCAGCGATACCAGACGGACAAGCGCAAGCAGGACTGTTATATCTGCGGAAGCTACAAGAAACGCACCGCCGACTGCACAGCGCACTTTATCCGCACTGACCTCTTGACCGCTGGCGTACTCTCCAATCTGCGGAAAGTTACCAGCTATGCGGCAAAGCATGAAGCCCGGTTTATGAAGCTTTTAATCGAGCAGAATGAGGACGGGGACAGACGCAGGAACGCCGCCAAGAAAAAGGAGCTGGAAGCCGCCGAGAAACGCATAGCCGAGTTATCTGCTATCTTCAAGCGGCTGTATGAGGACAGCGTAACCGGGCGCATATCGGACGAGCGTTTCACAGAGCTGTCGGCAGACTATGAAGCCGAGCAGAAAGAACTGAAAGAACGTGCCGCCAGACTGCGGGAAGAACTTTCCAAAGCGCAGGAAGCCACCGCAAACGCTGAAAAGTTTATGAATGTGGTACGCAGGCACACTACCATTGAAGAACTTACCCCTACTCTGCTGCGGGAGTTTGTGGAGAAAATCGTTGTCCATGAAAGCGTTGCCCTTGACGGGAAACGCCGGGGCAAGTTACGCAGACAGGAAATCGAAATCTATTATTCTTTTGTCGGCAAGGTAGAACTGCCCGACACCTAACCGCCCGACCTATCCGACATACCTCATGTGCCGGATAGGAACGGCAAAATTTTTTACACTTCTATTACTTCTTTATCACACATAAGCAAAATCGCAGGGCGTCAAGCAGCTTGTCGCGGGCGGCGGCGTCGCCCTGATCGGCGTGACCCTGATCCCCCTGCTGTCCGGCCTGCTTGGCTGAGCGGCGGCAGGACCATCCACCCGGAGGCTCCCGTTTCACGGCGGGAGCCCCCGAAAGGAGGTGTGACCACCCGTGATAATTGAAATGATCCAGGAGTGGTTCAAGGAGCTGCTGATCGACGGCATCATCTCCAACCTCTCCGGGACCTTTGACACCGTGAATACGAAGGTGGGCGAGATCGCCGGCGAGGTGGGCATGACGCCGGCCGGCTGGAACGGCGGCATCTTCAACATTATCCGCGGCCTCTCTGAAACGGTCATTGTCCCCATCGCCGGTATCATCCTCACCTTCGTCATGTGCCTGGAGCTGATCCAGATGCTGATTGACCGCAACAACATGCACGATTTCGATACGTTCATCTTCTTCAAGTGGATATTCAAGACCTTCGCCGCGGTGCTCATCGTGACGAACACCTGGAACATCGTCATGGGCGTGTTTGACGTAGCGCAGCATGTGGTCAATCAGGCGTCGGGCGTGATTATCGGAGACACTGCCATGAACGTCAGCGAGCTGATGGGAGATATTGAAGCCCGGCTCATGGATATGGAGATTGGGCCGCTGTTTGGCCTGTGGTTCCAGTCCTCGCTGATTGGCATCATCGCATGGGCGCTGAGCATCTGCATTTTCATCATCACCTATGGGCGAATGATTGAAATCTACATGATCACCTCGGTTGCGCCCATCCCGATGGCAACCATGGTCAATCGCGAATGGGAACAGATGGGTCAGAACTATTTACGTTCCCTATTCGCGCTGGGCTTTCAGGCATTTCTTATCATGGTTTGCGTCGGCATTTACGCAGTGCTGGTGCAGAATATCAGCGTGGACAGCGATGTGAGCACGGCGCTCTGGACGTGCATCGGATATACGGTGCTATTGTGCTTCACGCTGTTCAAGAGCAGCAGCGTCGCAAAATCCATCTTCAATGCCCATTGAGCCTCATGAGGAGAACGCCATGAGCAAAAACACCAGAAATCATTCATCTGCTGTCCATGTACCGGACAGCCAAAGCCAGAAGCGGCACAATGTACTGCGAAAACGAAAACCCAAGCGGCAGGGAAGCCGCAGTCAGACCGGCAAGCATCTGTGGCATATGGTTGGTGAATGTAAAGCTGTTGCCCAGCATGAAGATCCGCATGACGCTGCTCCTTACTCGTTTATTTCACTGTTTTCCACTGCCATTATCCACATGGCATATGTGCCTGTTCCCAAGGATCTGACAAGGGTCAAAACCAAGTTCCTGTTTAACCTGACCAAGCGTCAGGTCTTTTGCTTCGGTTTGGGCGCGCTCGTCGGCGTGCCTTTGTTTTTTGTAACCAAGGACACCATGGGCTCCAGCATGGCTGCTCTGATCATGATCGCGGCCATGATGCCTTTTTTCATGTTCGCCATCTATGAGCAGCATGGGCAGCCGCTTGAGGTGCTTCTGCAGCACTATATTCAGGCGCGTTTCGTCCGTCCCCGCACGAGGGTGTACCAGACCGAAAACTTCTATGCAACCATCGACCAGAATATCCGCACAAGGCGGGAGGTGAAGAAAATCCTTCATGGCAAATCACCGCACTAACAAGATCAAGCTGACGCGCGCAGAAAAGCAGCAGCTCAAGTCGCTCATGGCCCGGAATCGGCAGAAGGGAAAGAAGGGATCGTATTCCGCGCAGGACACTATTCCCTATCAGCGCATGTGGCCGGACGGCATCTGCCGCGTCTCGGATCAGTATTACACCAAGACCATTCAATTTCACGACATCAATTATCAGCTCGCGCAGAACGACGACAAGACGGCAATCTTCGAGGGCTGGTGCGACTTCCTCAACTATTTTGACAGCAGCATTCACCTGCAGTTTTCGTTCCTCGACCTGACTGCCAGCACGGAAACGTTTGAGCAGAGCATCCTGATTCCCGACAGGGATGACGGCAACAATGAAATCCGGCACGAGTATGCAGAAATGCTGCAAAACCAGCAAGCCAAGGGCAACAACGGTCTGACCAAGACCAAGTTCATCACCTTCGGTATCGAAGCGGAGAATATCAGGATCGCTAAGCCGAGACTAGATCGCATCGAGATTGATCTGCTGAACAGCTTCAAGCGGTTGGGTGTCTCTGCATCTCCGCTTGACGGGCGTGAGCGGCTGAAGCTCATGCATGACATGTTTCACATGGACACCCAAGCACCTTTCCTGTTCGACTGGAAGTGGCTCCCGCCCTCCGGCCTTTCTACCAAGGACTTCATCGCGCCATCCAGCTTTGATTTCCGCGAAAAGCGCAGCTTTGGCATGGGAAAGAAGCAGGCGGCAGTCAGTTTCTTTTCGATTCTGGCTTCCGACCTCAACGACCGCTGCCTTGCGGATTTCCTCGCTATGGAATCCAGCCTCGTCGTGTCCCTGCACATTCAGGCTATCGACCAGGTGGCAGCCATCCGGAATGTCAAACGCAAGATCACCGACCTCGATAAGATGAAGATCGAGGAACAGAAGAAGGCCGTCCGTGCCGGATATGATATGGACATCATTCCGTCCGATCTGGCCACCTACGGCGGCGAAGCAAAGAAGCTGCTGGAAGATTTGCAGAGCCGCAACGAGCGCATGTTCCTCATTACATTTCTGGTGATGAACACGGCAAACAACAAGAAACAGCTTGCCCTCAACGTCAAGCAGGCGCAGAGCCTTGCCCAGCAGCACAACTGCCTGCTGGTTCCGCTGGACTTTCAGCAGGAAAACGGCATGGTTTCCTGCCTGCCGCTGGGCCTCAACAAAATCAGAATTCAGCGCGGACTGACGACCTCGTCCACCGCGATTTTCATTCCTTTTACCTCGCAGGAGCTGTTTCAGTCCGGCGGCGAGGCGCTGTATTGCGGATTGAACCTTTCTCATAACCTGATCATGGTGGATCGCAAGAAACTGAAAAATCCCAATGGCCTGATTTTGGGCACACCGGGCTCCGGAAAATCGTTCGCGGCAAAGCGTGAGATCTGCAACGTCATTCTGCTGACCGATGATGACATCATCATCTGCGATCCCGAGGGCGAGTATTTCCCGCTGGTCAACACGTTCCGCGGACAGGTGATCCGCATTTCGCCCACCAGCAGCAGCTACATCAACCCGATGGACATCAACCTCAATTACAGCGATGATGACAATCCGCTGGCACTCAAGTCCGACTTTATCCTGTCGCTGTGCGAGCTGATCGTCGGCGGGCGCGAAGGTCTGCAGCCCATTGAGAAGACTATCATCGACCGCGCGGTGCACATCATCTACCAACCCTACCTGAGCGACCCCAGGCCGGAGAACATCCCCATTCTGGAGAATCTGTACAACGCCCTGAGAGAGCAGGAGGAAAAGGAAGCGCAGACGCTGGCCACCGCGCTGGAAATCTACGTAACCGGCTCCCTGAATGTGTTCAACCATCACACGAACGTGGATGTGAGCAACAGGCTGGTCTGCTA
>ERZ827478.2197-NODE-2197-length-10638-cov-3.154777_pt1 | contig 10638 bp, 9 predicted proteins | sample MGYA00519705_ERZ827478 | MGnify/ENA primary metagenome ERZ827478 (study PRJEB31778, sample SAMEA3449318) | human gut metagenome | biome: human gut; feature: human-associated habitat; material: faeces | place: United Kingdom | collected 2010/2012 ... | reverse complement strand
GGCACACCACTGCTCGCGGGTGTGCTGCATCACGGGTGTGAAACAGGCCATCGAAATGAAAGAGCTGTTCCCCTCTGCGGAGGTGTACAATTTCTATATGGATATTCGCATGTTCGGGCCGGGCTATGAGGAGCTGTACCGCCGGGCACAGCTCGAATACAACATCAATTTCGTCCGGGGGCGCATTTCGGAGGCCAGCCAGACGATAGACGGCCGGGTTCAGGTGAAGGCGGAGGATACGCTCGTGGGGCGGCCGCTCAAGATGACCGTGGACATGCTCGTGCTCATTGTGGGGATGAAGGGCGGAGCGCGTAACGGTGCTTATGCACGCAGCGGGGAACTTCGCGTAGCCGAAAACGGTTTCATGCAGCCGCTCGACCCCTTCTCCGGGAACATGCTTTCGCAGCGGGCCGATATTTTCTACGCCGGTACGGTCACCGCCCCGAAGAACATCGGCGAGAGTCTGAACGAAGGAGCCGCCGTGGCGGAGCGCGTGGCCGGATACCTTAAATTATAAGACGGATGCCACAGTTCGGTTTTTCCATATCGCAGCCCAGGGCGGTGAACCTCGACACGAACGACCTCGTGCCGGCGGAGAAAATCCTGCACGACATGCCGGAGCTGCAGACCTGCATTGCGTGCGGGTCGTGTACCGCGACCTGTACGGCGGGTAATCTGACGTCGTTCAACTTCCGCAAGGTACACACGCTCGTGCGCCGCGGCGAATACCGCGAGGCTTACGAACAAATGGACAAGTGCATGCTCTGCGGCAAATGCCGGCTGGTGTGTCCTCGCGGCATCAATACGCGGGCCGTGGTGATGCTCATCAAACGTAAACTGGGGGATTTCTGACGATGAATTTTTACGCGACATTCTCTATTCCGTTCATCGTGGGCGTCGTGACGATGTTCGTCGTTCTGATCGTCAAATACGGCTCCTGGATCTTCGGTCTTTCGGCTGCCGGCCGCATGCGGATCGTCAAGGGCATTCCTTCGCGGCAGACGCCATTGGCGGTCTGGGAAGTGGTGCGCGAATCGCTGCTGCACCGCCGCATCTTCAAGGTCAATCCCTTGCTGGGCTATATGCACATGAGCCTGGCCTTCGGATGGTTCCTGCTGATCGTCGTCGGATGGATCGAAACGGTCGCCTACCTGGGGTTCCGGTACGTTCCGCTGCATGGGCATGTCTTTTTCAAATATTTCGCCACGGAACTGCCGCACAAGCCGGTCTTCGATTTCCTGATGGATCTGCTGCTGCTGTTCGTACTTTCGGGCGTGACGCTGGCTTTCGGCAAGCGTATCTATTCGCAGGCGATGGGCATGCACCGCACGACCAGGCACGTACTGGGCGACCGAATCGCCCTGTCGGTGCTGTGGCTGATCTTCCCGGCCCGCCTGCTGGCCGAAAGCATCACCTGCGCTCTGCACGGCGGCGGGGGATTTCTCACGGGTACGATCGGCGAGTGGATGGCGCATCATGTCAATCCGATCGTCCTGCAGACGCTGTACGAGCCGTTGTGGTGGGCCTATTCGATCTGTCTGGGGCTATTTTTCATAGTGCTGCCCTTCTCGCGTTATATGCATATCTTCACCGAAATTCCCCTGATTTTTCTGCGCCGCTACAAGCTGCATTCGACCGAGAAGGAGGGATCGTTCGACCGTTTTCAGACCGATGCCTGCTCGCGGTGCGGCATCTGCATCGACCCTTGTCAGTTGCAGAGCGAATTGGGGATCGACGACGTGCAGTCGGTCTATTTCCTGCGTGACCGGCGGTATAACCACCTGCGTCAGTCGGTGGCGAACAACTGCCTGATGTGCGGCCGCTGCGAACAGCGCTGTCCGGTGGGGATCGAACTCAATACGCTGCGTCTGAATTCCCGCGACACGATGCGCAATACGCCCGATGAGAAGCGCTACGAGTATTTTCAGGGGGTGGACCGTTCGGCCGGCGAGGGCCGCGTGGGTTATTTCGCCGGGTGTATGACCCTGCTGACGCCCCGTATCCTGTTGGCGATGGAGCGGATTTTCAAGGCTTCGGGCGAAGAGGTCTGGTGGGCGGACAAGGAGGGCGGCGTTTGCTGCGGCCGGCCTCTGAAGCTCTCCGGTGAAACCGATTCGGCCCGCAAGATGATGGATTACAACATTGCGCTTTTCCGCAAGCACCGGATTACGACGCTCGTCACTTCGTGCCCGATCTGCCTGAAGGTATTCCGGGAGGAGTATCATCTCGAAGGAATCGAAGTGCTGCACCATTCCGAGTATATGCTGCGATTGATCCGGGACGGCCGCCTACAGCTTCGCCGAGGGGCGCAGACATTCACTTACCACGACCCCTGCGAACTGGGACGCGGGAGCCGTATTTACGACCAGCCGCGCGAGGTGATCGAAGCGGTGGGCGTGCTGCTCGAACCGGCCCAGACGCGGGAACACGCCCTCTGCTGCGGCTCTTCGGTGGCCAATACGGCGATTTCGGACGCGCAGCAGCTTCGCTTGGCGCGTTCCGTGGCGAAGGAGTTGAGCGCTACGGGAGCGGGGACGATCGTAACGGCTTGTCCACTTTGTAAAAAAGCTATCGCACGCGGAGCTGACGGCCGGGAGGTGCTGGATCTAGCCGAGGTCGTGGCGGCTGCTTTAGTGTCGAAGACAGTGGCGGCTGTGCCCGACAAGGGCGTCTGACGTTCGTCTGCTCCCGATGGTATGTCCGGATGGAGCGGTGAGGAGGCGTATGAAGTAGGGTTTCTATGAGAAGGCGCTGTTGTGGCAGAACATCGTTGTAGAGCCGTATTGCGGAATTTTTCTGGGGTCGGGGAAGTATATTCGCTAATTTTTCGTATATTCGAGTCGTAGGGAATGGAGTCGGATGGCTTTTATCCGGCATTTAAAAAATCGAGCCATGAGTAAATACGGTTATGACGATACGAGACAGACGCGTTTTCGTCGGCTTCTTTTGGGAATGGGAGTCGCAATGCTTCTGTTCTTTTTGCTGTTGAAAATCTTTTTTGCGGAGCAATTGCCATTTACCTCGCTCCATTGGAAACTGATATTCGGCTATTTTCTTTTGTTGTCTGTTGCGGTACTGGTCTATCCTGTGTTTCGGAAGATGCGCGATCAGGATCGGTGGTCTATTCAGAATGGAGCGATCGAGATCGAGGAGGGAGTATTGCACCTCTCCGTGGTCCGTGGTCGAGAGACCCGACGGTTGAATGTCGAGATAAAGAACCTGAAGATCGTTACGAGCGATGATGTTCGGATTCGGATCGATACTCCGGTCGGACAGCTGACGATCAGTGCCGACAAATTCGTAACTCCGGAGGAGTATGCGAGCTTTCAGGCGGAATTGATTGGTGCCGGCTGCAAGCGCGAGGAGTGATTCATCGGCTTGAAGGCCTGCTTAATCGGTATTTGTTTTTGGGTTTATTGTCGAAATATTTGGCAGAACCATTTTTTTGTTTTATCTTTGCAGTCACAAAAGCGGAATATTCGCATCGAATAAACGATATATCGCGGGATGGAGCAGTTGGCAGCTCGTCGGGCTCATAACCCGAAGGTCGGAGGTTCGAGTCCTCCTCCCGCTACTAAAGTGGACAATTCTCTCGAATTGTCCACTTTTTTTATATTGATGATTTTTAATGGAAATGAGGTCTAATGATTGTGTTTTGTTCTTTATCTAATTGTTTTTTGATATCATGAAAAAAGTATTCGTTGTATTCTTGTTTATTTTTTCAACCGTTTCCACTTTTGCGCAAAGTGAAGGCGAGAGTGTTAAGCCAATAGGGGGAATTACTTTATATCGAAATGTTTCATTGGCGGCAATAGAACAGAACAATTATTTAGATGTGATTGTTAAATTTAAGGCAGCAGAACTTGGTGATTATTTTACCAATGGAGTCAAAGTAGTTGTTGTGGATAATAATACGGGTAAAAAGATTTATAGGAAGCGATTTTCTAAGTCTTATCTTTATGTGTTTTCTGATGGTACAATAGAAGTTGGTAAAGGGAATGCTCTTACCCAAATTATATTATTTAAATATAAGGATGGAAGTGGTTGGGGGATGATATTAAAGGAAAGAGGCATTTATTAGTTTCGTGGAAATATTATATATTTAGTCTTTCTATCTTATGTTAAAGCGTCCGGTTTACCTCTGGCGCTTTTTTTATATTTATAGAGGTGAAATTATTGGTAAACGAAATTTTTTGTTGAAAAAATAGTACTATGTATTGCATGGTAATTACTTTTACATTATATTTGTAGTGTGATAGAACTGTAAAGAATATACAACTCATTTATTAATGATAGATATTGACCATGAAAGAGACTATTAGCGTAAATTTGGCTTCCCAGGCATTTACTTTCGACAAGGATGCTTACCGTCGGTTGAAGGAGTACCTGGATGCGATCCGTCGGCGGTTGCCGGCCGGTGATCCGGAAATTCTCAACGATGTGGAAGCCCGACTGGCAGAGATTTTCCGGTCCAGGATTTCATCGCCGATGATGGTCGTTACCCTTCAGATGGTGCAGGGGGCGATGGCGCAAATGGGCGATCCTTCGGAATTCGGCGAGCTGCCGACCGGGGAGAAGCGAGACGAGGCGTCCGTGGATGCGGAGAGTGCCTCGTGCGTCAGTTCCCGGCACTTGTACCGTTCGCGGACGAATCGTTCGATCGCAGGCGTGTGCGGCGGAATCGCTGAGTTCTTCGGGATCGACTCGACGATCCTGCGCCTTATCACGCTGTTCCTGATTCTTTTCGGCGGTCTGTCGCTGTGGGTTTACATCATCCTGTGGATCGTGATTCCGTCGGAACCTTTGAATTGTATCTCTTCGAAATCTAAGAATCTGTTTTGAATTTTATAGATGAGTTGAACATTCGCTGTGAGAAAGTGTTTCGGCTTCTTTGAGCCTCTTTTCGGTATCTTCTTTTTTAGCTGGTTTTGAAAATAGCCCGCAATTTACGGCAACTACCCAAAAAGAATCTACTCGAAAACGGCTTTCGAATAATCTCGAATAAAATTCAAACAGCTTCTAAAAATGGAAATCTATGAAAGCAGAAAGAAATCATGCGAGATTGTACCGTTCGTCGGACGATGTAGTCATTGCCGGTGTGTGCGCCGGAGTAGCCGATTATTTGGGACTCCCGTCGGGAAAGGTGCGGCTGGCGACGCTGCTCCTGGTACTGGTCGGCGGTTTGTCGATTTGGGTTTATATCCTGTTGTGGATCGTCGTACCCAAAGGTCCCAAACGGCTCGAAGGGAATTCCCGGTAGGCCGAATCCGGGACAGCCCGGAAACTGCCCGGGGAAAGAGTTGCGTATTTCCGATATGCGGACCGGACCCGGAGCTGAAACATGAAATAAGAAATTCAATGTATAAACAACGATGATATGGTTGAGGATAACGTAAAGGCGCAGATGCGCAAGGGTATTCTGGATTACTGCATCCTGGCGATCCTCTCGCAGGGGGATTCTTATGCTCCGAAGATCATCGCCGAACTCAAGGAGGCGGAGATGATCGTGGTCGAAGGGACGCTGTATCCGATCCTGACGCGGCAGAAGAATGCGGGCCTGCTCACTTACCGGTGGGAAGAGTCCCCGCAGGGACCGCCCCGCAAGTACTATTCCCTTACGGACAAGGGGCGGGAGTACCTGGCTTCGCTGGATGAAGCGTGGGAGGAACTGGTAGGACAAATTCAAATGATTCGCCACCGGGAAAACGACCCGGCATAACCGATTGATTAATTAAAAAACTGAAAACGATGAAAAAATTGATGATGGCCCTGTTGGCAATGATGGCCGTTCTGTTCGGTACGACAGCGTGCGGAGGCAGTATCTTCGGTCAAACCCGGATCAAGGGAAGCGGAAATCTGATAACCCGCACCGTGGCGGTCGGAAACTTTCATACCATCGATGCTTCGCGCGGAGTGAAGGTCCTGCTTACCGACGAGCCCGGCGATATCGAAATCTGTGCGGATGATAACCTGATCGAGTACGTGCGGGTCGGGATCGATGGTGGCGAGTTGAAGATTACGGTCGCTCCTCGCATTCATGCAGTGCCTTCGGAGCAGATCCTGGTGCGCGTACCTTACAACGGAAATATCCGCAAATTGGAGGCTTCCTCCGCTGCGAAGATCGTGGCCAAGACACTCTTTACCGGCAGAATGCTGGAGATCGAAGCGTCGAGCGCAGCCAGGATCCGTGTGGATGCACAGGTCGAAACGTGTGAAATCGACGCTTCGAGCAGCGCTAAAGTCGTGGCGCAGATCGATGCGGACCGTCTGGAAGCGGATGCTTCGAGTGCATCGTCGATTCTGTTGCAGGGGGCGGTGCAGAAAGCGGTGTTCGAAGCCTCTTCCGCTGCGTCGATCGATGCCCGGAAGCTGGTCGCACACTTCTGCGAGGCGGAGGCGTCGAGCGCTGCCGATATTCGGGTCTATTGCGAGCAGGCTTTGCAATCCCGAACGTCGAGCGCCGGAAGCGTTTCCTATGCTGGACCGTGCAGTGTGAATTCTGCCGATACGAGCGGCGGTTCTACTCGCGGTGCAGCGAATAACGAACTCAAATAGACCGATCGCGATGAAAGAGGTTAAGAAATGCAGTATTTCGGGGATTGCCTTCACGATGGAGGCCGATGCCTTTCAGGTGCTTTCGCGTTACCTGGAGAGCTTGAACGATACGTATAGAAATACCGACGGCGGAAAGGAGATCGTCGAGGATATCGAGGCCCGTATCGCCGAGCTGATTCTCTCGCACCAGGATAATTCTAAAGTGGTGGAGCTATCGTTGGTCGAGGAGATTATCGCTCAAATGGGGTCTGCCGAAGCCATTCGGGAACAGGAGGGCCGTGAAGCCCCGCGCGGCGAAGGCCGGATTCCGCGTCGCCTGTACCGGGATATGGACCAGGCGCGCCTGGGCGGTGTCTGTTCGGGTGTGGCCAAGTATTTCGGGACCAGTCCCACGTGGATCCGTCCGCTGATGTTCCTGCCGCTCATTCTGTTGCTGTTGTTGGGATGGATTCCGTTTTTCTGGTGGCTTGTGCCGCTGATGAGCAACTTGCTCGGCGTGTTCTTTATTTGCTACCTGATTATGTGGTTCGCTGTACCGGCAGCCCGTACTGCGCGTCAGAAGCTCGAACAAAACGGACAGCGGATTACCGTACAATCCATCGAGGAGGCTTCGGCGGCGAATCACGATGTCGATGCCGATGCCAAACCGGTCGTTGCCAAGGCCGTTTATGCCTTGGGGCAGGTCGTCCTGATTGTATTGAAACTCCTGGCCGGCTTGCTGGTATTCGGGTTGATTCTGGGTGCATGCGCATTGATTATCGGTCTGTTTGCTGTCGGGATGGCCGGTCCGGAGGTTGTGTCTATCGATGCGGGCATCTGGACGGTGTCGCTGGGGATTATGACCGCGTTGGTGCCGGTGCTGTTGCTGATTTATGTGTTGATGTGCCTGATTGCTTCCCGCAAACCGAGCCGCCGGGCCGTCCTGACGACTTTCCTAATCTGGATATTGATTATTATCGGCCTGGGTGTTTCTGCGGTCCGGGAGCGTGAGCGGGGATATGAATGGTATGAGATAAGGACGGAAAGCTACGATCCGGATATGGAATTACCGGCTTTGCCGGACCCCGGATCTGCCGATAACTCTTTGTTAAGAGTGGATACACCCGAAGGCATGGTTGATTTGAGTGCCGGGGAAGGCCGGGTGAAGATCGCGGTGGAGGATAAGGAGGACGGTGAGAAAGTCGATATCCGTGTCGGTTCGAAAGGCGTGAAGATTACCGCGACGGAACCTGCGGCCGAATGCGATGATTTTGATTGATTTTGAATAAAAGCGTTGATCGAAATAAAAAGTTTTTTCAGGTCGGAGCCGGATCTTTTTCCTGAGGGAAAAGTCCGGCTCCGGTTTTTGTGGCGGACCGAAGGAGCACGCCGCAAGGCATATTGCACGGAAGTTGTGTGGCGGAAGGTGCGGACGTTCGGAATTTCCCGGCTCCGGCGGAGCGGGACTGCCGCGTGCGACGGTCGTTTCCCTCGGAGTAAAGTTGCGGAGGACGGTTGTTTTTCGTATATTTGACTTCGTCCAATATACTCGCGCTCGGCCGAGCTAAAATAAATTTTGCTCGGCACTCGACTTATTCGTATATTTGGCTTACCCCGAATATACTCCCGCTCGACAAAACCGAATAAAATTCGCTTTTGTTCTCGACTTATTCGTATATTTGAACGTTTTTTCAGTAAAAAGAAAAAGTATGGCTGCAATTAAGTGTATCGGAGTGCTGACTTCGGGGGGCGATGCTCCCGGGATGAATGCCGCGATCCGTGCCGTGACGCGTACGGCGATCTATAACGGGTATTCCGTAAAAGGTATCATGCGCGGTTATAAGGGATTGGTCGATGACGAAATCATCGACCTGCAATCGGATTCCGTGAGCAATATCATCCAGCAGGGCGGCACGATGCTGAAGACGGCCCGCAGCCAGGAGTTTATGACCCCTGAAGGGCGCCGCCGGGCTTATGAGAATATGAAGCGCAGCGGTATCGATGCGTTGGTGGTGATCGGCGGGGACGGTTCGTTGAAGGGCGCCTGTATTTTCGCTCAGGAGTTCGATGTGCCGATCGTCGGCCTGCCGGGTACGATCGATAACGACTTGGGCGGTACGGACGCTACGATCGGCTACGATACGGCGCTCAATACGATCGTCGAGGCGGTGGACAAACTGCGCGATACGGCTTCCAGCCATGAACGCCTCTTCTTCGTCGAGGTTATGGGACATACGGCCGGCTATCTGGCGTTGAACGGGGCGATCGCTTCGGGAGCCGAAGCCGCGATCATTCCCGAGATGGACACGGAGGTCGATCAACTGGGCGAGCTCATCAACCAGGGATTCCGCAAAAGTAAAAATTCGGCGATCGTGCTGGTGGCCGAGAATCCCGCTACGGGCGGTGCCATGGGGCTTGCCGAACGCGTGAAGCAGGAGTTTCCGCAGTACGATGCCCGGGTGACTATTCTGGGACATATCCAGCGGGGCGCCGTCGGCAATCGACCGTATCATGGCTTCGCGTATGGGCGAAGCCTCCATCGAGGCGCTTATGGAGGGGCAGCGCAATGTGATGATCGGTATGAGCAACGGCCAGATCGTCTATGTTCCCTTCTCGCGTGCTGTCAGCCACGACCGGACTATCGATCGCGGAGCGGTGGATCTGGTGCGCATCCTCTCTATCTGACATTATTTTCGAACAATACTGACTTCATGAAACGCGTAATAGGAATAGGAAACGCTCTGACAGACATGTTGGTCAATCTGAAGACCGACAAAGTACTCGATACGTTCAATTTGCCGAAAGGTTCGATGAGCCTGGTGGATGCCGCCTTGCAGACCGAGATTTCGAAATCGGTCGCCGGTCTGCCTTACTCGCTCTCGCTCGGAGGATCGGCCGGCAATACGATCCGGGCGATGGCCCGTTTGGGTTGCGACGTGGGCTTTATCGGCAAGGTGGGAACCGACAAGACGGGAGATTTCTTCATTCAGGCTCTTGAGAACCTGGGTATAGAACCCTTTATTTTCCGGGGAAAGGAGCGCTCGGGACGGTGCGTGTCGCTCATTTCTCCCGACGGGGAACGGACGATGGTGACATTCCTGGGAGCTGCGCTGGAGTTGAGTGCGGCAGAGGTTACGCCTGCTATTTTCGAAGGTTACGACTGTCTCTATATCGAAGGTTATCTGGTGCAGGATCACGAGTTGATTGCCGGTGCGGTCCGTACGGCTAAAGCCTGCGGTCTGAAGGTAGCGATCGACCTGGCGAGTTTCAATGTCGTGGAGGCCAACCTGGAATTTCTGCGCTCGCTCATTCAGGATTACGTCGATATCGTTTTTGCCAACGAGGACGAAGCGAAAGCCTTCACCGGCGAGGGCGAGCCGCTCAATGCCTTGCAGATGCTTTCGGAGCTGTGCGAGCTGGCCGTCGTGAAGGTCGGTATCAAGGGGGCTTTGATCAAGCGGGGCAGCGAAGTGGTCCACGTGGGGATCATGGCCGCAGCCAAGCGGGTCGATACGACGGGTGCGGGCGATCTGTATGCTGCCGGATTCCTCTCCGGGTTATGCGAGGGGCTGACGCTGCGTCAGTGCGGTACGATCGGTGCCATCGTCGCCGGGAAGGTGATCGAAGTGGTCGGAACGACTTTCAGCGAGGAGGCGTGGCAGCACGCTTTCCAGCTGGTCGAGAAGGTCCGGTCGGAGAAATACCTGTTCTAAAGGGAACAAGTGTCGTAAAAAGAGAAGGGTGACTTTTACAGTCACCCTTTTTTCAATATTCCCCGTGTGATCTGCCTCCGCATCAGGAGCAGATAGCGGGCTTTGGGGACGGAGAACCGCAACAGGAAGCCGAGAGCCAACAGAAGCGTTGCGCCCCACTTGACAGCCTCGCCCGATAACAGACGTACGGTTTGCCCCCTCATTCCGGCTCGCAGACGCTGGGTGCGTCCGACCTGGCAGCATAGCGATTCGAAGTATTCCCGGGAGGTCTTTCGCGGCGGAATGATATGCCACATGATTGCCGTCGGAACGTAGTAGCAACGCTCTCCGGCATCTGCCAACCGCTGAAAAAGATCGCTCTCTTCGCCTCCGATCAGTTGCTCGCCGGTCC
>ERZ827478.2194-NODE-2194-length-10646-cov-3.100651_pt1 | contig 10646 bp, 6 predicted proteins | sample MGYA00519705_ERZ827478 | MGnify/ENA primary metagenome ERZ827478 (study PRJEB31778, sample SAMEA3449318) | human gut metagenome | biome: human gut; feature: human-associated habitat; material: faeces | place: United Kingdom | collected 2010/2012 ... | reverse complement strand
CGTCTCCACATCCGAAGATAAATTTTTTATCGCGTGTATGTACTCCGGCAGCTTGGTTAAAGCTGGTAGACATCAAGCCTTGTTCTTTTGTCCAGTTAGAGAATATTTTTTCTTTTGTTTTGAAACGGGTCAACCCTTTTTCTGTACTAATGATTAAATCGTCTTCCAGAGCAGGCAGTATGCAATGAATATTATTAGATATCAGAGCTGAATTATTGATATGGTAATTAGTTACTTTTTCTGTATAATTATTGTAAATCCACATACCGGAACCATGTGTACCAATAAAAGTGATGTTCTTTTTACTTTGATAAATAGTATTTATACAGCCTAGCTCGGAGTCTAGATTCACCGCTTTGAGCTCTTGATTGACCTTATTGAACTGATACAATCCATTGATAGTTCCTATCCATAAATTATGGGCGTCCTTATTGGTGATATAGGTGATAGGGAAGTCCATATTGTAACAATGCATTTCCTTTGTATCCAGATCGTAACTTTTCAAGTTGTAATATCCTCCGGCCCAAATCAGATTATCCCAATCCTTATAAATACAACGAATATATTTATCCGGTTTTACGGTGTCATCATTCAATGTTTGGGGAATAAAATATTGTGTGGTCATGTTTTTCTTATCTATTTTGTACATTCCCGACATATATCCACCTACTAAAATAACTCCCGGTCGGGATTCACATATAGAGATAAATACATGATTCTGATTAGGCGTGTCATGCTGATAAGTTGATAATAAATTCGTCCATTGTTTGGTAGAAGGACTGTAGCAACATACGCCATTATTGGTTGCATACCAAATGTCTCCTTCAGAATCTTCCAATATATAATTCACTTGATTATCTATCAGTGAGTTAGGGTTGTCATAAGAGTGCTGTATCCATTGATATCCGGGATATTTCTCGGAATATACAGTGATGCCTATAGGATAGACTGCCATCCATAATTTTTGATCATCATCAATATAGATATCATTAATGATATTACCGTTCATTTTGTTGGAATGGTTGTGGTCGGCATTTAGAAAATTTGTCAATTCGTAAGTGCCCAAGTTTAATTTATATACGCCTGCGCCGTTAGTTGCTATTAACACCTCGTTTTCATTTTCTTTACTTGCTATGATAGAGTTGACATTAATGTCTTGTAGTCCGTTGTGTACATCAATCAGTTGGCGGCTATGGATATTGTATAGATAAATACCATCCAATAAGGTACCTATTACTAACATTTGGGTTTCCGGATGAAAATAGATGTAGTTTACTATATGGAAATTATCCAGTTCCGGATGCTTGATTACTTCTAATCGCCCATGATTCAGTCTTGCACAGTAAATCTTGTGGCTGGAGGCTAGAAAATATTGATTGTTCGTAGATTTCGCAATATATGTGATTTCTTCCTTGATAGGACTTTCCAGTTGAATAAGTTCATGGGTATCTATGTCGAAAAGATATTGTTTGTTTTTGGTGCAAAGCAATATATTATTGTCTTTGGAGTCAAGAAATGAAGCAGTGAGTGGCAGCCCGCTGTTGCTTTTGTCCTTACTGGCAAAATCGCAAACTAGTTCAAATTTGTCTTGTAGAGAATTGTATTTGAATAGATGACCGGTTTTTCCTATCTCCCAAACCACTCCTGCCGTATCTATCTGCAAAGTGTTCAAGTTGGGAAAAAAGTTCAGTAGTTTTCCATTGGCTGTTAAGCTATAGTGTGTGTATTGTTTTCCGTTATACCTGTCTATTCCTTCGTGAGTGAGAAACCACATATAGCCTTTTTTATCTTTTCGTATAGATAGAACTCTACGGCTGCTCAAACCATTCTGAGTATCCAGATACTGGTATAGTTGAGCAACGGCAGGTGTTACCAAAATAACAAAAAGGCATATAAGTAAAAGAATTCTTCTCATATTATTAGGAGGCAAAATCCTTACAAAGTTCGTAATTTCCCTTAACATATCAAAATCTGTTATATACAAAAAAAGCGGTAATCAGTCCGACTCACCGCTTTTTTAGTAAATATAACAAATCGTTTTTATTTTTTGTTCATTTCAACCCATTTTCTAGCATTGACAAATGCTTCCATCCATGGAGTAATCTGATCGTTCTTTATTCTATCAGCCGGATAATAAGCATTTTGCCATGGGAAACAAGAGCGTTCCAAATGAGGCATCATGGCCAAATGGCGGCCGTCAGGACTGGCCAGACCGGCTACGCTGTAATCCGAACCGTTTGGATTGCCAGGATACTCATCGTATGAGTATTTCAATACAACATTGTATTGATCTTCATCATATGGCAATGAGAATTTACCTTCTCCATGGGCTACCCAGATACCAAGCTTACTTCCGCTTAACGAACCGAACATGACGCTTCTATTCATAGGAACGGTAACACCTACAAACTTGGATTCGAATTTATGTGAATCATTGTGCAGCATTTTCGCTTTTTGGGTGAAGTCGGGGTTAATCAGGTTTAATTCTATCATCAGCTGGCAGCCGTTACATACGCCCAATGACAATGTATCTTTGCGTGCATAGAAGTTATCCAATGCAGCTTTGGCTTTGGGATTGAACAAGAAAGCTCCGGCCCATCCTTTAGCAGAGCCTAAAACGTCCGAATTAGAGAACCCACCGCAAAATACGATGAAATTGATGTCCTCCAATGTTTCACGTCCGCTAACCAAATCAGTCATTGTTACATCTTTCACATCAAATCCTGCCAAATAGAGCATATAGGCCATTTCGCGTTCGCCGTTGGTTCCTTTTTCACGGATAATAGCCGCTTTGATACCTGTCGGAGTACGACGGTCGGGGTTAAGGCCGAATTGTGAAAGTTTGCCGGTGAATGATTTGTCGAATACAAATTCCAAAGGTTGTTTCTTGTAGTTCTCGAAACGTTTTTTGGCACAGCCGTTCATGCTCTGCTTGCAGTCTAGCAAGTAAGAGGTAGAATACCATACATCGCGCAGATAGTCTATGCCGAACTGGTAAGTTGCATCTCCCTTTTCTACCAGGATATGCCGTTCTTCAGTCGGTTTACCTAATTTTACGTAGCCTATGCCTGCGTCTTCCAAGATCTTTTTTACTTCTTCTTTGTGCTTATTTTTTACCTGGATAACAATACCCGGATTTTCGGCGAACAATATCTTGATGATGTCATCCTCCTTAATCTTGTTCAGGCTGATTTCCATACCACCTTCCATATTCGAGAAGCACATTTCAAGCAGTGTGGTAATAAGACCACCGGCAGAAATATCGTGACCGGCCATAATCAGACCTTTATTTACTAATTCTTGTACTGCCAGGAATGCGTCACGAAAATATTCAGGATTTTGTACAGTCGGTACATCGTCACCTATTTTATTCAATGATTGTGCAAAAGCAGAACCTCCCAGACGTAACTTGTCAAAACTGAAATCAATATGGTAGATAGTGCTCTTTTCATCATTTACCAATACAGGAGAAACCACTTTCTTCACATCCGAGACTTCGCCACCGGCTGAAACGATGACAGTTCCCGGACTAATGATCTTCTCACCGTTAGGATATTTCTGGGTCATAGATAAAGAATCTTTTCCGGTCGGTACATTGATTTGCAATGAGCAGCAGAAATCGGAAAGGGCTTTTACGGCAGTGTACAGGCGGGCGTCTTCACCTTCCTGTGCGCGACATGGCCACATCCAGTTGGCAGATAAGGAAACGCTGTCCAATCCTTCTGCCATCGGGGCCCATACGATATTAGTCAGTGCTTCGGCTACCGACAAAACAGAGCCTGCGGCCGGATTGGCTAAGGCGGCTTGGGGAGCATGGCCTAGAGAAGTTGCTATACCTTTTTCGCCACGATAGTCGAGGGTTACTACACCACAATCGCTCAGAGGCAGCTGGATTTCACCTTGACATTGCTGGCGGGCGATTTTACCGGTTACGGAACGGTCTACTTTATTGGTTAACCAATCTTTGCAAGCAACAGCTTCCAGCTGAAGTACGCGGCGGATATATTCATTTAATTTGGAAGTTTCGTATGAAACATTTTCATAATGGCGTTCTACAGTCTTGTCAACCATGTAGGTCTTCGGAGAAGAACCGAACATTTGATCTACTGCCAGATCGAACGGACGTACCCCATCGGCCTGTTCGAAAGCAAAGCGGGCGTCTCCGGTTGTTTCACCTACAGTATACATCGGCGCACGTTCGCGATCAGCAATTTTTTGTACATGTTCAATAGCTGATTCGTCAATCAGCAATCCCATACGTTCCTGAGATTCGTTGGCGATAATTTCTTTGGCAGACAAAGTCTGGTCACCGATAGGTAATTTGTCCATATGAATTAATCCACCGTTTTCTTCTACCAATTCGGATAAACAATTCACGTGGCCGGCCGAACCGTGGTCGTGAATGGAAACAATCGGGTTGTTATCTTCTTCACACAATGCGCGGACTACATTATAGGCACGTTTTTGCATTTCCGCATTGGCACGCTGGACAGCGTTTAGTTCGATTCCCGATGAGTACCGGCCTGTTTCAACAGAAGAAACTGAACCTCCACCCAAGCCGATGCGATAGTTATCACCACCCATTACAACGACTTTGTTTCCTTTTTCGGGATGTCCTTTCAGACAGTCGCGCTGAGTACCGTAACCTACCCCTCCTGCCAGCATAATCACTTTGTCGTATGCATACTTCTCGCCATTTTCCTGGTGCTCGAATGTTAGTACAGAACCACAAATCAGCGGTTGACCGAATTTGTTACCGAAATCGGAAGCACCGTTGGAAGCCTTGATTAAGATCTGTTCCGGAGTCTGGTATAACCATTGGCGGACAGGAAGGATATCTTCCCACTCGCGTCCCTCATCAGTACGGGGGTAAGAAGTCATATAAACGGCAGTACCAGCAATGGGCCATGAGCCTTTACCACCGCCCATGCGGTCACGGATCTCACCACCAGTACCGGTGGATGCACCGTTGAATGGTTCTACGGTTGTCGGGAAGTTATGTGTCTCAGCTTTCAGTGAGATAACAGTCTTGATATCTTTGATAATGAAATAATCGGAAGTGGAATGATCGGCCGGAGAGAATTGCTCTACTATCGGTCCTTCGGCAAATGCTACATTATCTTTATAAGCAGAAATAATCTTGTTGGGATTTTCAGCAGTAGTTTTCTTGATCATCTGGAACAAGGAAGACTCCATTTCCTGACCATCAATAATGAATGTTCCGCCGAATATCTTATGGCGGCAATGCTCGGAATTGATTTGCGCGAAGCCGAATACTTCGGAATCGGTTAATTTACGTCCCAAATCTTTTTCAACCTTCAGCAAATAGTCCATCTCCTCACGAGAAAGTGCCAGACCTTCTTTTTCATTGTATTCTTCGAGGTTCTCGATGTGAACAATCGGCTGGGGTTTGATGTTGACTGTGAAAATCTCCTGGTTCAATCCCTTATACATACGTTGCAGCATAGGATCGTACTCGGCGTTTTCGTCTTTTACAGGGAAATATTCCTCAATGCGTAAAACACCTGTAAGACCCATGTTCTGAGTGATTTCTACAGCATTTGTACTCCAGGGAGTGATCATTTCCCGACGCGGTCCGATGAAGCAACCTTTCAGGTTCTCTTCGTTTTCTACAGTGGCTTCACCATAAAGCCAGCTTAATTTCTGAATATCCTCAGAAGGCAGTTCCTGGCTGACTTCTGTTGCTATTACACTTTTAGTGGGTGTTCTGAAAAATAGAATCATAGCACTTTTATAGTTGTTTTGTTAATTGAAAACTAGTTCTAATATCAAGGGTCTATTAATAAGGTGCAAAGTTATATAAAAGAGACGGGGTATGAAAGAATTTTGAGTGTAAATATAGGTACTTTCGTAAAAAAGTAGCATCTTTGCAGCATGAATTGGATAGAACAAGTAACCATACTCGATTTATTGGTGAAAGGGCTTATCGTCGGCGTAGTGGTTTCTGCGCCGCTAGGTCCTGTTGGGGTACTTTGTATACAGCGCACACTGAACAAGGGACGATGGTATGGATTTGTTACTGGTCTGGGAGCTGCCCTTAGTGATATAGGCTATGCCTTGATTACAGGTTATGGCATGAGTTTTATGGATGATTTCTTGGCAAAGAACCAAGTATTGTTACAAATTATCGGCAGTATCATGCTGTTCTTTTTCGGTATTTATACTTTTCGTAGTAATCCTGTCCAGTCTATCCGTCCTGTATCCTCTACCCCGGGCAGTTATCTTCATAATTTTGTTACTGCTTTTTTTGTGACTCTCTCCAATCCCCTCATTATATTCCTGTTTATAGGTTTGTTTGCCCGTTTTTCTTTTGTGATGCCGGGCAGTCCCATAGGCTTTCAACTGGTGGGGTATTTGGCTATTGTATTGGGGGCGCTTCTCTGGTGGTTCGGAATTACGTATTTTGTCAATAAAGTACGCACCCGTTTTAATTTACGCGGCATTTGGATTTTGAACCGTGTGATTGGTATTGTAGTGATGCTGATTTCAGTCGCAGGTTTCATTTATACTATTTTAGGAAAAACGATGTACTGACAAAGAAACATATCTTGATGTATCATACGTTGGTTTTTTGATTTTTAATTATTAATTTTAATTTAAAAAGTATGTTCGTTTCCAAGCAGTTGAAAGAAAAGAATATAGCCGAGTATCTTATATATATGTGGCAGATAGAGGATTTAATCCGTGCCAACGGCTGTGATATAGAAAAGATAAAAAGCACCATCATAGCTCCTTATCCGTTAACGGAAGAGCAGAAAGCGGAACTCACTCAATGGTATATGGATTTGATTGAGATGATGCGTCATGAAGGGATTATGGAAAAAGGCCATTTGCAGATTAATAAAAACATTATAACTTGGCTTACCGACCTTCATTTGCAGTTATTGCGTTCCCCTAAGTTTCCTTATTATAATTCTGCTTATTATAAAGTATTGCCCTATATTGTGGAGTTACGCGCTAAAGGTGCGGATAAAGAGGAGCCTGAGCTGGAAACGTGTTTTGAGGCGCTTTATGGTATCTTATTGTTGAAATTGCAAAAGAAAGAAATCAGTGAGGAAACAAGAAAGGCACAAGAAGCAATCTCGACATTGCTGGCTATGTTGTCAAACTACTATATAGAGGATAAAAAAGGAGAATTGGAATTCTAATAAATGAAATAGAAATGAAGAATATATTGGTGACTGGTGCCAACGGTCAATTAGGAAATGAAATGCGTGTGCTATCGGCTGAATACAAGGAATATACTTGTTTTTTTACGGATGTAGCCGAATTGGACATTTGTGATGAGCAGGCGGTGATGACTTTCGTGAAAGAGAATAATATTCATGTCATAGTGAACTGTGCGGCCTATACGGCAGTAGATAAGGCAGAGGATGATATAGAGTTATGTACCAAGCTGAACAAGAACGCTGTGAGCTATCTGGCGAAGGCGGCTGAAGCCAACTGGGGTGAGTTTATTCAGATATCAACGGATTATGTGTTCGATGGCACGAAATATCTTCCTTATAATGAGGGAGATGTTCCTTGTCCCAATTCCGTTTACGGCAAGACCAAACTGGCCGGTGAAACGAATGCATTGGAGTATTGCAAAAAAACAATGATTATCCGTACCGCATGGCTTTATTCTACTTTTGGGAATAATTTTGTAAAAACGATGATCCGTCTGGGAAAGGAAAAGGAAACTTTGGGTGTAGTCTTTGATCAGATTGGTACACCGACATATGCTCGTGATTTGGCACGTGTCATCTTTACAGCCATTTATAAGGGAGTGGTTCCGGGAGTTTATCATTTCAGTAATGAAGGGGTATGCTCCTGGTATGATTTTGCCAAGGCTATCCATCGTATTGCCGGTATCACGACCTGTAAGGTTAGTCCCTTGCATACAAATGAATATCCGGCAAAGGCTCCCCGTCCCCATTATTCCGTATTGGACAAGACCAAGGTTAAAACTACTTATAACATTGAGATTCCTCATTGGGAAGAGAGTCTGGAAGCATGTATCAAAGAATTAAATGCATAATAAAATATGAATAGTGAAATAGAAAGAAGACGGACGTTTGCGATTATAGCACATCCGGATGCCGGTAAGACCTCTCTAACTGAAAAATTGTTACTTTTTGGCGGACAGATACAGGTGGCCGGAGCCGTAAAGAGCAATAAGATAAAGAAGACCGCCACATCCGACTGGATGGACATTGAAAAGCAGCGTGGTATCTCGGTCACCTCTTCGGTGCTGCAGTTCAACTACGCCGGTAAGTGCGTGAACATTTCTGTGATGGAGTTTGATTACAATGATTATAAAATCAATATTTTGGATACTCCGGGCCATCAGGACTTTGCCGAGGATACTTATCGTACTTTGACAGCCGTAGATAGTGTCATTATTGTGGTGGATGGTGCGAAAGGTGTGGAAACGCAGACACGTAAGTTGATGGAGGTATGCCGTATGCGTAATACTCCGGTAATCATATTTGTCAACAAGATGGACCGTGAGGCGAAAGATCCGTTTGATTTGTTGGACGAACTGGAGGAGGAACTTATTATCAATGTACGTCCTCTGACGTGGCCTATTGAAAGCGGTCCCCGTTTCAAAGGTGTGTATAACCTTTATGAACATAAACTGAATCTTTTCCAACCTTCCAAACAGGTGGTAACAGAAAAAGTGGAGGTTGATATCAATACGGAAGAACTAGACAACCAGATCGGTGCTCCTTTGGCTGAAAAATTGCGCGGAGAACTGGAACTGGTTGACGGTGTTTATCCTGAATTCAATGTGGAGGAGTACCTGAAAGGCGAGATGGCTCCTGTATTTTTCGGGTCGGCATTGAATAACTTCGGTGTACAGGAACTGCTGGATACATTTGTGGAAATTGCTCCGAGCCCCCGTCCTACCAAGACAGAAGAACGTGAGGTGGAACCCGATGAACCGAAATTTACCGGATTTGTCTTTAAGATCACAGCTAATATTGATCCTAATCATCGTTCATGTATTGCATTTTGTAAAATTTGTTCGGGAAAATTTTCCCGTAATACTCCCTATTATCATGTACGTCATGACAAGACGATGCGTTTCTCTTCTCCCACTCAGTTTATGGCACAGCGTAAAACAACAGTAGACGAGGCTTGGGCGGGAGATATCATTGGTTTGCCGGATAACGGAACGTTCAAGATCGGTGATACATTGACTGAAGGTGAGAAACTTCATTTCCGTGGAATTCCCAGTTTTTCGCCCGAGATGTTTAAATACATTGAGAATGCTGACCCTATGAAACAGAAACAATTGGCTAAAGGTATTGACCAGTTGATGGATGAGGGTGTGGCACAGTTATTTATCAATCAGTTTAATGGACGTAAGATTATCGGTACGGTAGGGCAGTTGCAGTTTGAAGTGATCCAGTATCGTCTGGAAAATGAATATAATGCAAAATGCCGATGGGAGCCTGTCAGCCTATACAAGGCATGTTGGGTGGAAAGTGATGATCCGGAAGAGCTGGAAGCTTTCAAAAAACGTAAATATCAGTATATGGCCAAGGATCGTGAAGGAAGGGATGTATTCTTGGCTGATAGCAATTATGTACTTCAAATGGCACAAATGGACTTCAAGCATATTAAGTTCCATTTTACCAGTGAGTTTTAATTTTTTGTTGGAGGTGTGTCAAAAATCCCTAAGGGGATGGACACACCTCCTTCTTATTTTCACGAAATATTCTTTTTTACTTTATTCCTCTGGCTTTATAAATTCGTTCTTTAGCGTTATTAATTTGTTGAAACTTCTCTTCTGCCGCTTTTTTCACATCTTCACCCAATGTAGCAACACGGTCAGGGTGATGTTTTAATGCCAGGCGGCGATAGGCTGTACGTACTTCCTCATTGGTGGCAGACGGGTCAATTTCAAGTACTTTGTAAGCTTCTTCCAATGAGTTTCCGCTAAGGTTTAGCATGGATTCCACTTCTTTGGGTGACAGTTCCATGCATTGTGCCACTTCTTTTAATGCTGCTATTTCCTCAGAGCATACGCTTCCGTCACTTTTGGCTATGTTTACCAGAAAGTCCAACAATTGCAACCGTTGTTCGTAAGGCAGGTTCGCGGCAATCTGTGCACCACATTCATGGATGGTATTTTTAAATGCCATCGGATTTTGACGCTCCATCTGTTTGCGCTGTTCAAAAAGATTCAGCAAAATCTGTTCTCCTTGGATGACTGCCTCTTCGCCGAAATTCATTCTTAAGAATTGGCGTACATATTCCATTTCGCTGTGCATGATGCGTCCGTCTGCACGGATGATGTAAGACGCCATAACCAACATGGAAAATAAAAAACTATTCCGCTGGCCTTCATCATAGTTTCCAGCTTCCACCTGTCCTTTTTCGTATGTATTGCCAAAAAGTCCGTTGTTTCCATCCAGCAATGAGCCTAAGGCAAATCCGGCCAAAGCTCCCAGTGGTCCCATAGTCATGAATCCTAGAATACCACCAATCCATTTTCCTGCTCCCATTATTCTTTTAATTTTTTCGTTTTGGATGCAAAAATAAACAATCTTGGATGAAAAAAGTCTCTTTGCCGCATTTTTTACTATCTTTACCAATCAAATTAAAAATACTATGTTTCAGAAACTTGTAGCAAT
>ERZ827478.2193-NODE-2193-length-10659-cov-9.448510_pt1 | contig 10659 bp, 11 predicted proteins | sample MGYA00519705_ERZ827478 | MGnify/ENA primary metagenome ERZ827478 (study PRJEB31778, sample SAMEA3449318) | human gut metagenome | biome: human gut; feature: human-associated habitat; material: faeces | place: United Kingdom | collected 2010/2012 ... | reverse complement strand
TAGAAGCTACAAATAGCATTACACTTGTTGTAATATTATCTCCTGTTTTTGGATTTGTAATTGTTTTATCCTTTTGAATATCATTTTTAGTTACATTATTGTTTTCTAATTTCTGTTCTCCTTCTGTATTTTTATTATCTACAGGGGTTATATTTTGTTGTTGTTCTTTTATTGTGAATTTTGTTATACATTCTCCATTATCTGAAAAAGCAACTTTTAATGTATGCTCTCCAACAGATAGTGTTTTTAAATATCCATCTTTTAAAGCAATAACTGTACTTCCTGATTTTGAGTCATAATTTGTAGAATCTACTAATTTATCATCTACATATACTTTATTTGTAAATAAGCTATAGTCTACATCTATTCTAAATATTGCATTCTCTGATTCACCAATAGTGTATGTTTGGTTAGCACCTTCAATAACTTTATACTCTTTTGCTTCAGTTTTTTCTTTTACATATTGGAATGTAAATTCATAAGTACATCTAGTATAATAATCAAACCTTGTTTCATTTATAATGCCACCATCCATGCCATCAAAATTCAATTTGGCACCTGTATATTGAGTATGAAGTCCTTTAAAAACATCACTTTTTTTAGTTTCAACATTTACTGCAGTTAATATTGCTTTATTTTCTGACCTATTTCCAACTATCTTTATAACAGCTTTACTTTCATTGTCTGTTACTAATAGACTTTCATTGAATTTTTTGTAATATAGTGTTTTATCTAAATCTGCGAAAGATTTTAATCCTTCTGTTAATTCATCAGTTTTAGAAAAATCTATTACATATTTTTGTCCATTAGTTAAATCTATTTCGCCTTTTGATGATATATCATTATAAACGTCTTTAACTGTTGTGTTAGTCGCAATACGATTTCTTTCAAATTCAACATCTAATGTACCGCTAAATTTACTCGAATCTAATTTAAATGTAGGTTTAGTTTCCTCTAATATTGATGTAATAATAGGATAATACCAATCATTAATTTTTAATCTTACTGCTCCAGGTTTTGTAACACCTACAGTTTCTACTGGTATTTCTTCAATTACAAACTTGTACTCTGCTTCATTTAAATCAATTACCATATTATTTGAAATATTAGAAACTAATTCATCGCCTCGAAACAATTGTACTTTTGCTGTTTTACTATATTCTACATAGTCATCATGAATAATTCCATTTACAAAATTTAATGTTACTTCATTTTTAGTTCCAGCATATACTTTATGTCCTTCTATTGGTAATACCAAACTAATTAATAAACTGAATATAAATATTATTAATATGCCTTTTGTTTTTGACATTCTTTCACCCCCTTTTAAAATATTTTTTATTCATTCTATCACACATAAATATTTATTGCATCTTTTTCTATATTATGGATGATTTTTAAAACCCTCTATTATACTTATATCTATCTTTTCAATTTTTCCCATATAACTTCCGTGAGTTCTTTCAAAAAAGTCATCAATAGTTGGTAAATTATATGGCTCATCTATTTTTTTGTTTTTCATTTTTAAAACACCTCCTTCTTAAATTTCACAAAATAAAAAGACACCAATTTTTATTTTTGATGTCTTTAAAGGTGGTATGTGGAAACATATTTCCTACTAACCACATTAAATTTAATTTTTATAAATTTTAATCAATTTTATCATTTTTTAAGTCTATTTTAGGTGTTTTTTTGATACCTCAGGAACATATCGTTTTTGTTTATTTTTCAATGTTTTTCTTTAATTCTAAAACACATACGCACTCCACGTGCGGTGTATAGCTTTTATTGTAAATCAGGTATGAGGTTGTGCAACAATTGTTGAAACATATCCACTTATAATGTGCCCATTTTATTCTAATAAGTTTAAAACCTTACTCTTCTTTTAAATCTTGTTCTTCTTTTTTTACATAGTTTTCTAAATTCAATTCTTTCTTAAACTCTTCTTCTGTTGGTAAATATAATTTATATTTTGAAGCAAATATTTGATTATTATCTTCTGGTAATGTATATTTCACAACTTGGTCGCTTTTATCCGCACAAAGTACAATTCCAATTGGTGGATTATCTCCTTCATTCATCATTTCTCTTGTATAATAATTTACATACATTTGCATTTGTCCTAAATCTTGATGTGTTAAATCTCCTAGTTTTAAATCTATTATTACAAAACATTTTAATATATAATTGTAAAATACTAAATCTATAAAAAAATGTCTTCCATCAAATGTAATCTTTTGCTGTCTTGCTACAAATGAAAATCCTCTTCCAAGTTCTAATAAGAATTTTTGTAGATGGTCTATAATTGCTTGTTCTAGGTCTTTTTCATAGAAACTTGTATTTCCTTCTAACCCTAAGAATTCTAACACATATGGATCTCTTATAATATTTTTAGGTTCTACTTTTTCTGGTAATCCAATTTCATTTAATACTGCTTCTTTATCTTGACTTGCTAGTAATCTTTCATAATAGAATGTTCCTATTTGTCTTTCTAATTGTCTAACACTCCAATTAGATTTTACAGCTTCTTGTACATAAAATTCTCTTGCTTTTTCATTTTCAATTCTCATTAATAGTCTATAATGTGACCAACTCAATTCATCACACAGTGTGTGACGAATTGGAAAAGTACGATAAAATTGTCTCATATATCTTAAATTTGTAACAGTAAATCCTTTTCCAAATTCTTTTGTCAATTGTTCTGATAAATATTCTAGTAATTTCTTACCATATCCTGCTCTATCATTTTCACCACAAACTTTATGTATTTCTTGTCCTATTTCCCAATATGCTTGTACCATCGCTGAATTTACAACTGTATATACTTTTGATTGTGCTGTTAATACACTTTCTCTAATTATTTTATATGATTCTTCTGGTTGTATTGTTATTTGATTATCCTCCATAAAATTTATCCTCCTTTTCATATTTAAAATGATATTGGATTGGTTATATTTAAATCTAGTAATTTTTGTATTTCTGTAGATAATAAGTTTAATTTTTCAAGAGTTTTGCTCTTCAATTCATCATATTTTATACCACCAAAACAACTTTCAACTAATCCAAATAATGGTATGTTAACATTTAAGTATTCATCCTTAATCAAAAATTTATTATTTTTATCTATCAAATCATAATGCATCATACAATTTCTAAATTCTATATTCATTAATTCTTTATCATCAATATTAATTATATAATAAAATTTTTGCATTTTATGATTTAATATTCCATTCATAGTTATATGGTTTCTTATATCATTCAACCTTTGTAATGCATAATAATAAGTAATATAATATATCCTTAGCCACCAACCTTTATCTGTTTTTTCATATTTTTTTAATAACTTTATAACTGAATTTATTGTAGATAATATATGTATTAAATATAGTGTTAAGGCTTTTCCTTCATCATCTTTATTAAATGTTTTTAAATGCTTATTAGTATTTAAATCTTTATAAAATAAATTACTACTTATTGCATTAACTGTCGTTTTTACATTAATATCTTTAAAAAAATTGTTAATTCTTGCAATAATTTTTCCACAAAATTCTCCATATTCAAAATATTCTTCTGGCTTAAACTCATACTTCAATTCTTTAGTATTATCCAATTTTTCTATGTCTATAATTTTCTTCTTCAACAATTTATTATCTTGAAAAATATAATATCCATACTGTGAGTTTCCTACTATATTACCATATTTATCTACGAATATTCCTAAATTGTAATGAATATTCCAATCATACATAAACTTAAATTTTAACTGATGCTTAAATATGTAATCTTGTAAATAATCGCAATTTAATATCATTTTTTTAGCTTTAGAATACTTGTTTTCAAATAATTTTGTTTTTAATCTTATATCTTGTAAGGAAAAAGTTTTATTATTAGGCATTTCAAAATTTATATCGTATTTCTTAAAAAATTCTGTTGCTTCCCAACAAAATAATGATATAAATGGAATTATTTCTACGCTTTCTATGGGTTTATTTTTCAATTCATTTAATAACTTAATTATCATTTCTGAATCATACCCTATTTGTAAAAAAGTATAATCACTCTGTTTCATATTATTTAAATCTATAGTAATATTATTAGTTACACTCATTCATTCCCTCTCAATTCATATATCAGTTTTGCAAATTCATAATCTCTCTCATACATATCATCAAATTTTATATTAATGTATTCATCAAAAACTTTAATAACATTTTTTAAGTATATATCTTGATAATTAGAGACAAATTGATATTCGTCTTCTTTTATATTAGCTATCCAATTATAATGTATATTGTCTCTTATTTTTCTATTTATAGTATAAAATTTTTTATCGATTTCATTATTATTTAATTTAAATATCTTATCTAAAATTGATAAATGTCTTTTATTATCATTCCAAAATAATTCTATAGTAATAGCTTTTATTTTTATAAAAAAGTGCTTTGAGTTTATCTCCATATCCCCTATATCAAAAGCAATATTTTCTTCGATTAGTCTATCCAAAAGTATAATATTTTTTACAAGCCCATATCTCTGCAGAATATATATCTTTTCATTATTATTTATGTTTACACCACTAAATAACTTACTACTAGCATAAGGCTTTTTTTCAAGTTTGAATTCATCTATATTATTTAAATATTTATTAATTAAGTCTACTAAAATTTTGTGTATTTCTTCAAATAATCCTGGTAAAAGTATTTCAATCCATCTAAATGGAGTAGCTACTATTCCATCTAATAATTCAAAATATTCTTCTTTGCCTGAATCCCAATTTCTAAAATTTGTATCTATTAAATTATTATTATTTACAAACAAATTTAAATCAAAAACATAGTTTTCAAAATCCACTCCCATTTCGGCTATAATTTTTTTCGTATCTTCAGATTCTATATTATGTACATATTTTAGGTTATGAATTCTGTAATTATTTATTTGTGTTTTTGTAATGTTTCTTTTTCCACTGAGTCGCCCATAGTTTGATTTCAATGTCTCACATGTAAATATCGATGAAAAAAATATAACGAATGAAGATAATACTTCTTTTTTGGCGGTATTACTAACTTTTCTTTTTAATTCAAGAATAAAACCTAACCAAAAAGCATCATTAATAATTTCATTAACTTGTTGTTTTTCATTTTTTACATTTTTGTCTTTTAATATTTCAGCTCTCATTATTCCTCCATAAGTTTGTTTTACATATATATTACCATAAACTCATAAAAAATAAAGTAATTCGCTTATTCAAATTACTTTATTTTTTTGCTTTATAAATTATAATTACTCTAAACTCATTTCTATTCTAACTCTAATTTGATTTATGACCTTTTTATTATATCTGCCATTTTCATCTCTATCAAAAGACATGCAGTTTTGTCTATTTATAAAATCTAAAATTACTAAATTATTATCACATCCATTTTTTCCATATTTGTTTGTTATGTATTCTTTAGTTATTTTATCTTTTCCAGACTCTTTAAACTGATTTTTACATATAAATCTTAACATATAGTTATCTCTTTGACCATTTTTATCAAATCCACCAACTACAACATAATCTACTAATGCATCAAACACATCTTTGTCAAACTCGTTTAGCATATCGTTCTGTTCAAATACATTTTTGAATTTTTCAAGTCCTTTTTCAATATTTTTTTCATCTTCAACAATAAGCTGTAATTGCTCAATGTTCTTTTCTATGCCTTCTATTTTATTTTCAAAAGATTCTTTTTTTGATTGGTATTCATTTTTACTTAATGTTCCTTCTATCATATAATCAATTAATTTTTCTTTTTTGACTTTCAGTCCTTCTTTTTTCTTTTCCAATAAATAGATTTTTTCATTATTTGAATTATCATTTAGTGTTTTTTCTATATTTTTCAAAAATTTATCTACTGCCGATTTGTTATTAAGAGATAAAATTTGATATGCATCAACAAAAGCATTTTCAATTACCTTTTCTTTTAAAGCTTTACTTTCTGGACAATATTACTTTCCGAACTTAACTGATTGAATGCATTGCCATGCTGGGTCAACTGCTTTTCTATTTGAATATAATGATCTTCTAGTTAATACATCTCCACAAAAGGCACATCTAAGTCTATTACTAAATGTAAATTTTCTACCAATATTCCCAAGTCTTCTCCCTGTAGCTCTTGCTCCACATCTTTCTTTTAGAATTTCTTGAACTTTGTCAAATATTTCTGGAGATATTATTGATTCATGATGATTAGTTATATAGTATTTATCCTCTTCGCCCATATTTGTAACTCTTTTATGAGAAATAGGGTCTAAAGTAAATGATTTTCCTTGTAATACATCTCCCTTATATTTTTCATTTTTTAATATTCTCCTAATTGAACTATCTGCCCATTTATCATTTCCTTTAAAAGTTTTTATTTTCATCATAGATAGTTTTTTGCAATCATTGAAACACCATATCCATCACAATACCAATTAAAAATTGTTCTAATTAATTCAGCTTCTTCTGGTACTATTTCCATTTTTTTGCTTTTTGAATCATATCTATATCCCAAACAATTATTGAAACCAACTAATTCTCCTCTTTCTTTTTTCATTTTTAAACCTAGTTTAACATGTGTTGAAATATTTTCACTTTCTTGTTGAGCTACAGAACTTAATATAGTTAACAATAATTCTCCAGACATTTCTAAAGTATTTATTCTTTCCTCTTCAAATTGTACAGATATATTATGTTCTTTCAATAATCTAACATATTTCAATGTATCAACTGTATTTCTGGCAAATCTTGAAATAGATTTTGTAATTATCATATCAAATTTATTATCTAAAGCATCTTGTATCATTCTCATAAAATCTGTTCTTTTGTAATCCAATGTACCTGATATAGCTTCATCAGCATATATTCCTGCAAAAGTCCACTTTGCATTTGATGTAATTTTCTCCTTGTAGTATTTTTTCTGTGATTCATAACTATTTATTTGTTCTTCATCTCCTGTACTAACTCTGCAATATGCTGTAACTCTTAATCTGCTGTTAATAACTAATCCGTTTGACCTATCAATTCTTCCATCTTTTTTTCTTATAATTTGAATATCCATAGCTTCCTCCTATTTTTTATTTGCCACTTATTTTACGGAATTTATAATTTGTTTTCAAATGTATAATTTGGAATAATTGCACATTTGACTTTATTATATATTTCCTCTTTAATACAGCCATTTCTTTTTAAATAATTTAATGCACTTAATTGAATTGCATAATCTAATAATTCTTTATCAAATTCTTTTGTATTGTCTTTTAAAATTTCAACTAACATATCTATTAGAACCTCCACTTTATTATTTAAAAATCCTATTTATAATCTAACTTTTATAATTATTTTCTTTAGCATGTATTTATCTATAACATAAATATTTTCTTCCATAACTTTTTCCAAAACGCTTTCTTTTCTCTTTTTCTTTTATCTATTTTCGCTTGATAATCTTTTAAAAATTTTTCTTGTTCTTCAATTTCGTACTCAATTTTTATTTTTGATTTATTTTTACTTCCACCAATAACTATTAATATCATTGGAAATCCAAGAAATATAAATATAAATATAGCTATTGAAATAATATCTAACATTTTATTGCCTCCATAATCTATTAGATTTATTGTTGGCATTTCTAATAGATTCAATTATTTTTATATTTTTGTTTCTCCCATTTGTTAGATTACTATTGTTTCTAGCAACATTGGAATTCCACCAACCAGAACTCTGGCTTGTACTCATTGCTTGCGGCGCAGCATTATAAACATATTATGGACTATCTTTATAACTTTACGCTCGAACTGTGACTATACAAAAGTATCCTAAACTGCATTCGCAATAAGATAACATTCTTATTGGTAATCTAAATAGTTGTAAACCCACCTAGAGTGCAGTTCTTATATGTTCTAACAAAATCTATTCAATTTTCAATGTTCTTTTCCATATATAAAAGGCTTAAAACCTTTTCTATTTATTAGAAACGCCGTCATTTTTTTTGAATGGGACAAATTCATAAAAATTTTTTATCTTTTTCTATTTTTAGTTAAAGAAGTATATATTTTTTTAATTATCTCTGCTCTTAAATCTTCATCAATTGGTTCATCTTTAGTTCCTTTTGTTAATAAATTTCCAAAGAATACGGAATTGTACTCTTTGATGACGACAAAGCCTCGGAGAGAGCTTAAATGAATAAGAAATATAAAATTATATTGGTGCTACTAGTAGTGATTTCTGCTATTAGTAGCTATCTTTTTTTAAAAGAATTTGCAGAGAACAAGAAAGAAAATGATATATATGAAAATTTACAAGAAATTGTGCAAGATGAAGAAAAAACAACAAACGAAATAGAAAATACAGACAATTTAAAAAATGAAACGAGTAATTTATCTACTGAAAAACAGACAGACACAATAGAAAATACAAACTATAAGTATAATTTAGAAAATATTTCAAAGATAAATTCAGATGTAATAGGGTGGATAAAATTAGACGGAGCAAAAATAGATTATCCTGTTATGCAAAACGGAGACTTTTATCTACATAGAAATATTTATAAAAAATATTCAAGTTATGGGACACCATATTTAGCAGAATATTGTAATTTAAAAGCAAGTGATAATTTAATTATTTATGGACATCACATGAATGATAATTCAATGTTTGCACAGCTAGAGTTATATAAAAATTATAACTTTTATAAAAATCATAAATATATTAAATTTTATACTTTAGAAAATGGACAAACAATAGAGAACACTTATGAAGTTGCACTTGTATTTAAAACGATTGCTTATTCTGATAATGGATTTAAATATTATAGCTATTCAAATTTTTATGATGAGCAAGAGTTAAATTCATTCGTAAATAATTGTCGAAATTTAGAATTTTATAATATAAATGTAAAAATAAATTATGGAGATAAATTAATTACACTATCTACTTGTGAATATTCACAAAAAAACGGAAGAATGGTAGTAATTGCAAAGAAAATATAAGGTCTGGAGGTGGAAAAATGCCAGAAATAAAAGTTAAGCCAAAAGGCACGATAAAGAAATTAGATAAAAATGTAGTACAAGTTCAAAAAATTAAAAGTAATTTGGTAACAACAAAAGAAAAAATAAATGAACTTACATTAAATGAAGAAAATAATTCAGCTGAGAATTATGCAAGTAATAAAATTCAAAATGATATAAATTATACTTCAAGAAAAGGAATATCAAAAACAAATGAAATAGGCAGAAAATCAGTAAAAGAAACTTATGATAATATCAAAAATGGAAAACAAAAGATAAACACCATAAAATCTAGAATAAAAAACAAAGATATAAACGAATTAAAAAATGTAATAAATAAAACTAATAAAACAATAAAAAGTGGCACAAAGCAGAGTATTAAAACAGCTAAAAATACTAAGGCACTTACTAAAAAAGGAATAAAAACTACAGAGCAAGTAGCTAAAAATAGTAAAATAGTTGCAAAAGAAAGTATTAAAACGACACAAAGAGCTATTAGAATTTCTAAAAAAATTATACAAGCTACAGTAAAGGCTACAAAAGTTGCAATAAAAGCAACGACACAAGTTATAAAGGCAATAGCTCAAGCAATAAAAGGAATTGTAGCTGCAATTGTTGCAGGATGTTGGGTAGCAGTTATTATAATTATTGTAATTGTTTTAATAAGTGGACTTATAGCTGCTATATTTTATGGAACAGGAGACGATGAATATGAATTTTCTCAAATTCCAAGTAGTCAAATACTACTTGTAGCAAAAGCACAGCTAGGAAATGAAGGAGGAGATAAATTTTGGAAATGGTATGGATTTACAGAACATGTACATTGGTGTGCTTGTTATGTGAGCTATTGTGCAAATGAATGTGGTTACATAGAAAGAGGAATAATGCCAAGGTTTTCTGTTTGCACAGATGGAATTAATTGGTTTAAAGAAAAGAACGAATGGCATGATAGAAGTGATGGACATTATCCAATGATTGCTGATATTATCTTTTTTGATTGGAAAGATGAAAATGGAAATCAAGATGGAGTTTGTGACCATGTTGGAATTGTAACTAGAACTGATATAGCAACTAGAACGATTTATACAATTGAGGGAAATACAAGGAATAAATGTGCTGAAAGAATTTATTCCTTTGATGATGTACAAGTAATTGGGTACGGTAGTCCTAAATATGAATAATTTAATAGTAGTAGGCAAAATATTTTAAGAATATCTTTGCTTGCTACTATTTATTTTTTTTTGCATTTATGGTAAAATTTTATCTGTAATCGATAGGAGTGAAGATAGGTTGGAAGACAAGATAATTAAAAGTTTAATAGAAACTACATTAGAAGAAAAAATGGCTAAAAATACTGATTTTATAAGATATTCTTTTTATGAATTAAGAGTTAAATACAATTTATCTGAACAAGACACAGATAGATTTTTAGAATTAATTAGAACGAAGTTACAAAATGAAAATTATAAAGTTTATTTTACAGGAATAAGATTTGAATATAAAGATGCGAAAATGAAAGTCCAGGATAATGAACTAATGATTGCAGTTAAAGAATAGAAAAGTTAGGAGTAGAGTATGAAGAAAAAAATTATATTTAGTATATTAATAATATTGTTATTAATAATATTT
>ERZ827478.2188-NODE-2188-length-10697-cov-11.529130_pt1 | contig 10697 bp, 9 predicted proteins | sample MGYA00519705_ERZ827478 | MGnify/ENA primary metagenome ERZ827478 (study PRJEB31778, sample SAMEA3449318) | human gut metagenome | biome: human gut; feature: human-associated habitat; material: faeces | place: United Kingdom | collected 2010/2012 ... | reverse complement strand
TTGTGTATTATCGAGCATTTTGGCAACGCAGATGCCGTGCCGCAGCCGCCGGAGCAGTGCTTAAGCCGTAAGGCGGGAATTATGCGGTGTTGCCTTAAATGCAATCCAAAAATAAAAACAGAATACACCAACAAAAAATCTGCCCGCTTCCCCGCATCATACCGGGAAAACAGGCAGATATTATTATTTTATGGGATAATAGCGTCTATATAGCGATAACGGCATGGTGGCGCAGCATAAATTTTACGCCTTGCCCACCATCATATCACAGGCTTTGTACAGATCGCCGCAGCTCATGCAAACCACAAGGTCGCCTTCGCGGGCGTTCTGCTTGACCCAGTTGGCAGCGCTTTCCAGCCCGTCAACCACAATGCTGCCGGGAATCTTGGCAGCCAGGTCCTCGCTCTTCACACTGCCGTCGTCAACCTCGCGGCTGCCCATGATCGGCAGCAGCACGCACTGGTCGGCCTGGCGCAGCACGGCAGCAAAGTCATCCATCAGGGCCTTGGTGCGGCTGTAGGTGAACGGCTGGTGCACAGCGATAATGCGCTTGTAGCCCATCTTTTTGGCGGTTGCCATGGTGGCGGCAAGCTCGGTGGGGTGGTGGGCATAATCATCTACCACGGGGGCACCGTTGCATTCGCCCTTAATCTCAAACCGGCGGCCGGTGCCGTGAAACTCTGCCGCGGCGCGCTCGGCATCGGCGGGCTGCAGGCCCAGCGGGCGCGCGCAGCAGCACATGGCCAGCGCATTGTAAATGTTGTGGTAGCCCGGAACACCCAGCTTGATGTGGGCAAACTGCTCGCCCAGCTCCAGAACGTCAAATTCATAGAAACCGGGGCGGTATTCCTGAATGTTCACTGCGCGGAAGCGGGCTTCCTCATTGATGCCGAAAGAGAACACCGGGCGGTCAATGGAGTTGACCACATCCACCGTGTTGCGGTCGTCCATGTTGAACACGACCGTGCGGGAAAGCAGGGCAAACTTCTGGAACGCCATCTTCAGGCGGCCCATCGTGCCGTAATACTCCAGGTGATCGTTATCAATGTTCAAAATAACGCCCATAAACGGGGTCAGATGCAGGAAGGTCTCACTGTATTCGCAGGCTTCGATCACAACGTCATCGCCGTGGCCAGCTTTGCCGTAACCGCCAATCAGTGGCAGCTTGCCGCCGATTACGGCGGCGGGGTCTTTGCCGGCCAGTTCCAGCAGGGTCGTGATCATGCCGGTGGTGGTGGTTTTGCCGTGGGTGCCGGAAACGCAGACGCTGTGGGAATACATGCGGCTGACATAACCCAGCATCACGCTGCGCTCCACGGCGGGAATGCCGCGGGCGCGGGCAGCTTTCAGCTCAGGGTTTTCATCATGGATGGCGGCGCTGTAAACCACCAGCTGGGCATCGCCCAAATGGGCGGCGTCATGCTCCAGATATACTGTCACGCCCATGGCGCGCTCGGCCTTGGTGATCTTGGTTTCTTCCACATCGCTGCCGGAAATGGTCAGCCCGCGGCTGTGCAGGATCTGGATCAGGGGATAGGTTCCGGAACCGCCGCAGCCGATAAAATGCACATGCTGCACACCATCAAGCAAATGGGGATTATAGCTGTCGATAAAAGACATAAGTTTCACCTCAAAAAATCAGGCGCAGCCGCAGCTGCCAGCCTGGCAATCAGTTCGTTTGGCGCATGGCGCTATGATTTTTATATTATAAAGGTTTTTCGCTGCAAAATAAACACTTTTTTGAAAATTTCTGCTATAATAACCAAAAATGTCAGCCCAAAGGCATCCAGGAGGTACCCAATGAAACATCACCTTTTTGTTTGGGGCACTAACCCGCAGCCGTTCCGCGGCAAGGCGGACAGCAGCATCGTGCTGCCCATCAGTGTGGAAGAAATGGCCCGCATTGGCATTCCAGCGCGCAAAATCCCCCGCGTGCGGGAAGAATTGCAGCGCCTGATTGCAGCGGACCCCGCGCTGCGGGACCGCAAAATGGTGCTGCAGCTGGCCAGGCAGATTGCGGCTGAAATTTTGTGACGTGCAGAGAGCATTGATATAAGGCAACACCGCACAATTCCCGCCTTGCGGCTTAAGCACCGCTCCGGCGGCTGCGGCACGGCATCTGCGTTGCCAAAATGCTCGATAAGACATCCAGTATTATCTGCGCTTTTGGCTTGGCATCTGCCGCACCTCGCTCGCCGTATCGGCACTTAGAATTATGCGGTGTTGCCATAATTCAGCAGTTGTGCCAAATTTGTTCCGGCTTTTTTGGCGGCAGTGTTGCCACTGCCCGCGGCCCGTGCTATAATAAAGGCCTGACGGCGCACCGTGCGCCGGTTAAATCGCTTTGTGTGGCAGCCAGCCATGCGGAAGGAGTTAGAAAATGAAGAACAGCGAAAAGACCCTGGACATGATCGTCAACCTGTGCAAAAACCGTGGTTTCATCTACCCTGGCAGCGAAATTTACGGCGGCCTTGCCAACAGCTGGGACTATGGCCCCCTGGGCGTTGAGTTCAAAAACAACGTCAAAAAAGCATGGATGAAAAAGTTTGTGCAGGAAAGCCCCTACAACGTCGGCCTGGATGCCGCTATCCTGATGAACCCGCAGACCTGGGTCACCACCGGCCATGTGGGCAACTTCAGCGACCCGCTGGTGGACTGCCGCGCCTGCAAGAGCCGCAACCGTGCGGACAAGCTGATTGCCGACTGCGAGCAGGGCCAGAACGTGGATGTGGACGGCATGACCTTTGACCAGATGGATGAATTTATTGCCACCCATCCTGAAGTTGTCTGCCCTGTGTGCGGCAAGCATGACTTTACCCCCATCCGCAAGTTTAACCTGATGTTCAAAACGGCCATCGGCGTAACCGAGGATTCTTCCTCTACCTGCTATCTGCGCCCCGAAACCGCACAGGGCATTTTCGTCAACTTTGCCAACATCCAGCGTACCACCCGCCGCAAACTGCCGTTTGGCGTCTGCCAGGTGGGCAAGGCGTTCCGCAATGAGATCACGCCGGGCAACTTCACCTTCCGTACCCGCGAGTTCGAACAGATGGAATGCGAGTTCTTCTGCAAGCCGGGCACCGACCTGGATTGGTTCGCCTACTGGAAAGATTACTGCGAAAAGTGGCTGCTGTCCTTGGGCATCAACAAGGAAAACCTGCGCCTGCGCGACCATGAGCCTGCCGAGCTGGCTTTCTACAGCCGCGCCACCACCGATATCGAGTACGCTTTCCCGTTCACCGACTGGGGCGAGCTGTGGGGCATTGCAGACCGTACAAATTACGATCTGGGCCGCCATCAGGAAGCATCCGGCAAGAGCCTGGAATATTTTGACCCCGAAACCAACGAGCATTACATTCCTTATGTCATTGAGCCTTCCCTGGGCTGTGACCGTGTGGCACTGGCTTTCCTGTGCGAAGCTTATGATGAAGAGCATCTGACCGACTCCAAGGGCAAGGAGGATGTGCGCACCGTGCTGCACCTGCATCCGTTCCTGGCACCGTTCAAGTGCGCTGTGCTGCCTCTGTCCAAAAAGCTGGGCGATAAGGCCATGGAGATCCGCAACGAGCTGGCCAAGGACTTTATGGTGGATTACGACGATGCCGGTTCCATCGGCAAGCGTTACCGCCGCCAGGATGAGATCGGCACCCCGCTGTGCATCACCGTGGACTTCCAGACTGTCGGCGATGACAAGGTGGAAGCCGATAACTGCGTGACTGTGCGTGACCGCGACACCATGGAGCAGATCCGTATGCCCATCAGCGAGCTGAAAGAATACATTGCCAAGAAGGTTGCTTTCTAAGCGATTTAGGGCTTAACACTGCTGAATCACCAATAAAATGCAAATACCCGTACAGCTTTCAGGCTGTACGGGTATTTTTGGTATTAAGGCAACACCGCACAATTCCCGCCTTACGGCTTAAGCACCGCTTCGGCGGCTGCGGCACGGCATCTGCGTTGCCAAAATGCTCGATAAGACATCCAGTATTATCTGCGCTTTTGGCTTAGCATCTGCCGCACCTCGCTCGCCGTATCGGCACTTAGAATTATGAGGTATTGCCTTAAAAATCTGCATTTTGCCCGGCAGAAATAATGGGGTTACTTACCTTACAGGGAAAGCACCAGGCATAAAATTTATTTGTAGGGGCCGATGCTCGTCATCGGCCTGCATGGCGCACAATGCGCGCCCCTGTGGTGTGAAATGACAAAAATAACTGCGAACGACACCTGTTAATTTTGATGCAGACGGCAGCGGGAGAACAGGGGATAATACCGGACGGACAGGGAAAAAACGGTGGAGCAAGACAGGAAACAAGCTGACTTTTTGCCATCCCCATGTAAAAAACCGGAAAAATGTGAAATAATTGTTGACAGCCCCCCAAAACAATGTATAATGAAGCTTGTGTGTTGCATCTGTTAAACATCAGAACACATTGGCGTTGTATGTGCTGCTGCAGCTGCCGCGTTTGCGGTGGTGTAACAAACCTTTTGCGGGGCGGCATAATTGGCGCTGACCCACCGGGAAAAGCCGGCGAGCCGGCATCAAGGAGGCCCGAGGTGGGACTAAATTCCGCAAAGGGGGATGCAGTAAAAATGAATGAAATTGTATCACTGAAAGACATTGTCGTCGATTTTGACGGGGAAAGAATCCTGGACGAACTTTCCCTTGACATCCACGATAAGGAGTTTGTTACGTTCCTTGGCCCTTCCGGCTGCGGCAAAACAACCACCTTGCGTGTGATCGCCGGGTTTATTACCCCAAAATCGGGCAATGTCTTTTTCGATGGCAAGGATATCGCCTCGGTACCGCCGTATAAGCGGCAGGTGAATACCGTGTTCCAGAAATACGCACTGTTCCCGCACCTGAACGTGTACGAGAATGTGGCCTTTGGCCTGCGGCTGAAAAAGCTGCCGGAGGAAACCATCCGCCCCAAAGTGCTGGAAATGCTGGAAACCGTGGGCCTGCGCGGCTTTGAGCGCCGCAGCATCAACCAGTTGTCCGGCGGCCAGCAGCAGCGCGTGGCCATTGCCCGCAGCCTGGTCAACCAGCCCCGTGTTCTGTTGCTGGACGAACCGCTTGGTGCTTTGGACCTGAAGCTGCGCAAGGAAATGCAGCTGGAACTCAAACGCCTGCAGCGTGAGATGAATATTACCTTTGTGTACGTTACCCACGATCAGGAAGAAGCCCTGACCATGTCCGATACCGTTGTTGTCATGAACAAGGGCAACATCCAGCAGATCGGCAGCCCGCAGGATATTTATAACGAGCCGCGCAATGCCTTTGTTGCCAAGTTCATCGGAGATTCCAACATTGTGGACGGCATTATGGAAAAAGACTTCCTTGTCAGCTTTGGCGGGCAGGAATTTGCCTGCGTGGACCGCGGCTTTAAGCCGCGCGAGCCGGTGCAGGTGGTTATCCGCCCGGAGGACGTGGATATCGTTCCGCCGTCCGCCGGCAAGCTGACCGGCCTTGTGCGCGAGGTGATCTTCAAGGGCGTGCATTTTGAAATGCACGTTGACGTGGAAGGCAAAGAATGGCTGATCCACTCCACCCAGGCCAGCCAGCCGGGCGAGCTGATCGGCATGAACATTGGCCCGGATGAAATTCACATCATGTCCCGCGAGGAGGTGTGATGGGATGCTGCGTTCCAAAGCTTCGCGCTGGGCTGCCGCGCCGTACCTGGTGTGGATGGTCCTGTTTATTGTGGTGCCGCTGGGCATTGTTGTGTGGTATGCCCTGACCAACAGTGACGGCCAGGTTACCCTTGCCAACCTGACTAGCATTGGGCGGTACGCCTCGGTTTTTGGCCGCAGCCTGCTGCTTGCGGCGGAGGCCACGATCATCTGCCTGGTGCTGGCGTACCCGGTGGGGTATTTCCTCAGCCGGCTGCGCGCCAATAAACAGCATATTATGCTGATGCTGGTCATGCTACCCATGTGGATGAACTTTTTACTGCGCACCTATGCGTGGATGACCCTGCTGGAAAAAAACGGCCTGATCAACAAGCTGTTGGGCCTGTTCGGCATCGGCCCCTTTAATATGATCAATACCTCCGGCGCCGTGGTACTGGGCATGGTGTACAACTACCTGCCGTATATGATCCTGCCGCTGTACACCGCCATGACCAAGATCGACAATTCTGTGGTGGAAGCTGCGCAGGACCTGGGAGCCAATGTGTTCCAGATTTTAGGCCGCGTGCTGATCCCGCTGAGCAAGCCCGGCATTGCCACCGGCATTACCATGGTGTTTGTTCCGGCGGTTTCCACCTTTATTATCAGCCGTATGCTGGGCGGCGGCGCTAACCTGCTGATTGGCGACTTGATTGAGCTGCAGTTCCTTGGCAACTCTTACAACCTGAATCTCGGCTCTGCCATGAGCCTTGTGCTGATGGTGATCGTTCTGCTCTGCATGAGCTTTACCTCCAGCTTTGACGAAGAGGAAATGGAGGGTGTGATGTAATGAAAACACAGTATAAGCATTTGCTGCAGCGCACCTACCTGGTGCTGGTGTTCGGGTTTATGTACCTGCCCATCGCGGTCCTCATCGCCTACAGCTTTAACGAAAATAAGAGCCGTGCGGTATTTACCGGTTTTTCCTTAAAATGGTATGCCAGCCTGTTCCATAACGAGATGATCCTTTCCGCTTTGGGGCTTTCACTGGTATTGGCATTTGTTTCGGCTATCATTGCCACGGTGCTGGGCACCCTGGCCACCATCGGCATCAACTCCATGAGCCGCAAGGCACAGCTGATTATCAATAACATCAGTTATGTCCCGGTTGTCAACCCGGAAATCATCACCGGCGTTTCCCTCATGCTGCTGTTCGTCATCGTGCAAAAAATGGGCATTGGCGGCGAAAATGGCGTGTTCGGCTGGATCACCCTGCTGATTGCGCACATTACGTTCAATGTGCCGTATGTTATTTTTAATGTCGGCCCCAAGCTGCGCCAGCTGGACGGCAGCCTGTACAATGCCGCCCTGGATCTGGGCTGCACCCCGCGCCAGGCGTTCTTCAAGGTCATTCTGCCGCAGCTCAGCCCGGCCGTCATGTCGGCATTTTTGATCTGCCTGACTTACTCCATTGATGACTTCATGATCTCCTACTTCAACTGCGGCACCATGCAGACCCTGCCCATTGCCATCTACTCCATGACCCGCAAAAAGGTCAGCCCGGAGATCAACGCGCTGTCTGCCATCATGTTCCTGGTCATTCTGGCAATCATCCTTACCTCCAACGCTATGGATTCCCGCGCCTACAAGCGTAACCAGAAGGCCATCCGCCGCGCTGCGGCCGAACAGTAAAGGGGGTAAGCAGAGATGAAACAGTTTACCCGCGCGGTTGTCAGCGCTGCCTTGTGCGCAGCCCTAAGCCTTGCCTGCACCCTGCCTGCTTATGCAGAGGAAGGGGAGATGCTGGAGGTCAACGAGGATATCTTGGTTTCTGCCGATTACGATTGGACCCGCTTTGCCAACGACCATCTGACCCTGAACGTGTATAACTGGGGCCTGTATATCTCGGATGGTTCCGATGACAGCGTGAACGTGATTTCGGCCTTCGAGGACCTGACCGGTATCAAGGTCAACTATACCACCTTTGACTCCAACGAGAGCCTGTATGCCAAAATGAAATCCGGCGGTGCCAGTTATGATGTGATCGTGCCGTCTGACTACATGGTGGGCAAAATGATTGCCGAAAACATGTTAGCCGAGCTGGATTACGATAACATCCCCAATATGGCCAACATCGGCGAGAATTACCTCGGCTGGAGCTATGACCCTGATAACACTTACAGTGTGCCGTATACCTGGGGCACCACCGGCATTATTTATAACACCACCATGGTGGAAGAACCGCCCACATCCTGGGCGGACCTGTGGGATGTGGAGTACGCCGGTAATGTGCTGATGTTCAATAACTCCCGCGATGCTTACGCTATTGCAGCTAAAAAGATGGGCTTTTCGCTGAACCCTTCCAGCGTGGAAGAAGTAGACGACGTAATGAAGGAACTGCAGGCTCAGAAATCTGTAGTGCAGGCCTATGTTATGGATGAGATCTTCGATAAAATGGAGGGCGGCGAAGCTGCCATGGCCCCGTATTATGCGGGCGATGCCCTGACCATGATCGATGAAAACCCGGATCTGGCGTTCGTTTCGCCGGAGGAGGGCGTCAACTTCTTTGTGGACAGCATGTGCATCCCGGCTTCCAGCAAACATAAGGAAGCCGCCGAAATGTTCATCAACTTTATGTGTGAACCGGATGTCGGCTACCAGAATTGTGACTTCATCGGCTACTCCACCCCCATCACCGAAGTGTGGGAGCGGCTGGACGATGATTTGAAGTACAGCCCGATCGCTTACCCCAGCGATGAAGTGATGAATAAGGCGGAAGTCTTTGTGACCTTGCCGGATGACATCAACGCCGAAATGGACGCTAAATGGAGTGAGATGAAGAGCTACGATGAATCCGGCAGCGGCTGGCTGATCGTGGTGTTCCTGCTGGGGGCCATTGCAATTTCCGGCTTTAACATCTGGCGCAAGATGCGCAAAAAGGTGCAGGACAATTATTAAGCAGCCCGGCACCGCTTAAAATCAATTTGAAACACAAGCCCTGATTTGTCCTTTGTGATGGAACCGGGGCTTGTGTTATACTATAAAAAAGATTTGTGTGCAAAACAATGCAGATGAATAGAGGGCAGAGAGATGAAATACACCCAGGAATATAGGATCTACGAAAATGATGTTGACTTCCGCAAAATGGCAACCCTTGGCACCCTGCTGCGCTACTGCCAGCAAATTGGCACCGAGGATGCGGAACATTACGGCATTACCCCGGAATTGTATGCCAGCACCCACACGTCTTACGTGCTGGCCAAGCTGGCTCTGCACATTACCCGTACCCCGCGCGTGGAAGAAACCATTACCGTGCAGACCGAGCCGGAAGCCCTGCACCGCGCCGTCAACCGCCGCTTTACCACCTTTTGCGATGCACAGGGCAGGGAAGAAGCGTGTGTGGACAGCCGCTGGGTGTTGATTGATACTGACAAGCGGATGATCCTGCGCAAGCACCCGGAAGGTTTCCCCACAACGGGCTGGGTGGATAAGCTGGACCGGGAACTGCCCATCAAGCTGACAAAAGTCAAGCGGGAGGATTGTGAAGAGCTTGGCACCCATCGCGCTGTGTACAGCCGGTGTGATCGGAACGGCCATATGAACAATACCGTGTATGCGGACCTGATCTGTGATGCGCTGCCGCTGGAAGTATGGCGGACCCACACTGTAACGGATGTGATCCTGTATTATCACAAGGAAGTACCCATGGGCGAAAGCACCCGCCTGTACCGTGCCGCAGTGGGCGAAAACCGCTGGTATATGGCCGGGTGGCAGGGGGATACCTGCAACTTTGAAGCCGAAATTACCCTGGCACCCCTGCAGGATAACGCGGATTGACGGGGCAACAAAGAGAAGGATGAAGCGTTCACACAAAAAACACAAAATTGGTTACAAATCTTTTACAATTTGGCCTTGACAAAAGGTTTCAAAAAGGTTACAATTTAGTTGCAAGCGAAAGATAAATATTAACAAATCTTTTTCATGTGTTCTTCTCCTCCTTTCTCAAATCCCCGCCTTTCCCTCAGGCGGGGATTTCCTTTTGTGTAGGTTTTTATAGCGGGAACATCACGGCCTGATTGTGATGAAATTGAACAATAACAGCGCTGTTTCGTAAGATGCTGGCGGGTTCCCCTGCGTATTAAAAGCACACTTTGCAAAACCGCAGCAACAAAAAATGTAAAAAGCAAAAATAAAGGGTGTGCAGCAAACCGTTCGCTGCGCACCCTTTTGTGTTTTGGTTGAGGTTGTTCCAAATTGTTACAATTTGCCGCTCATTTGGCAGCTTTTACCAGGCCGGTCATTTCATCGGCGGTCAGCCCAGTGCCGTCTTCGCGGTAAATGCCGATGGAGTAGGTATAGTCCCCGTCCAGCCAGGTGGCAAGCTGAACCTGGCCGTCGTTGCCCTGCAGGGTGACGCTGCGGCCGTCAACATCAACGGCATTGCTTTCCGCATACTGGTTGAAATCTCCGCTGATGTCATCACTGCCGGGGGCCTTGCGCAGGCAAAGGCGGGCATTGCCGGAGCTGTACTGCACCTCGGTCAGCTGCTCGCTTTCCAATACGGCAATGGTAACGTCCGGGTAGCCATCCACGGAGTCGGGCACGGTAAAATCGTACCCGGTCAGGGCGGCGGCATCCGCCAGGGTGGTGCAGCCGGTCCACGGGTTGGGGATTTGAGCGATATCACTGGTGGCGCTGCTGGAAGCGCTGCCTGCAGTGCTGGCGGCATCGGAAGCGGCAGGCTGGCTGCAGGCGGCAAGGCTGACAGCCAACAGGGCAGAACAAGCAAGCAGGGTGGTGTGTTTGATAAAATTGATGGAATGGATGTTTTTCATGGTATTCAAATTCCTTTCGTAATAAACGCTTTTTGCGGGAGAGCCTTGGAAAATTTTTTCAGGCAAACACCTTTGGCATTTTCCCAGGGGGTATCTGAAACGTCGAAAATATCGTCTGTTTCTGCAAACGCAGCCGGATTTTGCGTTAAAAAGTTTTGGGCAACACCGCATAATTCCCGCCTTACGGCTTAAGCACTGCTCCGGCGGCTGCCGCACCTCGCTCGCCGTATCGGCACTTAGAATTATGCGGTA
>ERZ827478.2184-NODE-2184-length-10703-cov-2.834992_pt1 | contig 10703 bp, 11 predicted proteins | sample MGYA00519705_ERZ827478 | MGnify/ENA primary metagenome ERZ827478 (study PRJEB31778, sample SAMEA3449318) | human gut metagenome | biome: human gut; feature: human-associated habitat; material: faeces | place: United Kingdom | collected 2010/2012 ... | reverse complement strand
GCTCAATAACTGGTTAGCCACGGATGGCTAATTTTTGTTCTTTGCTCTCATCCACAGGTAAAGAAGGGCAATAACAAGACAAAAAACAGAGAATAGATAACCTACCTCATATGGTGCGCCAAAAAAATTAGCTATTGATACGGGCAAAAAAGCTGAAGCGATCAAAATTGAAAGGCAAAAAATAAGCCCAGTAATATAGTTTATTAAATTCTTAAATGAGAAATGTTTTGCTTGATTTACGGTCTTAGCGAATGATCGCTTAACGACGGATAAAAGCAAATAGATGGCGACAGTTGCTAATGCCCCTTTCCACCAGTCTGGATATAGTTTTGCGACAACCAGACCAAGGAAAACCATGATGACAGCCTGAGCATTCACACCAACCCTCCCTTTAGCGTTGTTTAGAATGGCAATCATCATATATCCAAGACATGGCATTTGGTACATAGCTTGGGTCGGGATTTCAAATCCGATCCCCGTTGATGGGGCCGTTACAGTACGCGCATATCCGCTTTATGTGAAACAGGAAGATTTTTCTGATATCACTGCCACAGCAAAACACCAATTTCGAGACAAGTACGCGCGCGAGGAGTATCAGTTGCAAAAAATTTTGCAACTACGTCCGACCAGTATGCACACGATGGCGGGGGGATACCATAAAACTGTTCTCTACATGAGACAGAGTGGTGGTGATGTGTTGATTATCGGCGTATATGCGCACAGGACGCGCTATGACGATGTTTTATGCGGGTACACCAATCACATGTATCTGGTGTGATAAATCGCGTTACATGACCTCTCATGTTGTGCTGGTGGTTATCACGACGTTCTGAATCTGGCCTTTGCCTGGTATTTTGCGACAAGTACGCGCGCGTAGCATCGAAATAATCGGATGGCGTATGCTGCTGGTAATATGAAGACCGATAGCATTAACCGAAAGGAGAAAGACTTCTCGATAACGGCAAGGGGGCTGAATTGCGAGGCGAGATTAAGCAACTGTCTTGAACGTAAAAATCATGGAGCAACATGATGGTACGATTCATTCCATTCTTCGTTCTTTCTGAGCATTGCGTTCAGGCTTAGTCAAAATTAGTGTTGCGAGCGGACCTATTAGTAATTGTTGGTGCGATGCGCCTGTTATGGATTGTTATGGTTGTGGCAGGCCTGATTAATATCCAGTATGACCACCAGCTATGAGAGGCCACCTCAGTGGTTCGCAGTTGCAGGTTTGCACTCAGGTTCGCAGGGTTTTGGCTACTTTCACGTGCGAACCTGCAGAATTGCAAAGGACAACTAAGTCCTCTGGCCAACTCCCGGTTTATGAGCGACACAGTCCGCCTGGCGCATCGTTTTCGTCGAGTGCGCCCATCAGCTTGTCCATGGACTATCCACCACTCGATATTAAAGTTAATCATTGGTTGCCAGCCCGCGAATCAAGTTTGTTCTGGATCCAAGCTTCAACCTCCTCAAGCGACCATCTAGCTGATCTACCAATTTTAACTGGCTGTGGAAACGTGCCCGTCTTAACCCATGAGTAGATTGCCGTTTTCTTGAAGCCCGTTCTGAGCATGACTTCGCTTAATTTGATAAGGCGCATAGAGGCTCCTCTGCTTTAGATTAAGCATAGTGACAATCTGGCTTTGGGCGGTATCCAAAAGCGAGGTATCCATGTTGGTATCCACCAAAACGCTGTTTACCAAAAAAGTTACCACCGGAACAGGACATTTTGAGCTGTAACTTAACACATAGCATATGGAGTTCACGCATAGACTTCACGCACAACGGCTCCGGCCAGTGAAGAATCACCCTGGCTGGCAATATAATGCCGATCACCATCAGAGGGGAATCCATGACACCACGAGAAATCGAGCTGCTGACCATTGCCAAGCTGGAGCATGACGGCCACCAGCTCAGCCCGGCAGAATTGCGGGAATTAAGGCGCCAGCTGGCAGAGGGCCCTGTAATAGCCAGGCGGTACCGCGAAATGATGACCAGCCCCGCATATCGCTGGAGCAAACCAGCGCCGCTCCGTGCGCGGTGAGCAGCACCTAACCAGCACTAGACAAGCCCTGTGCTGGTGGATGTCCCTCATAATTAGCGGTTTTTAAACGGCGTGTTGGTTCACGGCCTCTTTTTGTTGGTTCAAAAATGGGGTGTGTTGGTTCACTTTTTGCGAATAATCCTTTTAAAAACAATACTCTTTACAAATTGAACCAACTGAACCAACTGAACCAACACCTTTTTGCTTATCTATATAGTCTGAGAGGCAGAAATGATAAGGGACAGGAAAGCTGAAGAGCTGGAGTCAAAAGGGCTATGCCGGAGAGCTGCCGCACGATGGACAGAAGTCCTGACGCTGGCAGATGGCGATAAAGAACGTGAACATGCAGCAAACAGACGCTCTGAATGTATCCGTAGGGCGGCACGCCCACCAGCAACTATAGACAGATTCGGAGATTTAAGACAGGCAGTTAAGCGAACTCATTCGGCTCTTGGTATGGATGAGGAAGCGAGAGGGTACTTCAGGCGTTATCGTGATAAAGATTGCCAGAGACAGTAATGCTCTCTCTGTTTTTGCAAATTACCCCTCACTTTGAAGGGATCGGAGCTATAAAAATGGTTTTAGGTACATTCCTCAAATTGAGGATTGTGGAAAAACCAATGGGGTAGCCTTTTCCCCCAATGGGGATTTTCGAAAGAATCAATGGGTTAGGCCATCGTGCAAATTTGCACTCTGCCAGCCAACGCAATTTCTCGTTGGCGGAAATATCAGGTATTTACTAAACGAACGGTCTACCAGTCTGTTCAGTTACCAGTTGCACATGGCTGTTTCATGTGAGGACGGAGTTTTTTTCGGACATCACTATTGGGTACAGCAATTTCGCGAGCAATACGCACGCGTAACAAATATGCCTAGCATCTTAGTTACGTGCTGACAAATTTGCGATACTTCCCATCCTGTAGTATGTTTGTCACCCGTGCCTTAGAGTTTCATAATTCATAACTGCTATAGTGATCTCCAGCTTAGTCGTTTCAAGTATTTCTTCACATAAGACCAGATCATGAATGATGTTTTTGAGTAGCTCCTTATCGATTGCTCCATCAGCCACCCAAACTGCGATGTTTTCCATTTCTCGCACAAAAAGTTGTACACAATGGCCAAAACCATTTATCTCAAGAAAGTATGTTGAAAGGGCGATGCTTGATCTTTTATTTCCGTCACTAAAAGCATGGAATTTATTGATTGCAAAGAACAAGTGACTTAGTTTATCTACAAACCCGGGGTAATACCAGTCGTTTTGGATATGCTCAAGGGCACTCTCCAGTACCCCTTGGTCTCTGATTCCGTGTAAGCCGCCTGTTTTCTCAATGATCCAATCATGAACCCGAATGGCGTGTTCAATATCAAAATAATTGAATTGTATATCGTCCATTGATCCCCCTATCGGTCTTTTAGTCTTTTGAACACTTCTAGGGTTTCTGGATCGTTCAGGCGTTCTTCAAGTGATTTACTTTTCTCACCCAAGAAACGTTCAAAGTCTCCTTCAGGTACAGCTCGCACATATGCTTCCAGTTTTTCATGTAAAGCATCGCGAAAACATAAGTCTCGGCTTGCCATTTTCGTTCGCACATCAACCAACATTGGTTCATATAGAGGATGTTTTTCCATAGTGGTTAATATGGCTTCAGCTTCTTTGTATGTGAGTTTCCTACCTATCTGGAGTGACTTTTGTTTTATCTCATGAGCCAAACCAGCTTCGAAACTGGCAATCAGCGTCAACACTTCAGAGTACATAGTGTCACGTATTTTATCGTGCTGATGGAGTTTTAATACGCTTCTGTACTCATTGGCATTTTCATGGAAAATGCTTTGATAAATCGCATTTGTTAGTTTTCCAAACTTCCAGCCATTGGCATCAACATATTCATTGAGGGCGTCAGTAAATTGCTTTCTGTAACTCTCTTCTTTAAAGGAGGCAACTAAGTAATCTTCGTCACGTTGGTTGATGAATTTCGTGTGACCACCGGCTCGTTCAGCAAGCGTATCAATCACTATATCTAACAGTCTAGTGCGAATTATTTTGGCTTGCTCGCTTTCGACAAGTAGCATTGCAAGGTTTAATACGGCTCTAAACTTAAACACTCCCAGCACTGAAGTCTTGGTACCCTCATTAATGAGGGCACCATCAGCTACTTCCTTGAATTCTTTTAGATTTTTACCTCTCAAAATGATGTAGCCATTGTTCTTCAGCTCATCCAAGTTGTTAGCTATATACCTCTCAATGGTCGCATCACTTACATCAAACAGATCTACCAGTTGATTCTTGGTAAAAACTCTTTCTCCATCGAACTCAACTCCGCCAAGAGCAAGGTGTTTTTCAGCATGTCGGAGTGCATAAGAGTTATTCAAAATATTTTGTCTGTCATGAGCAGAGGTTGTTAAATCTTTAGCCATGTTAACACCTATAAAGACGCAATAACGTGTATACGATAACATTGTTAATGCCAGTATGGGTAAGTGAACTTTTAGTCTGATTCATGCTGGTTTAGGATGGGGGTCTGAAAAACCGAATCTGGTACTATAACTATCTACATACCGACAATTTCTTACTGAGCAAACAGTGCTCGATAAATGCTCAATGATTGATAGCACCAGAAAAAACCGTGTACATAAGGGTGTACATAATCAAAAATCGCATTAGCAAGAAACCAGCCACAATGCGGCATTGAAGCCAATACTCTACAAACAGATCCAAGAATAACTCGTAACGCCAATTCTTCCTTTTCAGCCTTCACAAATGCCGCCCACTCAAACAGAGCGGCATTTTTCCTCCCCGCAACATTCAATTCTGTTTTGCGTGCCTGCTCCAGATTTTGCGATGTTTTTTTGCCCAGCGCAGTGAGAAGGTGAGATACTCACAACTGTATATAAACACAGTTGTAAACTTACTTTCCTTGCAATCGATATCACATGGAGTGGGCAATGAACGAACATCATCAACCTTTTGAAGAAATACGGCATTATGGCACTGAAGGGCAAGAATTTTGGTCAGCGAGAGAATTGGCACCGTTACTGGATTATCGGGACTGGCGCAATTTTCAAAAGGTACTGGCCCGCGCGACTCAAGCGTGCGAAGCCAGTAATCAAGCTGCATCTGACCATTTCGTTGAAACCACCAAAATGGTTGTATTAAGTTGCCGACCCCGCAGGTCAGCATCAAGCAATTGGAAAACAGTGTAAAAATTACAGAGAAGAAATAGCAGAAACGAAAAACTCTTTTTGTTGATTGAGATACCCGATGCGTAAGCCAAAGTCCAGGTGCGGTGAACACAATGGCTAAACATTGCACCTTTCTTTTCCACCCCTCAATTTTAACCTATTTTTTCTTATGCATTTTCTCAGACAAGAAGTCAGAAGAATGCATCTACGCTACAGAAAATAGCGATTTCACATAACTACAAGTTATCAATTTCCTCTCACCTTAAAAAATCTCAATCGTGACAATACGCACAAATCGCTACCCTGCCAGACAGATTTTTAGGGAGAGAACCATGCTGTTACACATTTTGTATTTGGTTGGCATTACTGCCGAAGCCATGACGGGGGCGCTGGCGGCCGGACGACGGCGCATGGATACATTTGGCGTAATTATTATTGCGACCGCCACCGCAATTGGCGGAGGGTCAGTGCGCGATATTCTGCTGGGCCACTATCCGCTCGGCTGGGTCAAACACCCGGAATATGTGATTATTGTCGCTACCGCCGCAGTACTCACCACTATCGTTGCTCCTGTAATGCCTTACCTGCGCAAAGTGTTTCTGGTGCTCGATGCGCTCGGACTGGTGGTCTTTTCTATCATTGGCGCACAGGTTGCACTGGATATGGGACACGGCCCGATCATTGCCGTTGTCGCAGCTGTGACGACCGGCGTATTTGGCGGCGTTTTGCGCGATATGTTCTGTAAACGCATCCCGCTGGTATTCCAGAAAGAATTGTATGCCGGTGTCTCATTTGCCTCCGCCGTGCTTTACATCGCGCTGCAACACTATGTTTCTAACCATGATGTGGTAATTATCTCCACCCTGGTATTCGGCTTTTTTGCCCGCTTACTGGCGCTACGCCTTAAGCTGGGATTACCGGTCTTTTACTACAGCCACGAAGGACACTAAGGTTCAAAACCTGTGATCTGCTGGGCAGCCAGCCAACTGCCCAGCTTCTTGATTTGCGCATTTTCCTTCCATTCAATAACCTGTCTGGCGCGCCCCGATCCAGTCCCCGGCAGCTGCTGCCAGAACTGTTCCGTGCTCAATAAAAGTTGCGACCAGGACCGTTCATCACTGGCATTAAGCGCCGCCCGGGTTAGCGGTATTCCCATTGCCATCACCCAGAGAGTAAAAGGCTGCTTACGAGCCAGATTAAACTGATGCCATAACTGCGCACTTTTACTTTTCGCGATCCCCGGCGTGTTCTGTAATTGCTCTGGCGTTAATAAAAGCCAGGAAAAGATATGCTCAAAGCGATGAGTCTGATGCAGCGCGCGCCAGCCGGCCTCACCAATGCCATCCAGCCCAAGAACCTGTTTTGACCCCAGCCAGACTAAGCGTGAAATGAACTGTTCCTGACAAACGTCAGAAGCAAAGTAGCAGGTCAACGAGTTAAAGCGGTTTTCTGGTGGTGTCGGTTTTGTACGTTCTGCTCCGCGCCAGACCACATCATCAATGCGAGGAATACCCTGACCGGCAAGGCTGACGAGGATCTGATCACCAGGCGCAATATCCCACTCCTGCCAGCGCCTGACGGAACCAATATTCACCCGCTGGACTTTTTTATCATCCAGCATGACAGATGCGAGTGACGCAACCACCGATATTTTACCGCTCTTACCCACCGCAAACTGAATCGCCTTCACTTCGGCAACCTGAGCTACAGGTTGATATTTCCAGGCCACCAGCCACTCCGCCTGGCCCGGTAGCCAATGACGGGATTCGGGTTCCTTAGCCGCTCGCACAATCACGCCATCGGTGACGAAGGGTAATTTCGCTTTCCACCACGCATTGCGTACGCGCGCAACCTCATCAGCATTTTTAACCGCGCGGGTATACGTCTGCGTTAAAGTAAAACCTGCGGTAGCCAGATCCTTTAAACGATCGGTCATTAAATGCGGTCCATCCGGCCATGCCCAGACAAAAACGCCCAGAGAATTCAGCGTGTCGCTATCGTCCTGGCGCATCATCAGGCCAGCAACTTTTGCGCGGGCATTTATTCCCCCCATTTGTTGTTGGATATGCCCCTCGCGTTTGAGAAATATTTCCCCCTGAAGCGTACTGTTGGCTAAAGGCCCGCTAACGGTTTGCGGCACAGCGGAAATTAAGCGAACTTTCTGCGTCCAATCCTCGCCTTTCAGGCCATTGCCGCGACTGATTGCTTTGTTCAGTTTCCCGTCCCGATAAACCAGGGTTACCGCAACGCCATCAACTTTTGGCTGCACCCAAAGATCGCTACGTTCGCGCATCCACAGACTTAATGCGATTTTATCCGCCATTTTGCGTACACCCGTATGGGCTACCGGATGTATAACCGCACCGTTTAAAGGCGGCATCATCACATCGCGGGTCTCGTTCCCAAAACAGCGTTGCCACTGCGTAAGACGGGCGCTTAACTGATCGTAAACACCGTCTTCAACCTGACTTTTCCCTTCCTTCCAGTAGTCATCGTCCCACTGTTTTATTTGCTGTTGCAGGCGGGAAATTTCTTCCTGTGCTCTGGCTGGCGACCAGGCCGGACAGACCGCCCACGCAGATGATTGCCAGCACAAGATACTTATTAATATCGCCATCCATACTTTCATCATCACCTCCGCTGTAGATAGTCAGGCAGATATACAACGTGATGAAAGCAAAGCCGAGTGGCAAAAACGGAGTCTGCGAGGACGCTTCCTGAGAATCGTCTTTATTGCAGTGAATGACAGGCAAATGCGGAAGCAGCTACGCAAAACGCAACAACTTTGCGCAAAAAGTGTGAGCAAGGGCTACGTCACATGCCCACGCCGTGTATAATAAGCTCGTATGTAGGCTTTATTTCGCTAATCACATACGAAAGATACTCATGGCTCAAGGCACGCTTTATATTGTTTCTGCCCCCAGTGGCGCGGGTAAATCCAGCCTGATTCAGGCTTTATTAAAAACCCAACCGTTGTATGACACCCAGGTTTCTGTTTCACACACCACACGCCAACCGCGTCCTGGTGAAGTCCACGGTGAACATTATTTCTTTGTTAATCATGATGAATTTAGAGAAATGATTAGCAGAGATGCGTTCCTCGAACACGCAGAAGTTTTTGGTAATTACTATGGCACTTCGCGTGAGGCCATTGAGCAAGTCCTGGCGACCGGTGTCGATGTTTTTCTCGATATCGACTGGCAGGGTGCGCAGCAAATTCGCCAGAAGATGCCGCACGCGCGGAGTATCTTTATTTTACCGCCGTCCAAAATTGAACTGGACCGCCGTCTACGCGGTCGCGGTCAGGACAGCGAAGAGGTCATTGCAAAGCGTATGGCGCAAGCTGTTGCAGAAATGAGCCATTACGCCGAATATGATTACCTGATTGTGAATGATGACTTCGATACCGCGTTGACCGATTTGAAGACCATTATTCGCGCCGAACGTCTGCGCATGAGCCGCCAAAAGCAGCGTCATGACGCTTTAATCAGCAAATTGTTGGCAGACTGAACCTGATTTCAGTATCATGCCCAGTCATTTCTTCACCTGTGGAGCTTTTTAAGTATGGCACGCGTAACTGTTCAGGACGCTGTAGAGAAAATTGGTAACCGTTTTGACCTGGTACTGGTCGCCGCGCGTCGCGCTCGTCAGATGCAGGTAGGCGGAAAGGATCCGCTGGTACCGGAAGAAAACGATAAAACCACTGTAATCGCGCTGCGCGAAATCGAAGAAGGTCTGATCAACAACCAGATCCTCGACGTGCGCGAACGCCAGGAACAGCAAGAGCAGGAAGCCGCTGAATTACAAGCCGTTACCGCTATTGCTGAAGGTCGTCGTTAATCACAAAGCGGGTCGCCCTTGTATCTGTTTGAAAGCCTGAATCAACTGATTCAAAACTACCTGCCGGAAGACCAAATCAAGCGTCTGCGGCAGGCGTATCTCGTTGCACGTGATGCTCACGAGGGGCAAACACGTTCAAGCGGTGAACCCTATATCACGCACCCGGTGGCGGTTGCCTGCATTCTGGCCGAGATGAAACTCGACTATGAAACGCTAATGGCGGCACTGCTGCATGACGTGATTGAAGATACTCCCGCCACCTACCAGGACATGGAACAGCTTTTTGGTAAAAGCGTCGCCGAGCTGGTAGAGGGGGTGTCGAAACTTGATAAGCTCAAGTTCCGCGATAAGAAAGAGGCGCAGGCCGAAAACTTTCGCAAGATGATTATGGCGATGGTGCAGGATATCCGCGTCATTCTCATCAAACTTGCCGACCGTACCCACAACATGCGCACGCTGGGCTCACTTCGCCCGGACAAACGTCGCCGCATCGCCCGTGAAACCCTCGAAATTTACAGCCCGCTGGCGCACCGTTTAGGTATCCACCACATTAAAACCGAACTCGAAGAGCTGGGTTTTGAGGCGCTGTATCCCAACCGTTATCGCGTAATCAAAGAAGTGGTGAAAGCCGCGCGCGGCAACCGTAAAGAGATGATCCAGAAGATTCTTTCTGAAATCGAAGGGCGTTTGCAGGAAGCGGGAATACCGTGCCGCGTCAGTGGTCGCGAGAAGCATCTTTATTCGATCTACTGCAAAATGGTGCTCAAAGAGCAGCGTTTTCACTCAATCATGGACATCTACGCTTTCCGCGTGATCGTCAATGATTCTGACACCTGTTATCGCGTGCTGGGCCAGATGCACAGCCTGTACAAGCCGCGTCCGGGCCGCGTGAAAGACTATATCGCCATTCCAAAAGCGAACGGCTATCAGTCTTTGCACACCTCGATGATTGGCCCGCACGGCGTACCGGTTGAGGTCCAGATCCGTACCGAAGATATGGATCAGATGGCAGAGATGGGTGTTGCCGCGCACTGGGCTTATAAAGAGCACGGCGAAACCAGTACTACCGCGCAAATCCGCGCCCAGCGCTGGATGCAAAGCCTGCTGGAGCTGCAACAGAGCGCTGGTAGTTCGTTTGAATTTATCGAGAGCGTTAAATCCGATCTCTTCCCGGATGAGATTTACGTTTTCACACCGGAAGGGCGCATTGTAGAGCTGCCTGCCGGTGCAACGCCCGTCGACTTCGCTTATGCGGTGCATACCGATATCGGTCATGCCTGCGTGGGCGCGCGCGTCGACCGTCAGCCTTACCCGCTGTCGCAGCCGCTTACCAGCGGTCAAACCGTTGAAATCATTACCGCACCGGGCGCTCGCCCGAATGCCGCGTGGCTGAACTTTGTCGTCAGCTCGAAAGCGCGCGCAAAAATTCGTCAGTTGCTGAAAAACCTCAAGCGTGATGATTCTGTAAGCCTGGGCCGTCGTCTGCTCAACCATGCGTTGGGGGGTAGCCGTAAGCTCAATGAAATCCCGCAGGAAAATATTCAGCGCGAGCTGGATCGCATGAAGCTGGCTACGCTTGACGATCTGCTGGCTGAAATCGGACTTGGTAACGCAATGAGCGTGGTGGTCGCGAAAAATCTGC
>ERZ827478.2182-NODE-2182-length-10710-cov-7.588644_pt1 | contig 10710 bp, 9 predicted proteins | sample MGYA00519705_ERZ827478 | MGnify/ENA primary metagenome ERZ827478 (study PRJEB31778, sample SAMEA3449318) | human gut metagenome | biome: human gut; feature: human-associated habitat; material: faeces | place: United Kingdom | collected 2010/2012 ... | reverse complement strand
TTTTTAATTAAATATATAATTTAATAAAATTTTACTATCTCTATTTATAGCATAGCTGTAAGAAAAAATCAATACTTATTTTTTATAAAATGAAGTAGATTTAATCAAGGAAAAATGAGTAAAGCCTAGAAAGACAAAAGGTATAGCACTTTTATATTTTTATTAAATTATATATTTAATAAAAGAAAAATTACTAGTTGATTTGTAGAACATAATGTTTTATAATGACGATATACAAAAGGAAAGGGAAATGAAATGCCAAAAGAAGCATTAAAAAATTTAAAAGAAACAAATGAAGGGAGAAAAGTAAAAATGAGAAAAATGTTAAAAAACAAAAACGGAATCACGCTAATAGCGTTGGTTGTAACAATAGTAGTACTTTTGATATTAGCAGGAGTGACGCTAAATCTAGTATTAGACAATAATGGAATAATACAGAAATCGAAAGAAGCGAGAAGTGAAACGATTTTTGCAGATGAAAAAGAGAAGGTTGAAATGGCATATGTTTCGGCAGCACTAAAAAAACTTGGAGATACTGTTACAGCAGAAGAATTACAAGAAGAATTGGATCTGTCTGTTGGAACGGGCAAAACAGTAGTAACGACAAATGGAGATGGAACATTAAATGTATTATTTAATGCGACAGAAAATAATTATAATGTAGATGAAGGAACTGTGGAAAAAGTAGAAATTGACAATACTAAAATGGCGATGTTTGACACGGGAGAAAACGTGGCAAAAAAGATGCACACTCTTGCAATAGAAGGCGAAATCATAAATAATGGACAATCATATGGAAACTTATCTATAAATGCAATAAAGAGATATAAAGAAACACCAGATTTAACAAAAATGACAGATGCAAATATTGTTTCTTGGACAGATGCATATACGGCATATGAACAAAATCCAAGCGCGTATAAGAGTATGATTCCAGAAGGAACAAAATTATGTCCAATATATATGTGGTTTGAAGAAAGCGGAGAAGAAGAGATAAGAAGTGGTTATGGACATAAAAATCTGACAGAAGAAGATGGCACTTTAAGACGCAAAGTAAAAACGGGAACAATATATTGGTGGAGTGAAAGTAGTAAGGTATACTTAAATCCGGATTGTTCTAATATGTTTTGTAGGCTTCCATATCTGGCAGATATAAGTGGATTAAGAGAACTAAAAACAGATAATGTTACAAATATGAGTAGAATGTTTCTTAATTTTAACAATCAAAGTTTAACAAATGTTGATGCGTTATCAAATTGGAATACGAGCAATGTTACAAATATGAGTTATATGTTTACTACTTGTAGTGTATTAGCTAATATAGATGGTCTAGCAAACTGGGATACATCAAAAGTGACTGATATGAGTTGGATGTTCGGCAATGGTGATGGTGGAGCCATGGAGATATCTGACTTAACACCAATTGAAAAATGGAATGTTGGCAATGTAATAGATATGTCATATATGTTTAGCAATTGCAAAATAGATAATTTAAATCCAATAGACAATTGGGACGTTGGTAGTGTAACAAGTATGCAGAGTATGTTTTGGAATTGTACCAACTTAACAAATGCATCTGAAATAAATAATTGGAATATAACAAAAGTAACCAATTTTGGTCTTATGTTCTCAGGATGTCCAACTCATCCAGAGTTTACAAAAGTTACTGGAACATGGGATGAAAGCGGAACATTCACACCAACTACAAAATAAAAAATTGCCCAAGAAAAGACTTTCTTCTAAAGGGAAGTCTCTCTTGGGCAAAGATTTTTGCATGCCTCTTGAAATTTAAAACATCTATTATTATAATATAGATACAAAACGAAAAGAGGAATAATATGAAATACGAATTTGAGGTTCCGGGCAAAGTAGTCGGAAAAGAAAGACCAAGAGTAAACATGTACACAGGTAGAGTGTATACACCAAACAAGACAAAAGAATATGAAACATTAATACAACAATACTTTAAAATATCATATCCAATGGCTGAAATGCTGGAGGGAAGAGTACACATAGATATAATTGCATACTTAAAAATTCCAAAGGGAACAAGTAAGGCAAAAACGACGCAAATGCTAGAAGGTAATATGAGCCCAACACAAAAACCTGATGTCGATAATATTGCAAAATCAGTATTAGATGCAATGAATAAAGTAGCATTCAAAGACGACAATCAAGTTACAAAAATATCAGTTGAAAAACGCTTTTCACAAAAAGAAAAGGTAGAAATAAGAATAGAAGAATATTAATAAAGCTATGCCAAAGAAACCTACTCTTGGGCTGTTTTATTGACAAAACAGCTAAACCGTGCTAATATGAATATGTAGAAAAATTGGAATGTAAATGTTTTTCACATAAATTGCAAAATAATATGTAAAAAATACATGAAAAAATAAAAGCTGTAAACAATAATGATGGAGGAAAGAATGTTATTAGAATTAAAAGATATTTGTTTTACAAGAGATAATAAAAAGATATTAAATAATATAAATCTGCAAATAGAACCAGAAAAATTTATTGCAATAACTGGACCAAATGGCTCGGGAAAGTCAACACTTGCAAAGATTATAATGGGAATAGAAAAACCGGATTCGGGAACAATTTTATTTAATGGACAAGACATTACAAATATGCCAATAAATGAAAGAGCAAAATTAGGAATGAGTTTTGCTTTTCAACAACCTGTTAAATTTAAAGGAATAACTGTGTATGACCTGTTGAAAATAGCAGCGAAAAAACGCATAAACAGGGCAGAAGCATGCGAGATATTATCAAAAGTAGGATTGTGTGCAAAAGAATATGTTGACAGAGAAGTGAATGGTTCTTTGTCAGGAGGAGAATTAAAAAGAATAGAAATAGCAACAGTTGTGCTAAGAGAAGCTATGCTTACAATATTCGATGAGCCAGAAGCAGGAATAGATTTGTGGAGTTTCAATAATTTAATAGAAATATTTGAAGAACTAAGCAGAGAGATAAAAGGCTCAACAATTATAATTTCGCACCAAGAAAGAATATTAAAAATTGCTGACGAAATCATATTAATGAAATCAGGAAAAATTGCAAAAGTTGGAACCAGTGATGAAATATTAAGCAGTGAAATTCTAAGTAAAGAATGTTGCAAAATGAACAAAAAATGCTAGAAAGGAGACGGAATGGAAGATAATAGACTAGAAACAGTTGATGAAGAACTACTAAATGAAATATCTGATTACAATGGCGAATTCAAGGGCGCATATAATATAAGAAAAAATGGGAAAGGAATACAAAGACAAGTTACAGAAAATATCAATATAGTTACAAAAACGGACAAACCGGGAATAGATATAATAGTTAAACCAAATACAAAGTTTGAATTTGTGCATATACCAGTTATACTAACAGAGAGTGGATTAAAAGATGTAGTTTACAATGATTTCTTTATAGGAAAAGATGCAAATGTAATAATAATCGCGGGCTGTGGAATTCACAATGACCATCATAAAAATAGCCAACACGATGGAATACACAGATTTTTCCTAGAAGAAGGAGCAAAAGTAAAATATATTGAAAAACATTATGGAGAAGGTGCTGGAGATGGAAAGAGAATTTTAAATCCAGTTACAGAAGTTTATTTAAAGTCAGGAAGTAGTATGGAGATGGAATCTGTTCAAATAAAGGGAGTGGACTCTGCAATAAGAGAAACAAAAGGAGTGTTGGAGGATAACACAAATTTTGTAGTAACAGAAAAAATCATGACACATGGAAAACAAAGTGCGCAAACATGTTTTGATGTTCAGCTAAATGGAGAAAATGCAAGCACACATGTAACATCAAGATCAGTTGCAACAGAAGATTCATACCAACACTTTACATCAAAAATATATGGAAATTCAAAATGCTTTGCACATAGTGAATGTGATGCAATCATAAAAGATAATGCAAAAGTTAAAGCAACTCCGGAAATTACAGCAAATAATGTGGATGCAAATTTGATTCACGAAGCTGCAATCGGAAAAATAGCAGGAGAGCAATTAACAAAATTAATGACATTGGGATTATCTGAAAAAGAAGCAGAAGAACAAATAATAAATGGATTTTTAAGATAAAAATAGAACTGCCTAGCATGAAAACGATGCTAAGCAGTTTGTTTTTAATCGTTTATTTTTGAATATAATCCGATACAAATTAAACCACATACACCAACTAAAGAGTATATGATTCTAGTAAATACGCTCATAGCTCCAAATAATGTAGCAACTAAATCAAAGCTAAACAAACCTATTAATAGCCAGTTTAAAGCGCCAATTATAACAAAAGTAAGAGCTATATAATATAATACCTTCATAATTAATCTCCTTCCTTTGAAAAATTAATTAGACTGGAATTGTTATCTCTCAAAAGCTAATTATATTTTTAGTATATTAAATTTTTAAAAAATTATTCAACAAAAATAAAACTAAAAAATTTAAAAAGTAGCAAAATTTGCTACTTTTTAAATTGTGAATTATAAAGATCTGCATAAAATCCATTTTTGGCAATTAACTCTTCATGAGTTCCTTGCTCAACAATGTTTCCTTCATTCATAACCAAAATCATATCTGCATTTCTTATTGTAGATAGTCTGTGAGCAATTATGAAAGAAGTTTTTCCTTCAGTCAATTTATCCATTGCTTTTTGAACAAGCTCTTCTGTACGAGTATCAACATTACTTGTCGCTTCATCTAAAATTAGGAAAGGTGCATCCTTTAACATACCACGAGCGATGGTAATTAACTGTTTTTGACCAGCTGAAATACTTTCGTTATCGGTTATTTCAAATGAAAGACCATTGGGTAGAGAATTAACAAACTTATCAATTCCAACAACCTTACAAGCTAGTATAATTTGTTCATCAGAAATATTAGTATTGTTATATTTTATATTATCTCTAATTGTTCCATTGAAAAGCCAAGTGTCTTGAAGGACCATAACAAATAAATCGTGAATATTTTCTCTAGATAAATCTTTAATAGAAATTCCATCAATCTTAATATCTCCGTCTGTAATATCATAGAATTTCATAAGAAGATTTACCATAGTTGTTTTTCCAGCACCAGTAGGGCCGACAATAGCAACTTTTTCGCCACTTTTAACATTACAGCTAAAATCTTTTATAACAGTTTTATCATCATCATAAGAAAACTTAATGTGGTCAAAAATTATATTTCCTTTTGCATCTTTGCGTTTTAATGCCTTTTTGATATTTTCTTGTTTATTCATTTCAGGTTCTTCTAAGAATTCAAAAACTCTCTCAGATGCTGCAGCAGTTGTTTGAAGGTTTGTCATACCTTGTGCAATTTGAGATAGGGGACCTGTAAAAAGTCTGATATATAGCATAAATGCAACAATTACACCGAAAGTGATTTGATTATTCATAACCAAAATAGCACCAACAATACAAACTAAAACATAACCAAAGTTTCCTATAAAGTTCATAATAGGAGACATCAAACCTGATAAGAATTGACTCTTTCTATTACATTCATAAACTCTTTGATTAAGTTCATCAAATTTTGTAGAAGCTTCTGCATTACCATTGTAAGACTTTACAACATTGTGACTAGAATAAATCTCTTCAATATGTCCATTTAAATTTCCAAGCTCAACCTGTCTAGCATTAAAATACTTTTGAGATTTTGCTAGAATTATAAACATAAATATAAATCCGATTAGGGAAGAGATAATACCTGTCAAAGCTAAAATCCAATTTGTATAGAACATCATTATAATTGAGCCAATAAACAATGTTAAAGCTCCTATAAGAGTACATAAACTTTGTTGAAGAGTCATATTAATAGTATCAATATCGTTGGTTACTCTGGATAAAATGTCACCATAGCTATGTTTATCAAAATATCTAAGAGGAAGAGCGTTTATCTTTTTAGATATTTGGGTACGTAAGCTTTGAGCAAATTTGTTAGAAACGGTTGACATTATAAAGCCTTGAAGATAATCGAATACAGCACCAATTAAATAAATTATCAATAAAAATAGTGATATAGATTTTACAGAATCGAAATTTATTCCACCCATAAGACCATTTGTTATTTCATTTGTCAGATCACTTAATTTATTTGGACCAATTATGACCAAGATAGAACTCAAAGTTGCTAAAATAAGAGCAATTATAATAAAAGGTATGTATCTTTTCATATAATGCAATAATTTTCTTAGAGCTAATTTTAAGTTCTTAGGCTTTTCATTAACTCTATTAGGACCGACATTTCTAGGTTTTTGTTTATAAGTCTTTTCGTCATTACCCATTTTCTAATTCCTCCTTTGAAAGTTGAGAATATGCAATTTCTTGATAAACTTTACAGTTCTTCAAAAGTTCCTTATGAGTACCTAAACCAACGCACTCACCATTCTCTAAAACTAAAATCTTATCAGCATTCAAAATTGTTCCAATTCTTTGAGCTACAATAATCATAGTAGCATCTTTTGTATATTTCTTTAACTCATTTCTAAGCATAAAATCAGTCTTATAATCCAAAGCGCTAAAAGAATCATCAAAGATATAAATTTCAGGATTTCTGGCAATAGCTCTGGCAATAGCTAATCTTTGTTTTTGACCACCAGAAATATTTGTTCCGCCTTGTGCAATAAATGCGTTATATTGTTCTGGCATTTTCTCAACGAATTCTTTTCCTTGGGCAATTTCAACAGCTTTTTTTACCTCGTCTTCTGAAGCTTTTTTATCTCCATTATCACCATAAGAAACATTGTAATTAACACTACCACTGAACATTACAGCTCTTTGGGGAACATATCCTATTTTGTTATGTAAGAATTCTTGTGAATAATCTTTTATATTAACTCCATCAACTAAAACTTCTCCTTCAGTAGCATCAAAGAATCTAGGAATTAAATTAATAAGAGAAGATTTTCCTGAACCAGTAGAACCGATTATAGCAACTGTTTCTCCTTTTTTAGCAGTAAATGAGATATCTTTTAAAACATAGTCATTGCCATCAGGATATTTAAAAGAAACGTTTTTAAATTCTACTTCTCCAACAAGTGATGATGTATTTTTATCAATTTTTCCATCTTTAATTTTAGTTTTTGTATCTAAAACTTCTGCAATTCTGCTTGCAGAAACACTAGCTCTAGGATACATTACGAAAATCATTGCAAGCATTAAGAAAGACATAATAACCTGCATAGCATAGCTAGAAAATACAACCATATTACTGAAAATTGTAATCTTATCAAGCATATTAGCTGCATTAATCAAATAAGCTCCAACAAAATAAATTGATAAAGTAAGCAAGTCCATAATTAAATACATAACAGGGGACATAGCAGACATAGCTCTCTGATTAAATAACTGAGTATCCGTTAAATCTTTATTACCAACTTCAAACTTATCTTCTTGATATTTTTCGGCATTAAAAGCTCTAACAACACGAATACCTGTTAGATTTTCTCTTGTCAAACCATTGATATTATCAATTAATTTCTGTACTCTCTTGAATCTAGGCATTACAACAATTATTAAAACTACAACACATATCAACAAAATAAAAACTGCTGCACCGGTAAGAGCACTCCATTGCCAACTTTTATTCAAAATCTTAAATACAGCCCATACAGCCATAATAGGGGACTTGATCAATAACTGTAGTCCCATAGAAATGAATCTTTGAATATTTGTAATATCGTTTGTAGTTCTTGTAATTAAGCTACTTGTTGAAAAGTTATTAATCTCTTCCATACTAAAATTTTGAACTTTCTCAAACAATTTCTTACGAATGTTTTTAGAAAAAGTTGCAGAAATAAAAGAAGATAAATAGCCAACAAAAATAGCAGAAACTAAACTTCCACCAGCACAAAGCATCATATATTTGCCTTGCTCTAAAATATCAGACATTTGACTGCCTTCGGTTTTTACTAAAATCGTTATTTCTGACATATAATCAGGAAGCTTTAAATCAAGCCAAACCTGAAAAGCAACTAATATAACACAAATAAATATTAGTAAATAATCCTTTTTTGTAAAATTCTTTAAAAGCTTTAACATTGTAAAATCCTTTCTTAAATAAATTAATCTCTATCTCGACTTCCTAAAATTAATACTAATCTAAGTAATTGTAGAATAGACGAAAGCAAGCCTGCAACATAAGTCATTGCAGCAGCTCCAAGAACACTCCTAATCCCTGAATTATCTTGTTCGAATGATAAATTTAACATATCTAATTGCTTTTTTCCTCTACGAGAAGCATCAAACTCGACAGGTAATGTAACTAATTGAAAAACAACAGTTGCAAATAATATTAGAATTGATAATTTAATATAACCAGTTAAACCACCAATTAATGAAACAATTAATCCAAAGTATCCTAAATATGAAATAAAATTTACGATAGGAACTAAAAAAGATCTAATCTTAAAAAATATATAATTTTCTTTATCTTGAATAGCATGACCGCATTCATGGGCTGCAACTGCCATTGAAGCAATAGAAGTTCCATTATAAATTGCAGAAGAAAGCCTAATTAACTTTTTAGATGGGTCATAATGATCTGTTAAATTACCAGAAGTTTTATAAACTTCAATATCAGATAATCCATTAGCATTTAAAATAGTTTTTGCTACTTCATAACCAGTAAGACCTTTATAATTTTGAATTCTTCTATACTTAGAATATGCTGAATTAATTCTAATTTGTGCAAAAAGCACAAGAAGAAATCCTATAACCATCAATAAAACAGTAAAACTGTTATCATACCACATTAACCAAAAATCCATATAAAAACCTCCTGTATTTTTATAAGTATAATGTAATGCAAAACTCAGAAAACACGAGTATTGCGTATAAACTATTATAAAAACAAAAAATACATAAGTCAAGGAGAAACTGTGAACATTTTGTGAAATATTCAGAAAAATAAGCAAAATTCGACAAATGGGATACGAGTATAAGAAAATGGAATCTTTCTTTTCGATTTCCGGCATTCTAAAACAAAACAACATTAAAGCTTTGCTTTAATGTTGATATTCATAAATTATACATTTAGTGTTGTATGGGAAATAAGTAATGTTATACACAAATCTATTCTATTTTAATTATAAATTAATAACTTTTTCTACAATATCTAAATCTTCAATTTTGTTAATGCCAAAGCACTTTTTGCCTAAATCTTTTATTGAAGCACCTAGATGATACATTTCTTTATTATCTATTACTATAAATCTATCGTGAAATTTATTTGTTTCAGCAACTTTTAATATTGGATATTCTTTATTAAATTTTTGAATATCAATTTTTTGTATATTGCTTTTATTAGAAGTTAATATTACAACTTCAACATTCTTATTTTTCTTTGTAAGCATTTTCAAAACACTATCATCTATATAATTATCTATTATTAAAATTTTCTTGTTTGCTTTTTTAATAATATCGATTATCAAACTGTATGCATCATATATTTGTCCTTCAAAGAATATTTTTTGTTTAATATTTTCTTCATTTTGTAACTGGTCAAATACTTTATCAAATTTTTTGTCATGTTCTAATAATTTATACTCTACATTTGTTAATCTTTCAAACAACTGTCCATTAACCATTAAAAATTTTCTCATCTCTACAAAAGCATCCATTATATTTATGCTTACTTGAATTGCTATATCATTTTTAAGCAAACCAGATAACATTGCTATACCTTGTTCAGTAAAAACATATGGCAAATATTTACGATGTTTACCTCTACCAGTATTTTCATTTAAGGTCGCAAATTGCGACCTTAGAGAAGAATCCTCAAAATTGTCTTGTACAGTAGTTTTGTTTAAGGTCACAATTTGTGACCTTAAACTAGAAAACTCTTCTTCTGTTAACTGAAAACAAAACTTTTCTGGAAACCTCTCTATATTCCTCTTTACAGCTTGATTTATTTTTTTAGTTTCATAGTGATATAGCATTGCCACATCACTATCTAGCATTACTTGTTTTCCTCTTATAGTATATATTAAATTCTTTATCTCTTCATTTGATAGGTTGTCTTGAACTATCAAATTACTTATTTCATTTTCCATAATTTCACATCCTTATATAAAACTATATATAGTATAAAACATTTGTTTGTTACTGTCAAGTGCTTTTCAATATTTATTTTTTATTTATTGTTTTTGTAAACTCTCAATTTCTTTATCTACCTTTTCTGTATTTGTTACTTTTTTATCAGCTAGTATAGGAAAAAAATACTTTTTAACTGCATATCATATTCAACTAAATCTAATATTGGTTCAATATTCTGTAGTTTTCCAATTCTTTTATATTATTCGTAATCTCCCATATAAACTCTATTCTCTAATATTTTTTGTATAGTAGAATATCTCCATTGTTTAGGTGCTAATGCTTTTTCTTCTTTACGATATTAATCATATCACATCATCCTCAATAAAAGGCATCAAAAAAAAAATCAACCTTTTACAGTTGATTTCTTGGTTTTCGTCTGGTGCGACGATTTAATCTTTTGGTGCAGATGGCCGGAATCGTCGAGCCGCGTCAGAAAAAATGTCCACCGGACATTTTTTACCTGCGTTTCGGCAAGCCTTAACTTGCTCGAAACTTGGCAACTTCCTTTTCGATTTCCGGCATTCTAAAATAAAAAAAACATTAAAGCTTTGCTTTAATGTTAATCTGGTGCAGATGGCCGGAATCGAACCGGCACGGTTTATTCAACCGCAGGATTT
>ERZ827478.2181-NODE-2181-length-10721-cov-4.062910_pt1 | contig 10721 bp, 7 predicted proteins | sample MGYA00519705_ERZ827478 | MGnify/ENA primary metagenome ERZ827478 (study PRJEB31778, sample SAMEA3449318) | human gut metagenome | biome: human gut; feature: human-associated habitat; material: faeces | place: United Kingdom | collected 2010/2012 ... | reverse complement strand
CAGCTGTCGGAGTTTTTCCAGCAGATAGACGTGAAGGACCCGGACAATCCCTTCTCCTGCGCCTGGGACCCCTGAGGGGAAACTGAAAATAATATAGTGATGTATGTCTAATAAGCGCCGCCGGATTTCCGACGGCGCTTGTAATATGCCTGTATGTTTATATGCCTTATATGTCGTTTCTCACCAGGTCATCCAGCGTCTCCCGGCGCACTGCCAGGTAGTCGGAATCCTCCGTGAGCATCACCATGGCCGGGCGGGCCAGGCGGTTGTAGTTGGAGGCCATGGAGTAGTTGTAGGCCCCGGTGGTGCAGACGGCCAGTATCTCTCCCCTCTCCGGCTCCGGCAGCAGCACCTGGGGCTGGATGACGTCGTCGCTTTCGCAGCAGCGGCCCACCACGTCGCAGAAGAGATCGGCCTCCGCCTCCGGCCGGGAGGCCAGCAGGACGGTGTACTTAGAGCGGTAGAGGGCGTAGCGGGGGTTGTCGCTCATGCCTCCGTCCACGGAGATATAGTTTTTGTAGCCGGGTATCTTCTTCACGGTGCCCACGGTGTAGAGGGTGAGTCCGGCGTCGGCCACTATGCTGCGCCCCGGCTCCATTATCACCCTGGGCAGCTTCATGCCCAGCCGGGCGCAGACTTTTTTCATGTGCTCCGCCACGGCGGCGATGGCGGCGGGGATATCCACATAGCCGTCCTCGGCCACATAGCGCACGCCGTAGCCGCCCCCCAGGTCCAGTATTTCCAGGTCCAGGCCGTAGTCCCGCTTGCAGCGGGCCATAAACTCCAGCATTATATCGGCGCTGCGCTCAAAGACGTCCTCCCCGAAGACCTGGGAGCCCACGTGGCAGTGGAGCCCTCGCAAATCGATGGAGGGGAGGCTCAGGGTGTGCTCCAGCATCTGACGGGCCTGGCCGGTCTCTATGGCGGTGCCGAACTTGCTGTCCACCTTGCCGGTGGCCACAGCGTCATAGGTGTGGGGGTCTATGCCCGGGGTGAGGCGCAGAAGGAGCTTTTGGCGCAGACCTCTCCCGGCGGCTATCCGGGCTATGGCGTCCAGCTCCTCCCGGTTGTCCACCACGAAGTAGCCCACCCCCAGGTCCATGGCGAAGGCTATGTCCCAATCGGTCTTGTTGTTGCCCTGGAAGAAGGCTCGCTCCATGGGGAAGCCCGCCTTCATGGCGGTGTACAGCTCCCCGGCGGACACGGCGTCTATGCCCATGCCTTCCTCTTTGGCTATCTGGTAAATGCGCTTGAAGGAGTTGGCCTTGCCGGCGTAGATGGGCAGAGAGCCGGGGCCGAAGCTCTCCCGGAAGGCTTTCACATACATGCCCATGTTCTCCCTCAGCCTCACCTCATCCATCAGGTAGAGAGGGGTGGAGTACTTCTCCGCCAGCTCCACCGTGTCGTGACCCCGGAAAAACAGGCGTCCGTTTTCCCCTACAGACAGATTGTCGCTAATCAGCTTGAGCTTTGCCATACAGACCTCCGGCAGCTAAAAATCTTCAAACATAGTAGCATAAGCCCGGTGAAATAGCAAACAGAAAAAACGGAAAAAGGCCGCTTTTATTTTCCGCCGCCCATGGGGCGGGTTTTCCCCATATCCCCCGGACCGGGGGGAATATTGGGGAGAAAATGAGAAATCTGTGGAGATTTCACCGAAAATTCTCTGGAAAATTAAGGATGGATTCAGGATTGCCCGCTATAATTGGGGGCGAAACAGCCGGGCAAAGTCCCGGATCCACAGCCTGAGGCTGGAAAGGAGCGGAACATGGACAAGGAAAACAAGGACGGCGCCCTGCAGGCAGAGGACAGAGGGCCGGGCGAGGCCCAGCGGGACGAGGAACTCTTTGCTTCTCTCAGGCGCAGCAAGAAGGAACTGAAGAAAAAGCGCATACGCAGGGCCGCCATAGTAGTGGGGGTGCTGGCGGTGGTATTGGTTGCCGCAGTTTTCATTCTCCGCCGCCAGGTGAGAGTTAACTTTGCCAGGGACGAGGGCGAGGTGCTCAGCGCCACGGTGGAGCGGGGCACCATCAGCACTGTGGTTTCCGGCTCCGGCATGCTGGAGAACGTGGACACCGAGACTGTGACCCTCCCGGAGGGCGTGGAGCTGACGGAGATACTGGCCCAGTTCGGCGACAGCTACCAGGAGGGGGAACTGCTGGCTACGGCGGACATGTCCAGCGTAAGGAGCGCTATGTCCACCCTGCAATCGGAGATAGACCAGCTGGACGATGAGATCTCCCGGGCTGAGGGAGATACTGTCAGCAGCTACATATCCGCCGGGGTATCCGGGCGGGTGAAGGCCATATATGCCGCAGTAGATATGTCTGTGGCAGAGACCATGGTGGATAAGGGGGCCCTGGCCCTCATCTCCCTGGACGGTTACATGGCTGTGGATATTGAGACTAATGCTCTGGAAGAGGGCGATATGGTCACTGTCCTGCTCTCCGACGGCAGTGAGGAAGCTGGCCTGGTGGATTCCCTGGTGGGGAATATCGCCACGGTGCTCATAAGCGACGACGGACCGGCGGTAGATGAGACGGTCACAGTCACGGACGCGGAGGGCAGGGAACTGGGCAGCGGCAGCCTCTATGTCCACAGTCCCCTTAAGGTCACCGGCTATGCCGGAACGGTGAGCGGGGTATATGTGGCGGAGAACCAGGCGGTGAGCGCCTCCAGCACGCTCTTTGTGCTGACGGACACCGGCACCAGCGCCGGCTATGATGCCCTGCTCCAGAGCCGCAGCGAGGCCGAGGAGGAGCTGCTGGAGCTGCTGAAGATACAGCAGTACGGCGGCCTTACCGCCCCAATCTCCGGCACGGTGTACTCGGTGACGGAGCTGGAGACTTTGGAGAACGGGGAGACCGATGAGGTTCTGACTCTGGCTCCGGATGTGAGCGTTTCGGTGACCATCAGTGTGGATGAGGACGACATCCTCTCCCTGGCTCTGGATCAGACGGCGGAGGTCACCGTCAGCTCCCTGGGGGACGATGTCCTCAGCGGCACGGTGACGGAGATAGACAAGACCGCCTCCGACGGCAGCTATACTGCGGTGATAACTCTTGATAAGGTGGAGGGTATGCTCCCGGGCATGACTGCCGGGGTGGATATAAGGATAGAGGGCGTGGATGACGCTCTGCTCATCCCCGTGGAAGCCCTGCATCAGACCAGCAGCGGTTACTATGTGTACACCAGCTATGACGAGGACAGCGGCGAATACGGCGGCCGGATGGACGTTGTGCCTGGATTGAGCAACAGCAGCTATGTGGAGATAAAGTCCGGACTCTCTGAGGGTGACACGGTATATTACACCGAGAGCCATAACTTCTTCAGCGCCATGGTCTTTGGCGGAATGATCGGCAGCCAGAGGGGCAGCTTTACAGGTGGTGAGATGCCCTCCGGAGGCATGAGCGGCGGAGAGCGACCCACCGGCGACTTCGGTGGGGGTGAGGCTCAAACCGGCGGAATGGGCGGCGGAATGCCCGGCCGCAGCTGAGGAGGCGATGGCATGATAGATATCAAAGACCTGTGTAAAGTGTACATGGTAGGGGACGAAAAGGTCAGGGCCCTGGATCACGCCACATTGCACATTTATCCCAAGGAATTTGTCAGCATCATAGGCCCCTCCGGCAGCGGCAAGTCCACCCTTATGAACATCATCGGCTGCCTGGACGTGGCGGACGCGGGCAGCTATCATCTGGACGGCCTGCCTATAGAGTCCTATTCGGAGAACCAGCTGGCGAAGATACGCAACGAGAAAATAGGCTTTGTGTTCCAGAGCTTCAACCTTATTACCAAGCTAACGGCAGAAGAGAATGTGGAACTGCCCCTCATCTACCAGGGCCTGCCCCGCCAGGAGCGGACGGAGCGGGTCAGAGAAGCTCTGGAGCGGGTGGGCCTTACAAAGCGGGCGAAGCATCTGCCCACGGAACTCTCCGGCGGCCAGCAGCAGAGAGTGGCCATAGCCCGGGCCATAGCCACACGGCCAAAGCTCATTCTGGCCGACGAGCCCACCGGGGCCCTGGACTCCAAGACCAGCCAGGAGATAATAGACATTTTCCATGAGCTCCACGCCCAGGGAAACACCATAGTCCTGATAACCCACGACCCCAATGTGGCAAAGCAGGCCGCCCGGTCAATACACATCCTGGACGGGCGGATTTCGGAGGTGAAGTTATGACGCTGTCATTGAAAATGGCTCTGCGCTCCATAGGCTCCAACAAGCTGAGAGCCGTGCTCACCATGCTGGGCATCATCATCGGCGTCATGGCTCTGGTGGTGCTGGTGAGCCTGGTGAGCGGAGCCACCAGCTCCGTCACCGACACCATATCCAGCCTGGGCAGCAACCTGCTCACCGTGAGCATAGAGGAGGACAAAGGCCGGCCCATAGATACCGAGACCCTGGAAACCTGGCTGGAAGAGGAAGATACTTTGGGCCTTATCGCCCCCTATATCTCCGACACGGCCCAGGGCAGCGGCAGCGAGGGCAGCGGCAGCGTGACCCTCTACGGCACCACTTTTGAGTATTACGATATCCAGGGTTTGCAGTTGGCTATGGGCCGCTGGCTGAGAGACGCCGATCAGGATAACCACAGCTATGTCTGCGTCATAAACGAGACGGCGGCGGAAGAACTCATAGGCTACACGGACTGTGTGGGCCAGGCTGTGAGCCTCAACGGCACCAAATACACCGTAGTGGGGGTCCTGGCGGATGATGACAACAATCTCACCAGCGTCTTTTCCTCCGGCAGCATGGTGGCCTATCTCCCCTATTCCTCCCTGGTGCGCCTGTCCACCACCGCTTCGGAGGAGATAAACAGCTTCTATGTCAGCGCCGGAGAGGGACACACCGTGGAAGAGGCGGAGGAAACAATGACCCGGCTGCTGATGGAACGCTTTGATGAGGACGATGAGGCCTTTGAGATAAGCTCTCAGGATGCTCTGGAGGAGACTATGAGTTCCGTTACCTCCATGCTGACGGTGATGCTGGGCGGAATAGCCGGCATATCCCTGGTAGTGGGCGGTATAGGCATAATGAACATCATGTTGGTCACAGTCACCGAACGTACCCGGGAAATAGGCATACGCAAAGCCATCGGAGCCAACCGCCGGGCCATACTCACCCAGTTTCTCATGGAGGCGGTGGTGCTGTGTATGATGGGCTGCTGCCTGGGCATTTTCCTCAGCTGGGCCGTTTTGCAGATAGTGAACACAGTGGTGGCCAGCCTGGATATGGCTTTCAGCCTGAACCTGCCGGTGGTGCTGATAGCGGTAGTTTTCTGCTTTATAATCGGCCTGGTCTTCGGACTGTATCCGGCCAATAAGGCTGCCAGAATGAAGCCCATCGACGCCCTGCACTATGGAGGTTGAGACCATGGAAGGTTTTTTAAAAAAAGTAAAGAAACGGCTTGGGACTGTAAAGAAACTCCCAATGGGCCGCCCGGATCGGAGCGGGTTCTCTCTGCCGGATAAGGCGAAGCCTTTCTTGACAAACCGAAAGAAATATATCGCCTGGGTCTGCGCCGGGGCATTGGTGCTGCTGCTGGCAATAATGCCTATGGCGGCATCGGCCCGGCAGGAGGAGAGCCATCAGGCCAGCATACTCTCCGGCCAGGCGCAGCTCCGGGATCTGGAAACCCAGGTGCTGGGAGGCGGCCAGCTGTCGGGAGAGGCAGCGGTGAGCGTTACGGTGCCTGAGGGCGTAAAGATAACAGAGTACCTGGTGAAAAACGGGGACAGCGTGGAGGAAGGCCAAGCGATAGCCCGGGTGGATAGAGTGAGCGTGATGACTGCCATAGCCTCTGTTCAGGAGACCCTGGACTATCTGTCCCAGGAGATATCCGCTCTCAGCGGTGAGGCCGACACCCAGACCGTCTCCTCCGGCACCCAGGGCTTGGTGAAACTTGTCTATGCCCGGGAGGGCGACTCGGTGCCTCAGCTGATGCTGGAGCAGGGCGCCCTGGCGGTGCTGTCTCTGGATGGGCTGATGGCTGTCCGGATCGAGACGGAGAGCGCACTGAAAGCCGGCGATAAGGTTCTGGTGAGTTTTACCGACGGCAGTGAGGTGCAGGGCAGCGTGAAATCCAATGTGGAGGGCAAGCTCATCGTGACGGTGGAGGACGATGATTATGAGCCGGGAGCGGAAGTCTCCGTCTCCACCGGGGACGGGGAGAGCCTGGGAAGCGGGGAACTGTATATAAACAGCCCCTGGAAGGTCACCGCCTATACCGGGGATGTATCCTATGTGTATATCCAGGTCGGGCAGCAGGTCTATGAGGGTCAGAGCCTTTTTGGCCTTGAGAACACCGGCCACAGCGCGGAGTATCAGCAGCTGGTGGACCAGCACCAAGACTATGAGGAGCTGATGGAGAAGCTCTTCCAAATGTATGAGAGCCAGACCGTCACGGCCCCATGTGACGGCATAATCACCGGGGTGGATAAGACCGGCAGCTATATGCTCCGCTCCTCTGACCGCAGCACTGAAGATCTGGCGGTAAGCCCTCTGGTAAATTACGGCGGCAGCTCCGGCAACATCATCCTCCTCAGCGCCGTGGACGGCGGCGCCCAGCCGGTGGAGGATGGCACCCAAGCCCTTGAGGGCGGCGCCCAGCTTCTGAACGGCGTGGAAGGAGAAGGCGGCGGCACGGAGCCCGAACCCGAGGGCGAACCTGAGCTCGAGCCGGGACTTGAGCCCGGCGGAGACACTGACGGGCAGATAAGCATCACCACCACAACCCTGCCCGAGGCCACGGTGGGCCAGAGCTACAGCGCCCAGCTCTCTGCCTCCGGCGGCAGTGGAGCCGTGAGTGGCAGCTGGAGCGTAAGCGGTCTGCCTGAGGGCTTGAATCTGGACAGCGCCTCCGGCCTTATCTCCGGCACTCCCGCCACAGCCGGAAACTTTACACTCACCGTGTCCTTCACCGCCTCCGACGGCAGCGGCGAGGCCCAGGCCACTCTGAGCCTGTTGGTGACCGGGGAGCAGGGCCAGCCGGAGCTCACTTACTATGGCTATCCCGCAAAGCTGACGGAAATTTCCGTCAGCGACATCAAGGTGATGCAGACACTGTATTCCTATACAATAACGGATATCGCCTCCCTGCCCTCGGTGACGGTGAGCGAGACTGACCTCACCGTGGAAAAGAGCTACAGCACCGCGGGCCTTGAGCTGTCAGGTTTCAGCGTGGGAGACAATGTGCTTCTGGTCACTGACGAAAGCGGACAACTGGTGCTTGTGAGCAAGCTGCCTGATAGCGGCGATCAGGGCCAGGGCGGCATGGGAGATATGTCCGGAATGGGCGGAATGAGCGGAACCATGGGCGGCGCGTCCGGAGGCTCCGGCGGCACATCCGGTCAGGAGGAGAGCTATCAGCTCTACAGCCTGGAGGAAGTGAGCATTGCATCCGTCACTTCCCAGGAGCACATGAGCCTGGAGATACAGGTGGATGAGCTGGATATCTCCAAAATCAGCCTGGGCCAGGAGGCCACGATCAGTGTGGATGCCCTTGGGGGCGAACAGTTTGAAGCCAAAGTTACCCGCATAGCCAGTACCGGCGAAAACCAGGGAGGCAACAGCAAGTTTACTGTGGAGCTCACTTTGGAGAAGAGCGGCGATATGCTGCCGGGTATGAGCGCCTCCGCCTTTATTGACCTGGGCATCGAGAGCGGTACACTGTGCATACCGGTGGCGGCCCTGGAGAAATCCGGAAATCAGGACATAATATATACCGGCTGTGACGAGGGCAGCGGCAGCCTGAGCGACCCGGTGGCCGTGATTACCGGGCTTTCCGACGGGGAATATGTACAGGTGCTCTCCGGGTTGGAGGAGGGGCAGGAATTCTACTACGCCTACTACGACACCCTGAGCGTATCCGATGAGCCGGACTTTGGAATGACCTTCGGCGGACGTTAAATAAAAAAGAAAAGCATCCCCCATATCCCGGCTTCGGGACATGGGGGATACTTGTGCCTTTGCTCGTCTGCCTCCGAGAGGCAATGAGTTTACAGAAAAAAATTCCCTTTTCGTGATACACAAACGCAAATGCCCTGATAATAAAAAATATAAAGGAAGCGAAAAGAAAAGTGTAAAAAAATAGGATTTTTTACAGGCATCTCCGGCTTTATTTTTCTTTTGCAAAGCACATACTGAATCATGCGACGAAATGTGTGCGGGAGGGAAAACATGAAAAAAACATTTATAACGGCCCTGTGGTCGCTGCTGATAGTCAGCTGCCTCACAGTGCCGGCCTTTGCCCAGGAGCTGCTTATAGGCGGCCAGGTGGTGGGGGTACAGATAAGTACAAAGGGGGTACTGGTGGCGGGCCTGTCTGAGGTGGAGACGGCTGAAGGCAGCTGTTTCCCGGCCAAGGACGCCGGTGTGCAGGCCGGGGACATTATTTTAAAAGCCGGAGGACAGACAGTGAGCAAGGCCGCCGATGTGATTGCTGCGGTGGAGGCTGCTCAGGGACAGACGGTGGAACTGGAACTGGAACGAAATGAAAAGACCATGAGCCTGAGCGTCCAGCCGGCCTGCTCCGCCGAAGGACAGTGGCTGCTGGGAATGTGGCTGAGAGACGGGGTCTCCGGTATAGGCACAGTGACCTTTCAGGACCCGGAGAGCGGAGTCTACGGCGCTCTGGGCCACAGTATCTACGATTCCGACAGCGGTATACGCCTGCCGGTGAGCCAGGGAAGCATCTGTGATGCCCAGATAGTGGGCATCAATCCGGGAGCCGCAGGTTCTCCCGGCGAACTCAACGGCTGCGCCGATATGGGCAAGGTGCTGGGTAGCATAGAGCTGAACACCGACTGCGGCATCTTCGGCGAGAGTTACGGAGTGCTTGGCAGCAGAACGATAGAGAGCGGCGTCATGGCCACCGGCCCGGCCACCATAGTTTCCACCATAAACGGGCGGCTGAGCGAGGAGTATGATGTAGAAATAAACCGCATATATAAAGACGGCAGCGGGGAGCATGCCCTGATAAGTGTCGTTGATCCGAAGCTGCTGGAAAAAACCGGCGGCATAGTCCAGGGCATGTCCGGCAGTCCGCTGATCCAAAACGGTAAACTGGTGGGAGCCGTGACCCATGTGTTTGTAAATGACCCTACCCGGGGTTATGCGGTGAGCATAAACGATATGCTGAGAGCTGCCGGAATAGAAGACAAGGCCGCGTGACAGAAAAATATGGACACGGAAAAACAGGTGGCGGGATTTTCCCGCCACCTGTTGGGCCATATATGCTCCGGCTTTTCAGTAGTCCGGACGGTAGATCATGCGGAAGGAAACCTCCGGCGCGGGGTTTGCAACCCGGTCGGTCACATTGCCGGCTTCGTCGTAGTAGATGCGTTCAATGCAGTTGCCTTCCTCGTCATAGCGATTTTCGTAGCTGCTGTTGCGCACATAGAGGCCGTGGGTATAGCGGCGCAGCTCCCTGCCCTGCTCGTCGTACTCATACTCGTACCATATGTAGGTAACACCGTAGAGGCCAAATTCGGAATGCTCTATTAGGTTCCCGTTTTCATCATAGCGGCTGTCGCTGCCGTGACTGAGATAGCCGCCGCTGGGATAGGCGGCATAGTGGGTGCGGTTGCCGTTTGCGTCATATACGCTCAGCTCCCGGCTGACGGTGCCGTCATAGTCATAGAAGTAGGTCCAGACCGAAAAGCTGCCGTCTTCGTTGTAGCTGAAATCTGTCTGGGTGTTCAGCTCACCGGTGGAGTCATACTGCTTCTGACACAGCAGACGGCTCAGCTCGTCATACTCATATTCACTCCACTCGGTGCGCTGCCCTCTGGAATCGAAGCGGGTGCGGCTGATTTCCAGCCCGTTTTCATCATAGACGTATTCCCGCCAGTAGTCCGCCTGGCGGTTTGCGCTGTAGCGTGTAAAGCGGGTTATCTGCCGCTGGGCGTTGTATTCGGATATCTCCCAGTACAGGGCGTTGCCGTTGGCGGAATAGCGTATGTACTGGAGCAGGTTGCCGTAGGCATCATAGCTGCTCTTACTCAGCAGCACCCCGGCATCATACTCGTATTCAGTGCGCTGGAGCAGGCTGCCCTCCGAGGACATGATGGTCTTTTCCGTCAGGAGGGAATCCTGATAGCTGCACTCCTCCCCATAGCTGAGCTTTCCGCTGCCGTCGTATATATGCAGGGAAGTACGGTTGCCGCTGTCGTCGTAGCTGCTCTCACGGCGGAAGGATATACTGCCGTCGGCACGCTGCTTCACATGAGTGATGACCCGGCCCTGGCTGTCGTAGGTGTACAGGTCGAATACCGGGGCGGGCTCCCCACGGGAAGCGGCGCTGAAAGCGAATACCAGAGCCAGCAGCAAAACCAGTATCACGGCGGCACCGGCGGGGGGCAGCCACCGGGGCAAAGGCTTCTTTGAGGCCTTGACAGACCAGCGGCCATGGCCGTCGGCCGCATGGATATCCGGCACACTTTCCTCCGGCGGGGCAGCCGGGGAGTCGACCGGCTGTTCCGGTGCAGCTCCATCGGATGCGCGCTCATCAGAAAAGTGGGCTTCCGGTACGGTCGGCGGATTATCACGATACAAGTCTTCCGGGGAGAGAATCTTATCTTCGGTGCGGGGATCAGACATGTTTTTCCTCCAAAAAAAAGAGTCACTGGCTTGGGCGGGGAATGCTATTTTTTGTGCTTCAGTTTGGTGAACAGGCCCGGAGAGATGCGCCCTGCCAGTACCAGCATCCTAAAAACAGCCA
>ERZ827478.2178-NODE-2178-length-10735-cov-4.013296_pt1 | contig 10735 bp, 6 predicted proteins | sample MGYA00519705_ERZ827478 | MGnify/ENA primary metagenome ERZ827478 (study PRJEB31778, sample SAMEA3449318) | human gut metagenome | biome: human gut; feature: human-associated habitat; material: faeces | place: United Kingdom | collected 2010/2012 ... | reverse complement strand
TGCTGTTCGATGGAGCCCTTGGGCGTCACATGGTTCATCGAGAAGGAATAGGGGTCCATCGCGATGGAATAGAGAAAGCTCTTCGGGCGTTCGTCAAAGGAACGGAACAGCTCTTCGCAAAGTCCGCTCTCCTCTGCCGCCTCCTTGAGCAGCATGTCGTCGTAATAGGCGATGCCGAGCTGCTTGGCAAGCATCGTGCCGATCTCGCGTCCGCCGCTGCCGTATTGTCTGCCAACCGTAATGACCATAAAGATTCCTCCTTTTTCGCGCCTTGAAACAAAATCGGTGCTATTTGGATTATAGCACCGATTTCGTAAGAAGACAATATTTTTTCCTGTTTCGATTTTGTAAAGGCGCGGCCTTATTCCGGAAGCGGCAGGCCGAGGCGGCGATACATCGTCTTTTTCACCGCGCGCAGAATATTTTCATAGCCCGTACAGCGGCACAGATGGCCGGAGAGGAGCTTTCTGAGCTCGTCATCGGTGTAGAGGCGGTTCGTCTCCAAGATCTCGACCGCAGTCATGATGAAGCCCGGCGTGCAGAAGCCGCACTGAATGGCGGCCTCGTCGATGAAGGCCTGCTGGATGTCGGACAGCTCGCCGTTCGGGCCGAGCAGGCTCTCGAGCGTGCGGATGTGCTTGCCCTCCGCCCACACGGCGAGGTAGATGCACGAGTTGAAGCACTCGCCGTCGATGATGACGTTGCACGCGCCGCACTCGCCGACCTCGCAGCCCTTCTTCACGGATGTCAGGCGGAAATCATTGCGCAGCATGTCCGTCAGTGAGGCGCGGACGTCCACGATCTGCTCGACGTCCTTGCCGTTGATGTTGCAGCGCACGAGCTTATACTGCTTGTTCATTTTACCGCACCTCCTGCAAGCTCGATCGAGCGGATGAGGCAGCGCCGCGCCAGCTCGACGGCGATGTGCTCGCGGAAGGCCTTCGAGGCGCGCCACGAGTCACGCGGATGGATGTCCTGCAGCACGGCCTGCGCGAAGGCGTCGACCGTCTCGCGGCAGACCGGGCGGCCGTTGGCCTGCGCCTCGGCGCTCGGGGCGCGCATGGGCACGGGGCCCGCCACGCCATAGGCGATGCGCGCGCGGACGATGGTCTTTTTGTCTTCGCTCAGCACGACGTTCACGGAGCAGCCTGTCGTGGCGATGTCCATGGCGTTGCGCATGGCGTATTTGATATAGTGGCCGAAGCAGTTTTCATAGCTGGCCTTCGGGATGAGGATGGCCGTCTGGATCTCGCCCTCCTCGGCACGGATGTCCACCTTGCCCGCGCGGAGGTAGAAGTCCTTGATGGGCAGACGGCGCACGCCGTTTTTGCCGGTCAGCTCCACGATGGCCTCCCACGCGTGCAGCGTGGAGGCGGAGTCGGCGGACGTCACGCCGTTGCAGGTGTTGCCGCCGATGGTGCCGATGTTTCGAATTTGCGGGCCGCCGACCATGTCGACCGCCTCGCCGAGCACGTTGATGTATTTCCGGATGATGGGGTCGCGCGTGATGTGGGAAAAGCTCGTCAGCGAGCCGATGCGGATGTTTCCGTCCCCGTCGATGCAGATGCCGCGCATGGCGTCGATGCCGTAGATGGAGATGAGCTCCGCCCCGGCACGCTTGCCCTCGCGCATCTGCACGAGCACGTCCGAGCCGCCTGCGATGATCTGCGCCTCCGGATGCTCCAGACGCAGGGCGACGGCCTCTTCCACGGAATGCGCCTCATAGAGCGCTTTCATATCATACATGGGCGGTTTCCTCCTTTTCGAACAGGCCCGCCTTCTCGAATGCGGCGAAGAGAACGTGCGGGGTGATGGGCGCGACGTCGATGCCGATGCCCGTGGCGTTCAGGATGGCGTTGCGGATGGCCGGCGCGCCGGAGCAGGCGGGCGGCTCGCCGAGGGCCTTCGTGCCGTAGGGGTTCGTCGGCTCGGCGTTCTCCACGAACTGGGCCTCGAGATGCGGGTGATCCATCATGGTCGAGAGCTTGTAGTCCAGCAGGTTGTTGTTGAGCGGGCGGCCGGTCTTCGGGTCGAACTTCAGCTCCTCGGACATGCCGTAGCCGATGGCCATGGACATGCCGCCGTGCACCTGCGCCTCAGCAAGCTGCGGGTTGATGAGCTTGCCGCAGTCGTGCACGTTGATGAGCTTCAGCAGCTTCACCTTGCACAGGGGGATGTCGACCTCGACCTCCGCGAACGAGCAGCCGAAGGAATAGGCGTTGTTCTTGATCTGGTAAGTAGATTCCGCCGTCAGATGCTCGGAGTGCGACAGGCTGTAGAGCGCCTCCGTGGCAAGCTCGCCGAGCGTCATCAGCACACGGCCGTCCGTTTTGCGGATGATCCTGCCGTCGACGATGTCGAGCAGGGCGGGCATCTGGCGCGTCAGCTCGCAGGCGTACTTCAGGATGCGCTCCTTGAGCAGCGCACCCGTCTGGGCGATGGCGAAGCCGCCGACGTAGGTCTGGCGCGAGGCATAGGCGCCCGTGCCGAACGGCGTGACGTCCGTGTCCTGCGCCGTGACGACGTGCACGTCCGAAACGGGGATGCCCACGGCGTCCGCCGCCATCTGGGCGAAGGCGGTGTCGCAGCCCTGGCCGATCTCCGTCTCGCCGGTCTGCAGCTGGATGGAGCCGTCCTGATTCAGGACCATGCGGCACGAGCAGCTTTCCAGGCTGATGGGCCAGACAGCCGTGTTGTACCAGAACAGGGCGCAGCCGACGCCGCGGCGCACGGGACCGGTCTGGTTTTCGTATTCGCGGTGCTTGCGGCTGTAGTCCATCCACGCCTCGCCCTTGTCCAGCACCTGATTGAGCGTGTCGGAATGGTTCTCGTTCTTCGAGAAGCCGTCGACGAAGCCGACGGGCATCATGTGCTTGCGGCGGTACTCCAGCGAGTCGACGCCAAGCACGCGGCAGACGTCCTCAATGTGGGATTCGCCCGCAAACATGGCCTGCGGGATGCCGTAGCCGCGCATCGCGCCTGCGGCGGGGCGGTTCGTGAACACGGTGTAGGCGTCGCCGTCGACGTTCGGGCAGGGATACAGCTGCGGGAACGCGCCCATGCCCTTGGCGACGATGCCGTGGCCGTGGGAGGCGTAAGCGCCCTGGTTCGAGAAGCACTCGATCTTGCGCGCGGCGAACGTGCCGTCCGGCCGCACCCACGAGATGATGTGCGTGCGGATGGCGTGGCGCACGCGGTTGCAGACGAACGTCTCCTCGCGCGTGCAGTCGAGCTTGACGAGGCGGCCGCCCACGACGGTGGAGAGGTAGGCGCACAGCGGCTCATACAGCGCGTCCTGCTTGTTGCCAAAGCCGCCGCCGATATACGGCTTGACGACGCGTACCTTGCCCCAGGGGATGCCGAGAGCCTGCCCGACGACGCGGCGGACGATGTGCGGGATCTGCGTGGAGGAGTAGATGACGATGCGCCCGGCCTCCATGGAGGCGAAGCACATGTGGTTTTCGATGTGGCAGTGCTGCACGGTCGGCGTGTCGTACCAGCCCTCGACCTTGATGAGGCCCGGCTCGCGGCTGGCCTCCTCATAGTTGCCGTTGCGGATGGTCGTGTGGGCGAGGATGTTGTTCGGGAATTCCTCGTGCAGCAGCGGGGCATCGGGCTTCATGGCCTCCTGCACGTCCAGCACGAAGGGATATTCCTCATATTCCACGCGCAGCGCGCGCAGGGCCTGCGCGGCGGCGACCTCGTTCTCCGCGACGACGGCGGCGATGTCATCGCCGTAAAAGCGCACGCGGGACGTCAGCAGCAGGCGGTCGGCGACGTCCTGATGGTGCGGGTCCGTCGACCACGGATGGCCTGCCGTGGGGAATTTGATCTGCGGCACGTCGAAGCAGGTGACGATCTTCACGACGCCCTCGATCTGCTCGGCGGCGCTCGTGTCGATGGACTTGACCACGCCGTTTGCGATGGTCGAATGCAGCACGCGCGCGACGAGCGCACTGCGGTCACAGAGGTCATCGCAGTACTTTGCGCGCCCGGTTGCCTTGTCGAATGCGTCCACACGGCGGACGCTCTTGCCAACCTCCATGGGGAACCCTCCTTTTGGATCGCAGCAGAATACCGGCAATGTGCACAGATTCTGCGAAAAATTTCTTTGTAATTTGAAGTATAGCATAAATTCCGCAGCGTGGAAAGCGAAAACGTTATTCTATGTTATAGATAACGGATAATTCGGCAATGGCGAACGCTCCGGCTGGAAAACCCCGCCGATTGCGGATATACTATAGATAAAAACGGAAAATAATGTGAATGCAGGGGAGCGGACAGCCGGGCCCGGCGCTGCACGAACGATTCGCGCGGGCTATCGCTAAAACGGTGATGGCTCCCGGATTTGTCATTGCGAGGCCCCGAAGGGGCCGTGGCAATCTCGCAGTACCATGTCGGATATCAGGAAAGCCCAGGCGAAAACGTGATCGGTTGCGTGAGATTGCCACGTCGGCCGTTGGCCTCCTCGCAATGACAAACTTGGGGGCCTTTTTAACATTAGCCCGCACTTCCCGCCGGTGCAGTGCCGGGCCCGGCTGTCCCCTCCCCTACAATACTGCATGCGGTCGGCGATGGCTTGTACGGGCTGCAACTGCCTTCCCGAGATTGCCACGTCGGCCGTTGGCCTCCTTGCAATGACACATCAAGGGGCGTGCGCAGGGAACGGTGCACGGCATCGATTTGGCTGTCCTTATGCCGCTTCGCGGACGGGCCTGGCTGTCCCCGCCCCTACAACGCACGACCGGTGCCCCTGCGAAATTTTCCATATTCCATTATCCCTTTTACTGGAGGTATCACCATGCTCGGTTGTGTCATCATGGCGGCGGGGAACGCCGTGCGCTTCGGCGCGAACAAGCTCGAGGCGGAGCTGAACGGCAAGCCGCTCATCCGCCGGGCATTCGAGGCCGTTCCGGCCGGAGTATTCGACCGCGTCGCCGTCGTCACGCAGTATCCCGCCGTTGCAGCCCTCGCGCGGGAATTCGGTTTCGAGCCGGTGCGCAACGACCGGCCCGGCGACGGGCTGAGCCGCACGGTCCGCCTCGGCACGCAGGCGCTGGCGCAGTGCGACGGCATCGCCTTCCTCGTGGCCGACCAGCCGCTGCTGTCGGCATCGGCCGTGCGCGCGGTCGTGCGGCAGTGGCGGGAGCATCCGTCGTGCATCGTGGGCGCGGCCTGCGGCACGCGGCGCGGCAATCCGAACATGTTCCCGCGGGAATTTTTCCCGGCCCTGTGCGCGCTCGAGGGTGACCGCGGCGGCAGCGCCGTCATCCGGCAGTATCCGGAGCGCTACCTTGCCGTCGACGTCCCGCCGGAGGCGCTGGCCGATGTCGATACTCCCGAGGCCCTGCGCGCTTTGCGAGAGGAAAAGTAGAGGAGGGGACAGCCGGGTCCGGCGCGGTACTCACGACTGGTATAGGCCATCGTTAAAATGGTAAACGCCCCCGAGTTGTCATTGCGAGGAGCGAAGCGACGTGGCAATCTCAGTAGGTACTTGCAGTTCGTACAAGTTGTCGATAAAAATGCACAGACGCAATCGGTGCATGCCCCGCCCCCACAATTGATTTTTTATATAACAACGAACGGCACGCTTTGCGTGCCGTTCAGCTTTATTCTATTCCACGCGGAGGCGGGCGGGGAGGGCGGCATCCGGGGTGACGAGCACCGTGCGGTAGCGGTCATACACGACCATGCCGGGCTTGGCCCCGTTCGGCTTGCGCAGGCAGCGTACCGGCGTCACGTCGACGGGAACGTTCTGGCTCTCCCGCGCTTCGGAGTAGTAGGCCGCAAGCTCGGCTGCCTCCGTGATCGTCCCGTCCGGCGGCTGCACGCCTGCGCACGCGATGATGACGTGCGTGCCGTGAAATTTCTGCACATGCAGCCACAGGTCGTCGCGCCGCGCCGTCTTGAGCGACAGCTGGTCGTTCTGGCGGTTGTTGCGGCCGACAAAAATGTCGAAGCCGTCCGACGAGCGAAAGTGCATCGGCTTTGAGGGCTGCTGCTTGACCTGCTTGCGGCGGTCCGCCGGGCGGACATAGCCACCGGCCTCCAATTCCGCTCGAATCTCGCTCAGGTCGCGCTCATTTTCGGCGCGGGCCAGCTCCTCGAGCACGCCGCCCAGATAGGCCTCCTCGATCTCGCCCTGCGCGATCTGCTGCGTGAGCACCTGCTCGGCATGCTTGGCGCGGGCGTAGTCCTTGTAGAACCGCGCGGCGTTCTGCTGCGGGGAGAGGTTCGGCTTGAGCGGAATTTCAATTTCGCGCAGATCCTCGTCATAAAAATCCTCGGCGCGCAGCAGCGTCTGCCCGCGCGTGATGGCGTGCAGGTTCGCCGTGACGATGTCGCCCTGACGGCGCAGCTGCTCGCGGTCGTGCGTGGCCTCCAGCTCCTGCCGCTGCAGCTCCAGCTTGCGGCGCGTGCGCTCGTGCAGGTTCGAAATGGCCTTGCGCAGCGTCTGCGGCCGCTGCCGCATGCGCTCGGCGTGGTCCGTCTCGGTGTAAAAGCGGTCGAGCAGGGCGGAAAAGCTCTCGCACGGCTCGGCGCGCAGATAGCCGCCGTATTGCCGGATGTCGCGATAGGTGAAATCCGTCGGTGCGCCGTCCTTCCACAGCAGCATGGGCTGCATCTGTACGGGCGGCAGGGCGGCGAACTCCGCCGTCAGAAATGCCGCCAGCCGCGCGGCGTCCAGCGTGGGGATGGGCGCGTCCGTCTCGCCCGCAAAGCGGAACGACAGCTCGCGCGCGATGAGCGGCGACAGGCCCGCAAAGTGGGCCAGCAGCCATTTGTCCAGCCGCATGGCCGCATCCGGCCGGGCGAGCAGGGCAAGAAGCTCGGCCTCCGTCGTCTCCTGCGGGATGCTGCGGTCCTGCCGCGGCGGCTCGTGGTAAAACAGGCCGGGCAGCAGCTGGCGCAGCTCGGACATTTCAAAGTCCACGCGCCGCAGGCAGTCGAGGATGCGGCCGTCCGGCCCCGTGAGGATCAGGTTGGAATTGCGCCCGACCAGCTCGAGGATCAGGTGCTTGCGGCAGGGCACACCCAGCTCGTCCGTGCAGTCGAACGTCAGGTCGAGCATGCGCTCGGCCGCGGGCTGGCGGATACCGGCAAGCCTGCCGCCCGCCAGATGCTTGCGCAGCAGCATACAGAACATCGGCGGCTGCGCGGGGTTTTCCAGCTGCGCCTGCGTCAGGTGGACGCGCGGCCGGCTGCCGTTGGCGGACAGCAGCAGCCTTCCGCCGCCGTCGCGCCCGCGCAGCTGGAGCACGACGGTGTCGCGCGCGGGCTGCTGGACCTTGTCCACGCGGGCCCCGACGAGGGCGGGGCGCAGCTCTGCGGCGACGGCCGTGAGAAACATGGCGTCAAATGGCATGGTCTTCCTCCATCATGGCGGCAAACAGCGCTTCGATGCGCGCGGTCTGCCCGGAGAGATACAGCGCGCCGAACAGGGCCTCCAGCCCCGTTGCGCGGGCATATTCGCCCGGCGTGGCGTGCTTCGGAATGCCGTGAGGATGGGCGTTGCGGCCGCGGCGATAGACGGCGGCCTCCTCCGGCGTGAGCAGGGGCTGGATGCGCAGGGCAAAGCGCGCCTGCGCCGGGGCCTGCACGAGCGCGATCGTCGCCTGATGCAGGCGGCCGTTCGTCGTGCCGCCCTCGACGCACAGCTTTGTGCGCACGAGCAGCTCAAACACGGCGTCGCCGATGTGCGCCAGCGCCAGAGACGACATGGCCAGCAGCTCCTGTTGGGTCATTTGCGGGTGAAAATAGTCCTGCATGGCGCAGTCGCCTCCAGAATGATCGAATTTTGGATGATTTTGAGTGATATTGCCGGGCTGCTTTTGCGTGCTGTAGGGGAGGGGCATGTAAAAACAAATGAATAATGAATACTGAAGACTTAAGAATGAATAATACGCCGATCTCCAGTCGTGCGTTGTAGGGGAGGGGCATGCCCCTCCCGGCGCAGCGCCGCCGACCCGTACAGGCTTTCGTTAAAATGAAACCGGCCTCCGATTTGTCATTGCGAGGAGGCCAACGGCCGACGTGGCAATCTCGGGGAGGCACTTCCGACTCGTACCGGCCGTCGATAAAACGGTATGCACCAATTGCGTCTGTAGCGGCGCTCACTGAGCGCCTTGTACAGAGACATTCAACGGCAGGAGGGCACTGGTGCACCACGGCACTCCCTGATGTGTCATTGCGAGGAGCGAAGCGACGTGGCAATCTCACAGTACAATGCCGGATAACAGGGAACTTCCGGCGAAAACGTGACCGGTCGCAGGAGATTGCACCCCAAGGGCACTTCCTCGCGCTTCGCGCTCAGGGCGCCACGGCCCCTTTGGGGCCTCGCAATGACAAATCTGGGAGCGCGGCGCTGACAATGGTGCCCTGTACTGAATGGGCCGTCCTTATGCCGCTGCGCGGACGGGCGAGGCATGCCTCGCCCCTACATTTGGCCTTTAATGCTTCCGCCATGTTGCGGGGCTGAGGAGCAGCAGCACGGGGAACAGCTCCAGCCGCCCGAGAAGCATGTCGAGCGTCAGCACGACCTTCGACAGGGCAGAGAAGCTCGCATAGCTGCCGAACGGGCCGACCTCGAGGCTCAGGCCCGGGCCGATGTTGTTCAGCGTGGCGAACACGGATGTCACGCTCGTCTCGGCCCCAAAGTTATCGAGCGAGACCAGCAGGATGGACACGACGGCAATGGCGGCATAGCAGATAAAGAACGCCATTGTGCCGCGGATGACCTCGCTGCTCACGCGTTTGCCGTCCATCGTCATGACCTCCACGGAGTGGGGGTGCAGCAGGTGGCGCGTCTCGGCGCGGGCCGTCTTGGCCAGGATGAGCACGCGGCTGACCTTCATGCCGCCGCCCGTCGACCCGGCGCACGCGCCGATGGCCATCAGGATGAGCAGCACGGTTTTGGAAAATTCCGGCCATTTCGCAAAATCCGCCGTGCCGAAGCCCGTCGTCGTGATGACGGAGCCGACGGAGAAGGCCACATGGTGGATCGTCTGGAACACGGTGGGGAAGAACCCGCCCGTGAGCAGCAGGTTGGCACTGATGAGGACGATGGCCCCGAAAATGATGATAAAGTACCAGCGCACTTCGCTGTTGTGCCACGCGAGCCTGAAGCGGCGGCGCAGCAGGAAGAAATACACCGAGAAATTCACGCCGAACAGGACCATGAACACCGTCGTCACGGCCTGCAGGTAGGCCGAGTAGTCCGCAAGGCCGCTGTTGCGCACGGAAAAGCCGCCCGTACCGGCCGTGCCGAAGGCAAGGCACAGACTGTCGAACCACGTTATCTCGCCCCAGCCGAACAGCACGCCCAGCCGGTAGAACAGGATCTGCAGCAGCGTCATGGCGCAGTAGATGGCATAGAGGATCGCGGCGGACGTGCGCATCTTCGGCACCATCTTGCTGACGGACGGGCCGGGGGACTCGGCGCGCAGCAGATAGATGCTCTCGCCGGACAGCGGCACGATGGCCAGCATGAATACGAGCACGCCCATGCCGCCGAGCCAGTGGGTGAAGCTGCGCCAGAACAGCAGGCACTTCGGCAGGTCCTCCACGGCGCGGAGGATGCTTGCGCCGGTCGTCGTAAAGCCGGACATCGTCTCAAACACGGCGTCGAGATACGACGGGATCGCCCCGGAGGCCGTGAAGGGAACCGCGCCGATGAGCGAGATGAGGATCCAGCTCAGCGCGACCATCACGAAGCCGTCACGCGCGTGCAGCTCACGGCGGCGCTTCGGCCGCAGCAGGATAAAAAGCCCGCCGAGCAGGCCGCTGCCTGCGGCCGAGGCAAGCAGGACCCACAGCTCCGGCTCGCCGTAGATCACGGCGACGATGCACGGCAGCAGCAGGAAGGCCCCGATGACCAGCAGCACGTCGCCCAGCAGGGAGAGGATCATGCGGTAATTCATGCTTTCACTCTCCGCTTGTCCAGAATGTCGTCCAGATCGTCGAGGCCCGTCGCTGCCGTCACGACGACGACGGTGTCGCCCGGCTCGATGGTGTCGCGGCCGCCGGGGGTGATGATCCGGCCCTCGCGGTTGATGGCTCCGATAAGCAGGTTCGGCCGCGTGGGCAGCTCCATGAGCGGCCTGCCGCAGACGGCGGATTTCTCCGTGGCGCGGAACTCCAGTGCCTCGGCCTTGTTGCCGACGATCTTATAGAGCGTCTCGACGTTTGAGCCGAGCGAGTTCTGCATGGCGCGGACGTAGCGGACGATGTGGTCGGCCGCGATATAGCGGGGATGGAACACGCTTCCGAGGTCCATGCCCTTGATGATGTGGGAGAATGTCGTGCGGTTGATTTTCGTGACGATCTTCGCGCTCGAGACGCTGCGGGCATAGAGGCTCATCAGCACGTTTTCCTCATCGATGCCCGTCAGCGAGGCCACGGCGTCCATCTTTGCAATGCCCTCCTCGGCGAGCAGCTGCTCGCTCGTGCCGTCTCCGTGGATGATCGTGGCCTCGGGCAGACGCTCTGCCAGCGAGTCGCACACGGCGGCGCTGGACTCGATGATCTTCACGCTCGCGCCGAAATCCAGCATCTGCCGCGCGAGGTAGTAGGAGATGCGCCCGCCGCCGAGCAGCATCACGCGCTTGACGGGGTTCGTCTGCACACCGATCTTGTGGAAGAATTTTGCGGCGAGCTTCGGGCTTGCCACCACGCTGATGCGGTCGCCCGCCAGCAGGGTGAAGCTGCCGTCGGGGATGTACACCTCGTGCTGCCC
>ERZ827478.2177-NODE-2177-length-10738-cov-2.627820_pt1 | contig 10738 bp, 9 predicted proteins | sample MGYA00519705_ERZ827478 | MGnify/ENA primary metagenome ERZ827478 (study PRJEB31778, sample SAMEA3449318) | human gut metagenome | biome: human gut; feature: human-associated habitat; material: faeces | place: United Kingdom | collected 2010/2012 ... | reverse complement strand
AGTGTATTCCCAAATTTGATTATTTGCAAATAAAATATAATTTACTTTACCATTCTTTTTGTTTTTAGAATCTCCAAAAATTAGAAACATAATTATTAAATAAAAGACTAAGCCTATAAATACTATAATATATTTTTTTTTCATTTTATCACCTGTTTAATTTAATTTATAACGTCTTATAGCAATATCACGATTTTTAGTATATGGGTACTTATCAAATAATTTTGTTGCACTACTTCCTGGATCAAACATATATACATCATTATCAACCACTTTATTCAATGCAACCCAATGTGATATATCATCATTTGCTGATTTATGAACACCAATTATAACATATTCTTTATTATTAAGATATTCTTTTAATTTATTTGCCTTAGTTTCTACATTTCCACTTATATTTTCACGTTCTAAATACTTAAATTTAGGAGCTACAACTGCAGCTTTTTCCCATAATATTGCTCCCCCACTTGTAAATCCTCCATTTGAGTTTAACGTTTTAACAAACGTACCTGGATTTAAAGTTGGTATACTAATATTTGTTTTAGAACTAGCAATTTGAATTGATACAGATGTAGCAGCACATCCTATATCACATATATTTTTAGAGCTAGAACCAATTTCAATATTACTCCATGGTGCATTACATTGTTTCCATCCAGTAAAATCACCTGTAATTTCATTTGTTGAAGTTGTTGATTGACAGGAAGATTGAATAGAATTAACATGTGGATAAACTTTTTTTATTATTTCAAATTCATCCATTCCTTCTTTTGCATATTTATCAAACAAATCCTGTTGTGTTTGAGTATAATCAGTTGCTGAAACTTCACCTTTTGCATTTAATGCAACTCGGCCAGCTGTAGAAGCTATTGCTTCTCTTGTTTTATCATTTTGTGCCATTGGTCCCTTATATTGTTGTTTACCAGCTATTTTGCCAGAATAAACTGTATTGTTCGTTGCATTTGTTGCTCCATTTTTAACCGTACATCCTTTATCAGGATCACAATAAACTTGTGTTCTAGTACAGTTTCTCAATGATATTACCCAAGTTCCATCTGATTGTTTTTTTGGGCCAGTTTCACCAGCCGGATTTGTTCTAATTAACGAATAACTTCTTGCAGCTATTGCTTGAGCTTTAGCGCCTGCGCCAGCTCCTCCGCCTACTTCAGCATAAACAACACCTAAAATATATTTTTCAAAATCAACTAATTCTTCACCTTCAATTGGTTCTCCTTCTTTTCCATCTGGACATTGTAATAATCTAACTTTAATATTACTAACGTTTTTGCCACTTACGTTATAACTACAAACTCCACCTTCACTTGTATTTTCTGAAATTTCACTATCACTTGAGCCAGAACCTTCTTCAAGAGTATAATACGCAGCAAAGATAGAAAAACAGATAAGAAGAATAAAAAGAATTGGAGCAACTGTTATAAATAAAGAATATTTGAGCATTTTTCCTACTGGTTTTGCTACTGCATTAGCAATAGCATCAGCAGCAGGACCTGAAACAGCACCTCCTGTAGCAGCTGTTAGTGCTTTACCACCAAAATTTCTAACTGCTTCTTCCCCAACTTTATCTACTTTTTGTCCAATAGTCTTTTTTTCTTGTTCTTGTGTATTTTCTTGTTTATTTTCTAATTCTCTTTTTTTACTCAAAGCCTGATTTAATCTTTGAATATCTTCGTTTCTTTTATTTAAAATATTAGCATTTTGTGGATTTGGTAAAGATTTTTTTAAATTAGGTAATGGGGCTACTTTTTGATTATTTGGTATTTTATTATTAGTAGTGCTATTACTTACACCTTTAATATTATTTATATTTTTTCCATCCATAATAGCACCACCAAACTATTTTAAATTATAATCCTCCACCACTACCAAACGAATCTAATTCTTGTTCAGTGGCAATAACATTGATACGCATTCTTTTATTTCCACAAACAAATAATGCTTCTCCTTGTCCATATCTTTTTATACTTTCTTTTTCATTATCATTTAAATCTATTAACTTAGATAAATCTTCTGTTGCTTGTTTCTTTAATCCCATAACTAAGTAATAGGAAGCATTATCAAAAATTGCTTTTCCTTGTGTTATTACTCCAGGATCACAGAAATCACTTGGTTGTTGTGTAATAATCATTGTTCCAGTATTATATTTTCTGGCACGTCTTTGAATTTGAGCTAAGAAATCCGCACCTAATGTATTATTTCCAGAAAGTAATACATGGGCTTCATCAACAGTTAATACTGTATTAACTCTCTTATCTAGTGTTAATCCCCAAGCATATTTTAATATGTTGAAGAACAATGCATTTCTAATATTTGAGTCTGCATTCATTAATTCTCTTATATTGAAAACAATGAAACTACTTTTAGGCGAAATTGTTGTATGACCATCAAAATAATATTTCAATTCCTTAACAATTGGTCTAACTTTAAGTTCAAGTCTTTCTAAAACATCTTTTTCTTGACTTTGTTCTACCATCGAATTTAATCTTCCTTTAATTGTTGCATATACATCTTTAAAGGTTGGATAATCATTTGAATTAAATTTAGTAAAATCAGTATCAAAATCCATTCCAAATCGACGATATGTTTCTTGGATTACTTCACTAAACATATTTAAAACGTCTTCAGTAATTGATGGATCATAATATTTCATGAATGCTTTAACTGTTTGAAGTGTTCTTGTTAATACAGTATAACCAAGTCCACCTTTCATTTCTTCTTCATCTGCATCAATTACAACTTCAAGTGGATTTATCATACCATATTCTCCACCTTTTCCTAAATCAATAAAATCTCCATTATATCTTCTTGTCATTTCTTCTAGTTCGCCTTCTGGATCGATTATAACTAGTTGACAATTATTTCTTATATGGGTTCTAAGAAGAACTTTTGCTGCTGTTGATTTACCTGAACCTGATGTACCTAAAATAATCATATTTGCATTATTTCTATTATGTTCTTTTCTTATTTGATATAAAAATTGATTAAATAAAATAACACCACCTGAGAAATCAACACCTAATAATGTAGATAATCCTGGATCTTTTATACTATCAAAGATAAAAGGATACATTGCTGCAATCGTTGGGGATGGCATTGGTGTTCCTATTCTTTGTTCTATATCTTGACTTGGGAAAATTGGCAAAATTGATTTTAAAACTTTTTCTTGTTCAAATCGAAGTGGGAAAGCTCTAAGTTCCATTGCTTCTAGATAATTTCTAACTTGGAATTTTTTAGTTAGTAATTCTTCTTGACTATTTGCTGTTATCATAACATGCATTTGAAAATCATATATTTTAGATTGACTAGCTGCTAGCATTGTAATGAATTGTTCTAATGATTCATAATCTTGTCTAATTCTTTCTTGGATTGTATGATCTTTTTCTTCTTGATATCTAGTTTTTAAGTCAGCTATTTCTTTATTTAACATTTTTTGTATAACACTAAATGGCATTGGTATATGTTTAATAACAACTTTTATTCCTGACATACTTGTAAGTGATGATAAAAATCCTGGATTAATATATCTTGGATATGATATAACGGTTAATATTGTTGCATATTTATCACTTATTATAAATTCATTTGCTTTAAATTCTAACCCCTTTGGAGCTACTTGACTTTTAATATCCATTATGCCATCACCGTCCCAAATGTTGTAGTTTGTCCACCATTTAGGAAGTTATCCAAAATGATTCTTAAATCATCATTTGTTACTTGATGAGTGTTAAGACCTGCATTCGCGAATGAATTTATTAATTGTCGTATTCTTTTCATTATAATATCATTATTTTTTTCCTTAAATAGTAAGAAATATTCTGTATCAACAACGTTATTATTCATGAACATATTTGCCTTATTAATGTCTTCCATAATTAGTTTTCTTTTTACTTGATCATGGGTTGAGTTAAATAAAAGTTCTAGTTGTGACAAATAAACATTTATATCAACTGGTCTATCAGCCGCTACAATCCAAAATTCATAGTCAATCATATTGTAAACATTTTTTAAATTATCAATTATTGCATTTTGTGTACCATAGTCTAGAATAAAAATGTTTCTTGGAACAATTTTAATTCCTGTAACACGTTCATTATTATCTAAAATGATCATTCCATTTGTTATACTTTTTATTGGTACAAAATTATCATTTGTATATTTACTTCTGTTTTTGTTTTTCGATTTCACTTGTAACACACCAACCTTTCCATACGAATTTTTGTCTTTGTGTTAAAAATTCGATTGCTTCTTTTATTACTGTTAAAACATTATGATAATATGGTACTGGAAAAACTAATAATCCAGCTATACATCCCGGTAAAATAGAAAGAATTGCTATTCTAAAATCCGAAATGTTCAAAAGCATCATAAGTATTAACGATATACCAACTCCAGTTATAAATAAAATCAAATCAAAGGGATAAAAAATCCCTAAAATTTTCAATGATTTTTTTGAATTGGCCGGTATTAAATAATTACCATTCATTTCATATCACCCCTTTTATTTTGAAGAATCATTACCTAATTGATTGTTTTCAATTTTTCCGATTTGCGATTTAAGATCTTTTTGAATAGCAGAAGATTCAGCTATAGCAGAACTTAAATTTTGAACCTCAGTAAATTCATTTTGTGAAATAAATTTGTCTGTATTCTTATAATCTTTTTCCAATCTTTTTCCTAATTCTTTGTCAACAGCTAATTTTCTTTCTGCTTCATTTCTAAATACGCCTTGTAAATTCTTACTAATTTCTTTCTCCATGTCTTTTATTTTTTGGCCATCGCCTGTTATCTTAGCCATATATTCTTGATAACTGCTATACTCCATTTTACCAACAAATTTACCGTTTTCGTCTTTAGTTACCTTATATTTTCCTGCTTCTACATATCCTGGTGTTCTTGCAGGATTTTTTGCTGTATAGTTACCAAAAGCTGTATTATATTGATTTTCTCTACCTTGTTCTTGATCTAATTGTTCTTGTAATTCTTTTATTCTTCCTTTTATAACACCGGTTCCACCCATAGCTTGTTGTTCACCGATTAAATCAGTAAATTTATCCCATGCTTGATTTCGAACAGCCTTAAATGGTCTTTTTATTTCTCCTTGTGCTGCTAACATATCTTCATAATTTCTATGTTTACTACTTTGTTGAATAGATTTACCTGTTTCCGACATAACATTATACTTTCCGCTTTTTCCTGCTGCAAATCCATTCTTAGCTCCATAGAAAGCTCCTGTTCCTAAACCTCTTCCGGCACTTTTAAATGAATCTTTCCAATTCTTTCCATGTCTTATAGAATGGATAGCATTAGCTCCTGCACCTCCTAAAGCAGATGCTGTCATTGCTCCTGCGCCCATTATTCCACCTGTTAGAAATTTTCCACCGATTGAATCTTCATTAATTCTTTTAAGTGGATTCAACTTGAATGATCCAGATCCTTTCATTCCTGGAATTAATTGTTCCAATAATTTTGGTAATTCTTTACAGAACATTAATACACCTAGAAGCATAAATAATTGTATCCAGAAATTTGAAGATAGATATTTATGATTACCAATTCTATATAATTGACCTAATTGTTTTATTAAGTAAACTCCAAAGAATAAAGCTAATAGTCGTATAAATAAGCTTGCCCACGTTTTAAATACCTCAGTATACCAACGTTTAAACATTCCATCCTTACCTGATTTTGGATCAACATATGAAATTATAGGAATTGGTGAAATCAATTGTAAAAAAGTAAGTTTTACTGATCTAATAGCAACATCAAAAGCCATTGAGACTAAAATAAATATTACAAATATTCCAACTATAGTTGATATAAAATAATTATAGTCTATATAATATGTTGATGGTCCAAGTCCTAGTTTTGAAATAACCCAATCTCCGATAGATCTTCCAATATAATTACCCGGTTGTATAATATCTATTATATCCGAAATTCCTTCTAAAAACTTTTCAAAGTCACCACTTGGGAGCTTCTCAATAGGTCCATTATAAATACCAGACTGTAACAAATACGAAACACCAATTCTATTCTCACCAAAGCCACAATAAGCTGGCAAGAATGTTTTATTATAATAATTTGAATCTTCTGGTTCTACACTTCCATCACCTAATTGATAAAAATTTCGAAAAACCATCAATGCAATATAATTGCCATTATCTTTTGCTGAGGTAGCATATTTTTCATCTTTTTGTTTATCCTCAAAATCACTTTCTATTTCTTGACAAGCTGGAGCAACATAAACTTCGTTGTCAATTGTATTAGCATCACTATTTGTACCTAGCAAAAGTTTTGGAATAATATTTTCAGATAAAATTGCTGATTGTGCTTCATATAAAAGTGTAAAACAAGTTGGAACTATTAAAATCAATACAAGTGTTATCAACACATTCTTGATTATTCCTCCCATTCCTGTTGAACTATCACTTATTTTATCTGGCGAAACTATATAACTAATAATAGAAAAGGAAACTTTAAATAGCATAAAAATACCCAATAAAGCATATATACGGGAAGCAAATTCATTCATATCAGTCATTGATAAAATGCTTGTATTAGCTAAATCTTCTATCAAATTATAGACTACTGCAATAAAACCATAAACAGCACTATCTATCGTTGCAAAAAATCCTCTAATTAACTGACTAAACATTGTTATATCTACATCTAATATGAACATACCTTATCACCTAGCTAATAAAAATCTTTGCTGATTTTTATTCCTTTCTATTTTCTATACACCATCTAGTATAAATACATAGATATTATATCATTATTACAAAAAGATGTAAATCAAGATATAGTGTTTTTTTACCAAAGTAATTTATTTTAAACACTATTTGTCATTTTATAACTAAAAGAAAGCAATTTTTTAAATTGCCTTCTCTACTAATGCTCTAAAATTCTAAAACGCAATAAATTTCTCCTCTTTCAATTCCATATTGACTAGCTACTCCGCTTATGTCAATAATGAAAAATAATACATATGGAAGAAGTTCCAATGCTACTAACGCCAAAAGTCTTTTAATAAATTTTTTGCCTGATTCTTTATATTCTTTTTCTTCTCCAGATAGCAAAATTTTCAAAAAGTCTGTAATACCTAAAGCAACAACCAAAAGAGGAGCTGCTATTTGTATTAAATGAATAGCCCATTTTAATAATCCACTCGTTTTTGGACCAAATACATTACATCCTTTAAGGGAACCATTGTTTTTACTTGTAGTATCAGCTATTTTGGCTGTATTTTTTTGATTACTACATTTTATCCCATTCCAATAACATTGTTTTTTATTTTTATCAGTATTTTTACTGCATGTATCACTATCGGTTAAATTTGTACAAGTTTTAACACGGCATACGCTATCTACCCATTTACATGATACATTATTATTACAACTTGTTTTCTTTTTATAATTCATACATGTTTTAGCACTACTATTTGAAGTGTTATATGGTGTTGCACCTACATTAGATACTCCTATACAAAATGTAACTAGTATTAATAAACATGTAATTATTTTTTTATTTTTCACGATATCACCCTTAATAATTAATTATATATGGATTCTTAACTGTTCCACGTCCTGAGCTAAATGTTGTGTTTTTAGAAATATTTACAACAATTCTTACTCTTTTTTCATTAGAAGTTGTTGTATCACTTATTATATTAGACACAACATATGCACGATAAGTTCTTTCTGAAGAAGGTGTCATTAACCAATAATCAAAATCATCAAAGACCAAGTAATTATAGTTAGAACAAGCTCTATCTTCTGTCTTTTGGCAAGAAGTGTCTAATGACGCTCTTAAAAACTCATTTACTTGCATAAATCTAAAAGGATACTTATTAACTGTTTTAGCTAAACACTCTACACTTCCATCATTATTTGTTTCTTCCAAGCTTCTAGCACCTATACATAAATTATCAGAAATAATTAGGCTTTTTTGTTCACCATCTAAAACGCTTGTCCCTTTGTACAATTTCAACATAGAATCTCTCAAACGGCTTTTTTCATAATTATTAAATCCATCATTACCTTCAGATTCATTGTTATAACGATCATCATAAACATATACTTTTTCTTTATTTGGATCATTTTGGACAATTGTCATTGTTCCATCCTCTTTTATATTTAAAACACGCCATAATTTTTCTCCTATTTTAACATAGTTATTAACATATTCACCACGATAATAGTATTCACCAACGCCTGTATACAAACCGTTTCCTGAATCAACTATTTTTTTTGTCAATTCTTCCGATAACATTTTTGTTTTATATTCTTTTCCACAATCTAAAACTGGTGTATATAAATAATTTTTATATGTTTTGGTAACAATTACTTTACCATCACAAGTTATTTCATCATTTCTAACATATTTTTCTAAAGGTTTCATCATTTCATTATCTATCAAAGTTTGGGCTTTAATTGAAACCTCTGCTCCCTCTGTCTTAGGAAGTTTTTCTTCATATTTTTCATAATAAGAAATAGCTGCATTTTTCATTTTATTTTCTATTTCCGTATAAGATTTTTTAAGTCCCTTAATTATTCCCACAACAATAAAAAAGATTATTAATAAAGCAATAAAGCCCCCACATATTATTAATGGTTTTTTATAGTCATTTACCATTTCTTTTAGCGTATTTTTTATATCCATATTTTATTCCCCACATTCTAAAAAAAATTATAACAAAAAAACCAAAATTAATCAATAATTTTGGTTTTTATTTAACTAACAATCACCATTATTACTAATAAAACATGAAATACATGATGCTGCATTAGTATTTGTTGTTGCTTTATCACCTGATGGAACTAATGCTGCAAAAATCCATTGTACTAATGAAGCAATAAAGAAAATCAATACTGCATAAATAACTCTTTTAATTAAAGTTTTTTGAGCCTCTTTCATTTGTTTTTCATCATTGCTTGTAACTGCTTTACCTAAATCAACCATTCCTAAAACAATTAATATAATTGGTATAACTATTTTAAAAACAGATACAACTGTTCTTGTTAATGCAGGAATTGCATTACCACCCATAGAAACGCCACCAACTGAGCACCCTAAAATTTCTAACATATTTTTACCCTCCTTAAGTCTGTGTATATACACATCTACAAGATTATAATACATTATTTATAAGACTTTGTCAACGAAATTTGCTTCAATAAACACTAACTTGTCATTTTATAAAAAAAAAGAAAAAGATTAAAAACCAAATAATCCAAGTATTTTGTTTTTCTTTTCTTCTTCCTCTGTATCGCTTTGTTTTGCAAAGCCTAACATAACTAAAAATTTATTTAATGCATGAATACTTTTTTCTCTTTCATCTAATGGAGGCATGTTATAAAAAATCTTTAAACCTGATTCATATTCAAAATCTAAAACATCCTTTTGATTTAATAAGCTTTGATTTAAAATAACTTTTTTATTTCTTAAAGCCTTCAAAGAATTACCAGCACGGTCAACAAACATGAGTTTATTTAATTTTATCATAGATGGTTCTATTAAATATAGCATATCTGTACATAGACCTTCTGCTTGAGAACTATCATTAACATCAATCACGATAACATCTTTATCACTATGTTTTGCAACTGTATTTCCAATTTCAGTTGCGCTAGTTGAAATTAAAGTTTTATCATTAAAGTATTTAAAATCTGATTTATTTACTTCAATTGCTACAACAGAATAGTGTTGTTTCAATTGATTTTTAAGCATATATGCTAAAGTTGTTGCTCCTGATTGTTTTGTTACATTTTTTATTCCAATTATACGTGTTGTATGAATTGTACTATTATAATTTTCAACAATAACGTTATTAGGAGTTTCTTGAGGTTGAGGTTGTGTTCCTACAACATCAAGTTGTTGAATATGTGCGACATCTCTATATGAGTTTGGATTATTATATAGATACATTACACCTTCTATATTTTTAGTAAAGTTATATATTCCCATTGAAATTAATTTAGATAAATATAAATTACTATTACTTTCATCTGTATCATCTAAAAATAATATAACTTTATCCATATCTAACGAAATGGATAATTTTTGTAATGTTTGGATATTTTTATAATCTTTTATTGCTGTAATATCTAAAATCATTCTTTGAAAAAAGAAATTTTTAAATTGATTTATAATATCATCAACATCATATTGTCCTTCTAATTTTTTTATAACGTCTATATCTAGTTCATTTAACAATGATGTATATTTATTAGAAATAATTACATTCATTAATTACCCATCTCCTTAATATTCTCCCATAACTTTTGTTTCACCATATACCGGAAATTCCATTGTTCCAAATCCTAAAGGTAACTCAAAATACATAAAGGCAACAGCCCCGTAATAATCTCCATTATTTGTTTTAACTTTGTATACACAATAACGATATGTATTATTAGTAGTTGTCAAAATTTCTAGGTTTGATTTCATATCTTTTATTCTACTAACACTACCACAATTTGGATTGCCTTGCTTTATACGGTAACCTGTATTTTTCATAACAGCTTCTATCTCACTTTTTGAAGTACAACTGCCTTCATTAAAACATTCATTTTCTTCTATAATATCAGTGATTCTATTTTTAATTTTAAAAGCCTTTGTATAACTCATTCCAGCAACAAAAAAGAAAATAAAGATGGCAACAAAAATAACAACCATATTGACAACAAAAGCTGTACCAAATGACTCCCTCATCTTT
>ERZ827478.2175-NODE-2175-length-10745-cov-3.173714_pt1 | contig 10745 bp, 8 predicted proteins | sample MGYA00519705_ERZ827478 | MGnify/ENA primary metagenome ERZ827478 (study PRJEB31778, sample SAMEA3449318) | human gut metagenome | biome: human gut; feature: human-associated habitat; material: faeces | place: United Kingdom | collected 2010/2012 ... | reverse complement strand
CCGCGCCGTGCGGCCGATGCGATGGATATAATCTTCGGGATCGTGCGGCACGTCATAATTGATGACCATGCCGATATCCTCGATGTCGATACCGCGTGCGACGATGTCCGTCGCTACGAGAATCCTCACTTTATTATTCTTAAAATCGAGCATCACCTGCTCGCGTTTCTCCTGATCCAGATCGGAGTGCATGGGAGCCACGTCGAGCTTCATACGCTTGAGCGTATGGGCCAACTCCTTGACCTTTTGTTTGGAAGAGGAGAAAATGATCGTCTTGGACTCCGAAGGCCAGGAGAACATCTCGCGGACGATCCCCAGCTTTTGGCCCTCGTAACAGATATAAGCACCCTGTTCGATCGCCTCGTTGGGCTTCGAAATGGCGATATTGACCTCGGCGGGATCGTTCAGAATCTGCTTGGCCATCTGCCGGATCTTGGGCGGCAGCGTCGCGGAGAACATCAGCGTCTGCCGCGATTTGGGCATATAGGAAACGATCTGCATAATGTCGTCGTAAAAACCCATATCGAGCATACGGTCGGCCTCGTCCAGAATCAGGTAATCCACATGCGAAAGATCGACGCGGCTGTTCATAAGGTGCGAAATCAGGCGTCCGGGCGTGGCGATCACCACATCGGCACCCATTTGCAGGCCGCGCTTCTGCTGGTCCCAGCCGCGGCCGTCGCCGCCGCCGTAAATTACGGCGGTAGAAACGGGCATATAGTAGGAAAAGCCCTGGAACTGCATGTCGATCTGCTGTGCCAACTCGCGCGTGGGTACGATAATGACCGATTTCACGACGTTCTTCTCATTGCCTTCGAGCAGCAGCCGGTTCAGCAGCGGCAGCGTATAGGCAGCCGTCTTGCCCGTACCGGTCTGGGCGCAGGCGATAATATCGCGCCCGTCCAGAATGATCGGAATGGTCTGCTCCTGCACAGGAGTCATCTCCTGAAAATTCATGGCGTCGATGCCGTCCAGCACCTCGTCTTCCAGATCGAGTTCGTCAAATCTCATACTATGCGTTTTCTTTCTTTTCCAATTATTACACTTCAAACGGGCGGGTTCTTTTTACCAACTCTCCCTGCAACGTCGCCGACGAGGAGGCGGTCACCCGCACCCGCACGTAATCCCCGATCCGGCACTCGCCGCGATCGAAGACCACCACCTTATTCTGCGACGTACGTCCGAAAAGCTGCCGGTCGCTGCGCTTGGAAGTACCTTCCACCAGAATTTCGAACTCTTTGCCGACATCGCGGGCGTTGCTTTCGGCCGAAAGCGTATTCTGCAAGGCGATGATTTCGTTCAAACGGGCCGTCTTGACCGAATCCGGCACATCGTCGGGCATGTGACGTTGAGCGAACGTATCGGGCCGCTCGGAATACTTGAACATATAGGCGAATTCATACCCCACCTCCCGCATCAGCGAAAGCGTCTGCCGATGATCCTCGTCCGTTTCGCTGCAGAATCCGGCGATCAGGTCGGTCGTAATCGCGCAATCGGGCATATAGCGGCGGATAGCGGCGATGCGGTCGAGGTACCATTCGCGCGTATATTTGCGGTTCATCTTCTCGAGCATCCGCGACGATCCCGACTGGGCAGGCAGGTGGATGCAGCGGCAGATGTTGGGTTTCGACGCCATCACTTCGAGCAGACGGTCGCTCATGTCCTTGGGATGCGACGTTGCGAACCGAACGCGCAACAGCGGCGAAATTTCGGACACAAGGCGCATCAGCTCCGGAAAATCGACCGCTCCATAACGATACGAATTGACGTTCTGTCCCAACAGCGTCACCTCCCGGTAACCGTTCTCGAACAGGCAGAGGGCTTCGCTCAGAATAGTCTGCGGATCGCGGCTGCGCTCCACGCCCCGCGTATAAGGCACCACGCAGTACGAACAATAGTTGTTGCACCCGCGCATGATGGCGATATAACTGCTCACGCCGTTGCGATCGAGCCGCACGGGAGCGATTTCGGCGTAGGTTTCCTCGCGGGAAAGCAGGACATTGACGCCCCGGCCGCCTTCGCCCGCTTCGCGCACCAGGCGGGGCAGGTCGCGGTACGCATCCGGACCGGCGACGATATCCACGGGGTTCTCCCCTTCGAGCAGCCGTTCCCGCAAACGTTCGGCCATACAACCGATAATACCGACGAGCAGTCCCGGCCGGCGGCGGCGCAGATGAGCCATCTCCCGCAAACGTCCCCAAATGCGCTGTTCGGCATTATCTCGGATCGAACAGGTATTGATCAGAACGACATCCGCCTCCTCGATCTTGTCGGTATAGACATAGCCCTCCTGCTGCATGATCGCAACGACGATTTCCGTATCGCCGACGTTCATCTGACAGCCGTATGTTTCGACAAAAAGTTTACGGCCCGCACCCTGCAGCGGACGCAAAGTATTTATCTTCTCGTTATTCATAGTTGCAAAACCGGACTCGCCCGGTAAAATTAGGACCGAAAAACGGGAATCGACGATCGCGGTTCCCGTTTCCCCGGTATTTCTGAAAATTACTGTGCCTGAATCGCACCCGCTTCCGGGAAAGGCTTGAAGCCCTCTCCGTAGGTATCGTAGGCATCCGTAACCACGAAGAATGCTTTCGGGTCGATCTCCTGTACCTTACGCTGTACCGCATGCACCTCCTTGCGATCGACCACCAGGAAAATCATATCCTTTTCCTCCTCGGAGTACATACCCCGTGCCTTGATAAAAGTAGCGCTGCGTTCCAGATCCTCCAGAATGAATGTCCGGAGTTTTTCGTTTTCATCGCTGATGATGAACAGCAACTTGTCGTACGACGCACCGTCGATCACCCGGGCTACGACCCGCGAACAGATGAAGATCGTAATGAGCGAATAGAGTGTCAGCACCCAGCCCGAACCCGAACTATCGCCCGTACCAAGACCGAAACCGATCACCACCAAGCCAGAAAGGATCACCACGCAATCCGCCAGGAAGATACCCGTGGAAAACTTGATGCCCGCATACTTCTGAAGCAACATGGCGATAATGTCCGTACCGCCCGTGGTAGCCTGTGTCCGCACGACCATACCCTGCCCCACGCCGATAACGACCGCACCGATGATACAGGTCAGCAACAGATCGTTCGACAAGTTGAGCGAACCGCCCAGCAATAGCGCCGGATCGAGATTGATACCGTCGGCCGTAAATGCCGCATCGGAATAGACCAACCGCGTCAGGATATTCATAAAACCGGGCGTGAACAGCGCAGCCACCACCGTCCGGGCGCCGAACTGTCCGCCGAAAACCAATACGGCGGTAATCATCAGCGGCACGTCGAACATATAGCCGAAAGTACCGACCTGGATCGACGGGAAAATATTATGCAATACGATGCCGGCGCCATAGACTCCGCCCGGAACGAAATTGTAAGGATTGATAAAAAAAACGAAACCGGATCCCATGATCGCACAACCGACAAACAACTGAATCCAGGAACGCCACCAGGCCCAAGACCCCATCGGCTCCAATAAAGCTTTCGTATTGATCATAAAATTAACTATTTTAGAGCGGTTAATAATTGATTTAATTTTGCAAATATACGAAAAACTCCCGGATTTCCCGTTCGCTTCGGACTATTTTCCCCAAAAGCCGCAGTATTTAAATTTTTTTCGTTTATATTTGCATATACAATCCTGACAAATAAAGGGCATGATACTGACTTACTATTGCATTATCACGATGATAATCATCGCCTACCTGCTCGGCTCGATCCCCAGCGCCGTATGGATAGGCAAAAAATATTACGGCATCGACATCCGGGAACACGGCAGCAAAAACGCCGGTACGACCAACATGCTGCGGGTGCTGGGACGCCGGGCAGCCCTGCCGGTCTTTCTGCTGGATTTCCTCAAGGGATTCGTCGCGGTCACATTGACCGAGATCCTCAAATACGACGCCTACATCAACGATATGTGGCTGATAAATATCAAGATCATCGCCGTATTCGCCGCCGTGCTCGGACACATCTTCCCCATTTTCGCGGGATTCCGGGGCGGCAAGGGCGTGGCAACGCTCGTGGGGGCGATCACGGGAATTTATCCGCCGGTCGTACTGCTCTGTTTCGCCGTATGGGTCGTGATCCTGATGATGACGCATTACGTTTCGCTCGCGTCTATCGTGGCCGGTTGTTGCTTTCCGATCTTCACGATCGTTTCGCCCAAGGTAAACCAATCGGTGCCGTTCATCGTCTTCTCATTCGTCACGGCCGTTCTGCTGCTCTACACCCATCGCAAGAATATCGTACGGCTGAAAAACGGCACGGAATCTAAAATATACATTTGGAAGCCCCATCGAAGAGAGGACAAAAAATAGTGCCCGAAAAAACGACCCGCTTTTTCGGCGGATCGTTTTTTTAATTATTTTTGTCGAAAATAAAGCATTGGCCCGGACACGATACCACCCTGCCGAATACAAAAAACTGTCTTGTTCCCGGCACAGGTAAAACTCGCCGAAACCGCTTCGACAAGGCAGTCACGCCAGGCAAAGGGGAACGTCTCCTGCCGGAGAGCAAGCTTTGTTTTTCCGATCAAATTACCTATCACCTGACACCGAAAACTCTATGTTACGCGAAAACCTGATCAATATTTACGAGGCCAGCTTCCGGGAGAACCACACGCTTCCGGCATTGACCGACTATTTCAAACAGGAGAGCTTCACCTACCTGGAAATGGGCGCCGAGATCGCCAAGCTGCACCTGCTCTTCGACGAGGCGGGTATTCGGCAGGGCGACCGGATCGCGCTGATCGGCCGCAACAATCCCCGCTGGTGCATCACCTACATCGCCACGATCACTTACGGCGCAGTCATCGTACCCATTCTGCAGGATTTCCATGCCAACGACGTGATCCACATCATCAACCATTCGGAAAGCCGACTGCTTTTCCTGGGCGACACGTTCTGGGACGCGATCGAAGCCGACCAGATCCGAAAGGTCGAAGCCGTCTTCTCGCTCACGGACCTGAACGCGATCTACGAGCGCCGGGATCCGAAGAAGCTGACGGAGTTTCAGAAAAACCGCGAAAATCACTTCCGCAAAGCCTATCCGAAGGGATTCGGACCGGAACATATCCGCTTCCACAAGATTCCCAACGACCGGATGATCCTGCTCAACTACACCTCGGGAACGACCGGCTATTCGAAAGGCGTCATGCTCTCGGTCAATAACCTGACGGGCAACGTGCTCTTCGCCAAAGGAGCCATAAACACCCAAACCGGCACGAACTATTTCCAGCGCGGCGGACGCACGCTATCGTTCCTGCCTCTGGCACATGCCTACGGCTGCGCATTCGACTTTCTCGCGCCGCTGGCCGTCGGAGGCCACATCACCCTGCTGGGCAAAATTCCCACTCCGAAAATCCTGATCGAAGCCATGCAGGTCGTGCGCCCCACGATCATCTGCTGCGTACCCCTGATTCTCGAGAAAGTCTATCGCAAACAAGTACTGCCGCTGCTCGAAAAGGGTCCGATGAGCATCGCTATGAAGATTCCGCTGCTGAATACCGCCTTGCGCTCGGTAATCCGCAAGAAGATGATGGAATCGTTCGGCGGAGAGGTGAACATCTTCATCGTGGGCGGTGCACCGATGAACATGGAAACCGAGGCTTTTCTGATGAGCATCAAATTCCCGATTACCATTGGATACGGCATGACCGAATGCGCCCCGCTCATCAGCTTCACTCCCGACAACGAATTCAAGGCCGGTTCCTGCGGGCGTTTCCTTTCGGAATTCCTTCAGGTGAAGATCGACTCGCCCGATCCCGAACACGTCGCGGGCGAAATCCTGGTGCACGGCGAGCACGTCATGATGGGTTACTACAAGAACGAGGAGGAAACCCGGAAGGTTCTGGACGAAAAAGGGTGGCTCCATACGGGCGACATCGCCACGATGGACCCGGACGGCACGCTTTACATCCGCGGCCGATCGAAAACCATGATACTCACGGGGAGCGGACAGAACATTTATCCCGAAGAGATCGAAGACAAACTCAACAACATGTACATGGTCCAGGAATCGCTGGTTCTGGAGCACAACGGTCGTTTGACGGCACTGGTCGTACCCGACTTCGAACAGGCGGAGCTCGAAGGGATCGATAAAGAGGAACTGCCCCGAATCATGGAAAACAACCTCAAGGAGCTCAACAAACTGTTGGCATCCTACGAACAGGTCGCAAGCATCACGGTCTATCCCACCGAATTTGAAAAGACGCCCAAACGCAGCATCAAGCGTTACCTATACAATACGGCTCTGCTGGAGAAATAGGCCGATTCGATGACGCACGAAAAATCGCTATCGAAGGGTTTTCCGCCGACAATCCGACAAGTTTCCCTTCGAAACAGCTTGCCGCCTTTTCAGGCGGCAAGCTGTTTCGAAGGCTCCTCGGAAATCTTCGCAATAGTCCGTACGATTGTCCTTACCTTTCACTATCTTTGCAGAAAACAGGATGCGCCTCGGAAAACGATGAACAAGTTCCCGTTTTCTTCTCGGCTTTCACTATCTTTGTATTTGTAGAAGATAGGATGCGGTTCGGCAATCTTTGCGTGCAAGCCTGCACGATTGACCTCACCTTTCACTATCTCTGACACCGAACATTTCGCCTCGACAAAATGCAAATAAATTTGCGTTTGCCTCCGGCTTATCGCTATCTTTGCCAATATGAAATTCAGCAGCAAACAAATGATCGGAGAAAACCTCCTGTACCTGATGGTATGGATGGTGATTATCCTAGTACCGGTCCTCAACTCGAAAATGCTCGAAGAGGTACACGTCAGTCTGGAGAACATCCTGATCGCCTGGCTAAAAATCGCACCTTATCTGCTGATCTTCATCATCCACAACAGCCTGATCGCTCCCAGACTGTTACTGCGAAAACATCGTTATGTATGGTATCTGGTCGTCAATCTGCTGACCATTACGGCCGTTTTCTCGCTGGTCGCCATTTATGAAAAATACGCTCCATACGACACCGAACCCTACATCCTGAACGGCAAAGCGTCATTCACCGATCTGGCGATCTATTGGAACATCCTGCTGGGATTCTTCATGACGGGCCTGAACATGGGTATCAAACTGCTGTATCGCTCCCTGCGCGACGAACAGCAAATGGAGGAGCTCAAACGTCAGAACCTGCAAGCGGAAATGGATTATCTGCGATACCAGATCAATCCCCATTTCTTCATGAATACGCTCAACAATATTCACGCCCTGATCGACATAGATACCGAATATGCGAAAAGCGCTGTTATCGAACTGTCCAAGATGATGCGGTACGTTCTCTACGAATCGGGCAGCGAAACCATATCGCTCAAAAAAGACATCCAATTCATCGAGAACTACATCGAGTTGATGCGCATCCGCTACGACAGCAGCATCGACATCCGTTTCGACTATCCGGACTCGATCCCGAATAAAGTGGCCATCCCGCCCCTGCTGCTGATCGTATTCGTCGAAAACGCGTTCAAGCACGGAGTAAGTTATAACCACGCCTCGTTCATCCAGATCCGAATCGGCTACCGGGATGATGCGGTAACGGCCGTCATCAGCAACAGCCGTCACGAAAAATCCCGGTCGGGTACTACGGGCATCGGACTCGAAAACGTCAAAAAACGGCTGGCATTGATTTACCAGGACAACTATACGCTCGCTATCGACGATTCCGATCCGGCCGTTTATACCGTCAAACTCATAATCCCCATCATGCCATGCTGAAATGTATCGCCATAGACGACGAGCCGCTGGCACTGCGGCAATTACAGGGTTATATCGCCAAAATCAATTTTCTGAAGCTCGAAAAAGCGTTCACCAACGCCATCGAAGCCCAGCAATATCTGGCCGGAAATCCGATCGACCTGATTTTCGTGGATATCAACATGCCCGATTTGAGCGGCGTAGAGTTCGTACGGTCGCTCGTCAGCCGCCCGATGATTATCTTCACGACGGCATATTCGGAATACGCCGTCGAGGGATTCAAACTCGATGCGATCGACTACCTGCTCAAACCGTTCAGCTTCGCCGATTTCAACCGTTCGGTAACCAAAGCGCAATCGCTGTATGAACTGTTGGCCTATCGGAAGACACAGGGGGACGTCCCGGCCCCGGAAGCCACCCCGCGCGACCGGGAGTATATCTCGATCAAAGCCGATTATAAAACGACGCTGGTACGCATCAGCGACATCGTTTATCTGGAAAGCGAAGGCGAATACGTACGGCTCCATCTGGACGACCGATCGACCATCACGACTCTTTTCCGGCTCAAGAACATGGAAGCGGCCCTGCCGTCGGAAATGTTCATGCGGGTCCACCGTTCCTACATCGTCAACCTGCAACGTATCAGGAGCTACGTGAAAGGTCGGGTTTTTATAAGTGACAGCGAATACGTTCCGATCGGCGAAAATTACCGGGAGGCGTTCCAACGATACATCGAAGCTCATTACCAGAATCTATAACGGAGAATCGCCTCCGAAGTCGATATCTTCAGGAGAAATCGCACCGTCCCGAACGGACATTCGACCGCCCGGCAACAAATAACAAAACGCGATTATATGTTTTCGGGGAGCTATTGGAAGCCGACACGCCCTTCCCCTCTTTGGAGAGGAAGGGCGTGTCGGCATTACAGAAGCGGCACAGACCGCAAATAAGCTCGATGCCGCGATCGTTGGCCAAGGGTACATCGGAAAGACATGACCCCCAAATATAAACTCTGCATTCCCAGAGCGCAGGCACGCTTGCCACCAACCCCGACTATGAGGGGCGAATCTTATTTGCGATCGGCCAGGCAGCTCTGAATATCCAGACTGACCGGCTCACCGTTGAGAGAAAAAGAGAGTGTGCAATCCTCGAAAGCGGTAAGTTTCTCGAACTGCAAAATAACGATGGAATTATCGCCCCAAATTGCATCGACCTTCTTTGCCTGAAAGGTTTTACCATCGTTATAAAGCACCACATCTTCGATCGAAAGTCCGTTGGTTTCATCACGGTCGGATGCAGGGATTTCAATTTTGATAGTTGTTTTGCCGTGTTTGTTGTTCAAACTCAAAAATTTGGGAGTTGCATGGGCGCTTCCTATCGCCAGCAGAGCGGCAGCGCATGAAAGAATAATCTTTTTCATAGCAAATGAATTTAAAGTGATGTAAAAGGGTTGATTTCCAATCGTTACGAAATAATATCCAAGATACGAAATAATGTCTTTTACTATATGCAGAAGATTCCGATATTTTTTCAATAAATATTGTGTGTGGGGGGCTTTTACTCTTTTCGGTGCAAAACTAATATAAAAATCCCCCCCAAATATTTTGATTAAATTAACCAAAATATATTCGAATATGCAACAATATTTGGAAAAATCTATGAATCAGGCCCGCATAAAGCTCATGACTTACAAGCGGGGAAAACGGTCCATACGGGTATATCGCCCGTCGGCACACTCGTAACAATAGTGCGTCAAGCCGTTGGTCAGTACCACGTAACGGGCCCCCAGCACCGAATTGTACCGGACGGCCTGCGCCAGCACCTGACGGTCTATTCTGATCCCGGCAGCCTTGCACTCGACGAGCACCAGCGGACGGGCCCGGTCGTCCATCGGCACGCTGCGGAGATCCGTTCATCGCTACGGCATACTCCTGGACGATCCGCATGGGCTGTGCTCCGCAATGGGAAATCAGAAACCCGATCAGGTGACGGCGCACCCACTCCTCGGGAGTCAGCACCAGGTAGATTCCCCGAAGCGGATCCCAAACGGTCATCTGCTCCCCACGCTGCGAAATCCGCAATTTGACGGCAGGAAAATTGAGCCGGGGATAGTCGGGAATCATATTCGGAAAAAATTAGTAACTTTACAGGGACAAATATACGAAAAGGCGACGGAATCCGTATCGCCCCGTATGCAAAGTGCCCCCAAGCCGCAGAATACAGCGCAAAGCGGGAGCGAGCGTACGGGCTCGCAGACAAAGAGTGCCGATCGTATCTTATTACTTAACTAAACAGCGAAAGGCGGACGGCGGGTCCAACTCGTCCGCATCCGCCCGAGCCGCATAAAAAATTTATCGCCTTATGAAGAGTCTTTTGACCTTGCTCCTTCTCTCTTCCGCATGGATGGCCTGCGCCCAGGATTACGCTTCGCCGGAGCCGGTCGAGATAGGCAAGGAGCTTTCCCGCACCACTTTCGTCGTCTATCCGACGGCGGAAGAGGCTGCCGCCGGATCGCGCGAAGCCTCCAAATACTTCACCCCGCTGACAGAGTGGGAAAAAACGACGACCGAAGCCGGCACGGAGTTCTCCACGAAATTCACGGTGCCCTTCGCCTGGGTAAACCGCCAGGTGCTCCTGCATGTGGAGTGGGCTTCGTCGGCTTACGAAATTCGCCTGAACGGGAAGGTCGCGGGATATTGCCAGAACGGGAGCAATCCGGCGGATTACAACTTCACCAAACAGGTCCGGGAAGGGGCCAATAATCTGACGATCAAGGTGCTGTCCAATCCTGCAAGCACCGTACTCGAAAGTTGGGCGCATCCCTCCGAACCGGCGTTAGGCAGTTGCTACGTCTTTTCCCAGCCGACCATCCGCATCCGCGACCTGTTCACCAAAACGTACCGAAACGGCAGCGTCTTCAACGGCGAGGTCGGCATCGTGGTGAAAACCGACGCGCTGAATCCCAAGAAAGCGAAAATCAGTTATAATGTTTACGTGCCGGAAGCTTACTTGCTGGGAACTGTTGAATTTTGGGGCTGGACG
>ERZ827478.2174-NODE-2174-length-10745-cov-14.736015_pt1 | contig 10745 bp, 10 predicted proteins | sample MGYA00519705_ERZ827478 | MGnify/ENA primary metagenome ERZ827478 (study PRJEB31778, sample SAMEA3449318) | human gut metagenome | biome: human gut; feature: human-associated habitat; material: faeces | place: United Kingdom | collected 2010/2012 ... | reverse complement strand
TATTTTAATCATATCACATCACACCTTTCTTTGCAATAACGCACAAAAAAATCAACTATTACTAGTTGACTTAATCATTAACGTCACATTGGTGCGACGATTTTATCTTATGGAGCCAACGTCGTAGGTATCTACAACTTTTTTCCAATATACGAATTGATATATAAATATCAATCTCTATAAATAATATAACATGAAATTTACTCAGTATCAATGGTATAGTTCGTTTTATTGAATTTCATCTACTAAATTTATAAATTTTTTCTTTATTTCATTCTCGATATCTCTAATACTAGAGTATTGTGACAAATTAATTTCATCAAAAATTTTTAATTTATTATTTGAAATTTTATAATCACTATTATCATTAAATTTTTGTATTAGGTTTTGAGTTCTTCTTTTTAAATAATTCTTTTTATCTTGTTCATTTAAAAAATTAAATTTTCCTATATAGTTAATTCTATTTATAAACTCTGGAGCAATTTCTTCTGAAATTTTATTCTCATTAATATTAGAAGTAAAGATAATTATATATCCGTTTAAATCATGTTCAATACCTTGTAAATCAGTGTATTTTCCTTCTTCTAACAATTCTAGGAAAAAATTAGTTACTTGTTTGTCTGCTTTTTCAAATTCATCAATTAATATAATACTACTTTTACTAGATTCTAATTTTATATTTAATTCTCCATCTTCGCTTCCAATGTAACCCCTAGGACTTCCAATTAAACTATTTAACGAACCTTGAGAACCATAGTTTCCAAAATTAATTTTTATCATTTTTTCTGATGGCGTTAAGAGGTTATGTAATGTTCTAGCTACTTCCGTTTTCCCAATGCCACTAGGTCCAAATAAGAATAAAGAAAGAATTTTGTGTTCACCAATTTTATTAAATAATCTAAATTCTCTTAAATTTTTTTCTAAACTATTTTTAAATGTTTGGTGCCCAATAAGTTTTTCATTAAAATTCCTTATAAGACCATTAAAATCTTCATCGTTTAAATCTTTCATGTACTTTATTTTTAAATCATCTTCTTTTTCTTCCATATAACTTTCTTTTATATCATCACATATTTTTTCGCTTTCATCAAATATCAATATAAAATTTTCTAATATAAAATCTTTTAAGTTTTCTTCAACAATAAATTTAATATTATCTTTATTCATTTTTATAATATTTTGTTCAATTTGAAGCATGATATTTGAATTTTCATTGTTTCTTAGTGCGATAATAATTGAACTTATGTCAATGTAATATATAAAATCTTTTGAAAAATCAAAATCAATTTCAGATAATAAGTAAACACGTTCATTATTTTTTAAATTATTTTTTATAAAATAATTTAATGTTTTTTTATTCTTATATGTATATAATTTTATATTCAACATATATTTACCTTCTTAGTAATTTATTCCATAATCTACGGAAAATATTTTCTTTCTTTTTTATGTGTTTATTTTCTTCCTCATTATAATCATCATTTGATTTAACTTTTTGTATTATAGCTATTACATCTATAAAATCATAATTATTATTATCATTACCATTGTTTGTGTTATTTGAAACATTAGTATTATCATCAGATAATTCAAATTTAAAATTATCAAGTGCTGAATCTGTATTATTTTCGCTTAAACTTTCAAAACTGTTTTTTATATCACTCTTTTTTGCTTTTCCACGATAGATACCTATAATAGATACATTACCAATTAGTAAGTCGTCAATAGTATATAAATTTTCAAATTCATTACCAGGCATCATTGGTATTTTCATTAAAATCTCGTTATTTAGATTAGATGATTTTCCCGTTATACTATAAAAATAATCATTCAGTAATGAGGAAATCAAATTGTTTAGATCTATCCCTTCATATTGTAATCCTTTGATTGCATTATTTCTTAACATCTTAAATGCACGAAGTTCCTTTTCATTTATTAGTGATAATTTTACAATATCAATATAAACTAGATCACCTTCATTGAGATTAGTTTTTTTATTTATTTTAATGCATTTTCCAAGAATATTTCTCAATAAAATTGATTTTGTTGTTTTGATTTCTAGTGTTTCAATTACTTTACTTGAACTTGAAGATTTAATAGCATATAAATCTTCAAAATTGCTGTTTATAATTCCTGAACTTGCAGTAATGCTAGATTTTAATTTTCCTGATTCTTCATTACTCTTTGTTGTTTCTCTGGTTAAACTGCTTAAAACTTTATTATCTAATATCATTGCTATTTCGTAAACTTTTGATAAATTCAGATAATAAATATTAAATAACTTTTTATTCATAACTTTCTCCTCATATAACAAAAAATATCATTCTATTGAATGATACAAAAATCTATTTTAATTATATCAAAATTTATGAATTGAGTCTATAAATTATATACATTTATTAATCATTCTTTGCGTAAAAAATTAACTATTACTAATTGAATTAATCATTAACGTCACATTGGTACAACTATGTTATGAGGCGAATAATGCAGATATCTATAACTTTTTATTTTATATACAAATTAATATATAAAAATCACTAATGCTAATTTAATATTTTAATAAAAAATGCTAAAATATTCATAGTTGTTTTGGGAGGAATTTTAATGCAAGAAAAAATTGATATTAAAAGTATTATATTTGAAGATCATGAATTTAAAGTAAAACAAATTAGCGATAGTGAAGATGGTATCAAATTTTATTTACAAAAGGAATTTGAAGAATATTTTCCAGGAATTGTTTGTTCAAATAATACTTATTCATTAGAAACTTTAAAAATTAGAACACTAAGTAATGATGTATGGACATTATTTAATTGTCATTTTACCTATAGAATTGCACATGATTATTATTATATACATTTAATATATAACGAAATTGTTAAAAGCAATGTTAATGATAGAAATTTTAAGTGTAATAGGTTAATAGTAAAATTAAAGGGGCATAAAAATATTAAATTTAATTTATTTTGTGCTAGACTATCTTTTAATCACGATAATTACAATATTTCAGTAGACCAATTTAAAAACTATATAAAAATAGAAATTAGATCTAAAGATTATGATACAGCTAGTGATTTATATAAACAATTTATTTATATTTTTGAATTGTTTAATATTATTTATGGATATTTTCTAAAAAGATATCAAGTAATTTATTATAATGATACGAAAAAAATAATTGTGGAAAATAGTATTGTTGATAAGTATATTAGTTCTCAAAAATATATAAGAGAAGATTTGTATTTTTTAAATTCTATTGATATTAATGAATTTGAAAATATATATTCTGAATATATTGCTTTGAGAAAAAAAGCTCAATTACAATTTGATTTATACTTTATTTCCACTATGGAAGGCAATCAATATACTGAACTTAATGTAGTATCAATATTACAAATTTATGATGGTATTTTTGATAAGTTATCACAATTCAAAGATAAATTGATATGCTACCCTGAAGAACTTAACAAACAAATTGTTAATTGTATAAATCAAGTTGATTTTTCAGATTTGTGTGATAAATATAAAGTTGATATTGATATTAATAAACGTATCATAGATAGAATTGAAAGTATGTATTATTCTAGTTATGATAAAAAATTAAGAACAATTTTTAAAATCAATAATAAGTTAATTTTTTATAAAGAAATACACAATGAAAGAAACCATTTAAGTTTTAACGGTTTAATTGAAAAATGTAAAAATTCTAGAAATAAAATATCTCACGCAGATGATAAAGATATTTATTTAAAAGAATTAGAAAACATAGTTTATTTATACAAATTTGTTTTAACTTTCAGAATGTTAATTTTTAATGAAGTATCTTTATATAAATATGTTGATAATATTAAATTAAGTAGACATATAAATAATTTAGATTCTTATATTGAAAGCAATTTGAATATTAATTAAACAAAATAATAAGATATTAGATTTTATCTAGTAACCAATTTAATGATTTATTTGTAAGTTTTGCAATTTCTATTATAAATAATGTTGATACAGTAGATTTTCCTGATTCATAAGCACTAATAACAGAATGTGTTGTATTTAGTTTTGAAGCAAGTTTTTCTTGAGTATAGTTAATAGATTTTCTTGCCTCTCTAATTCTTTTTTCTAATTTTACCTTATCAATTTCCACTTTTTTAAAACTTATATGCTTTTCATCTGATAAATCTACCAAATAATCAATATTTATGTTGTATTCATTTGATATTTTGTTTAAATAATATAACGGAATTGTATTCTTATTTATTTCCCATAGTGAATATGCTGTTCTTGTACATCCTAAAACCTTTGATATATCCTCTTGAGTTATCTCTAATTCATCTCTCAAATATTTAATTTTTTCAGTATTCATATTATCACCTAAGAAAATTATTTAATAATTGATAATGATTGCCTATATATTGAATCTAGTAAAGATATATCCACATCAAAAAAATACGGATTTTTTTATTGGAATATTAAATCCGATAAAGCAGATATATATGAGATAGAGAATAAATCTGAGAGTATTGAAGATTTGATTGAAAAAACAATGAATACATGGTCAAGAAAACTTATATATGACACTGCTAATAGAGAGTTAAATGATTATGAATTTTATATTTTAAATTCTGATGAAAAAACTGATGATACAGACTTAAACACATATGAAGTTGTATATAATGCCGCTGGAGGAAAATTGAGTCTTTATTATGACAGGAAAACTAAAAATTTGGAAAGAATATATTTTTCTGGTAGTATACTTGCTTCATCCATAACAGGAACTGATACGGATTCTATGTCAGTAGAAGATATTTATGACTCAAAGGCTATGTTAATGTCATGTATGTATATTCTGGGGAATAAAAAAAATATAGAATTAAATATAGATACTGAAAATAGTAAAGATTATAGTAAAGCATTAACAGACTTAAATTATAGATCAAAAGTTGCGGGTGAATTTGACGATTTGCTTTCAAATAAAACAGTTGATGAGAAATATAATGATAGATATACATATTCCTTGAGTAATAGTAAATACAGCATAGAATTTACTAATTGGATTTCTTCAAATACATATTCGGTTACAGGAGTTGTATCATTCAATATAAGCATAAAATAAAGATGATTAGATTTCAATATCATAATCATCTTTTTCTTTGTCTAATTCATGTTCCTTGCTGAATCTATAAGCTTCATTTAATTCTTTAATCGTATCATCTTCAATAATGCCATGTTCGTATAAATCTCTTGAAAAATCACGATATTTATCTCTATCTTTTCTATTAAATAATCTGTTTTTTATAAATTGAATAAGTCTTATAAACTTATTTTTAAAATAATTAAGTTCTGCAAATAAAGAATTATTTTCTTCCTTTAATTCGTCAATCTCATTACCTTTTAACTTATTTTTTTCAGTAAGACTTTTAACTCTTAATTCCAATGCCTCATTATTTTCAGTAAGTATTCTTATTTTCTTGCTGTTTTCTTTAATATTAGAGTCAACATTGGTAAGTGTTGTTGATAATTTTTGAATATTCTTATATTCTTTATTCGTATTTTCTACTTGGCTGATAAAACTATTGATTTTATCTTTGCATTCTTGCGTTATAACATATTTATCTTTTCTACCAAATGCTAATTTTAAATTATTAACAATATCTTTTGCTTCTTTTGTATCATTATCTAGCAAGTTAGATTGTTGTTTGGCTTTATTTAAACTTTCTTGATTTTTTTCAAGTTGTTCTTTCATTTCTAAATAATTGTCCATTTCAGTAATATGATAATCATGATTTCTGCCTTTTTTCTTACCTTTTAAAGTGTTAGTTAGGTTATATTCTTTATTAAAAGATTCAATACATAAGGTACGCATTTTATCTTGTAATTTTCTTAAACTTTCTTTTGTAAATACATCTGATTTACCAACTCGTTTTTTCATACCATTTTTATTATTAAATTTTATAGGAACACCTACAATATGCAGGTGTGGACTTGTTTCATCATAATGAATAATAGCACTCGCTATCTTAAAAGTAGGTAATATAATTTCTAAATCTTCAATTTGCTTTTTATAAACATTTGTCATTCTTCTTTTAAACTTATCATCCTTTGTATCCCAATACTTTTTATCTCCAAGTTCAATTATTATTTCACAGGCTAAATCATTTTTCTCATTATTACTTATATGAGTAAAATAATCTTTGATTTTTCTATCGTCCCTTACTTGCTTTAGGTTATACTCTTCTTTTGCTTCATCAAATTCTTCCTTATATAACTTTTTTACATCATCAACTAATGAAGAACTACCTTTAATAATTTCAATGTCATTTTGATTGTTATCATATTTTCTATAATTATGTTTATCTACTTTCGTTAAACCTGTTGAATTTTGTATGGCATTATTTGATAGAGAAGTAGAACCACTTCTATTAGATTTAGCACTACTTCTTGATGTGTTTCTTTTATTTTTATCACTACCTAAATGAAAAGAATATGCTAGTTCTATAATAATCACGCTCCTTTATTAAAGTATAATTTGGCTTGATTTAGTGTTTCAAAAAATTCTTGACCCATCATAGTTCCCATATTATCAATATAAGTACAAACAATATAATGTAGTTCACATTTTTCGGCATACACTAAATATAAGTCTTTTTTCTCATCTAATAATTTACACTTTCCATATTTTAAGTTATAAAATTCTTTCTTCATAAATAATCAACTCCTTTGTTTTTTAGAGGTATATTTTGGCTTTGACGAAATATTTAACCCCCTAGGTATTTTGTCATACTAACAAAATAACCTCGTGGGCTAGGGATTCCCTAGAACCCTTTTATGACTTATTCCATAATGTTTTAAAACTTCGTAATAAAACAAAATTACATAAGTCTTATAAAATGTTATCGCCACTTTCATTGCTACGCAACAAAACGTGCCACGCATTTTATTCTTCTTCGTACAACAACTCTTTCTTTACAGGTTTTACTCCAATTTCAATAGGAATAGGTTCCTTTGTATAAATAACACAATCATTGGACTCATCTGGTATATAATCAAAAGCAGTATTTATATCTTGCATTTGAAACTCATCTTTACCACGAATATAAATAATTCCATATTTATATTCTTTCATTTTTATATCAGGATCTATTTTTGCATAATCTTCCATAGGAAATACTCTGACTATTGCTCTGTTATCATGAATGAAATTAAAGTGGAATATTCTATCTTCTACATAATAAGTTGCTTCCTCAAAACCAACATCATAATATTGTCTTAATCTCATTATATGTTTACCAACTTCTTTTTCGGGTAAGTAATTACTAAACCTTATTTGACCTACAATATTACCAAAAATAGCAGGTGTTTTAACATCAATATAACCAGCATCAAATAATTCATTACAAGGATTACATATTGATTCTCTAAAATTGATATTATCTACATAAATATAATTGTTAAGAATACCTAATTTAATATCATCAACATATTTCATAATAAGTTCAGACTTTTCTTCTCTTGTATAATCTTTCCAAGTTTTAGTTCTTTCTTTGTATTCCTTTTCTAATTTAACTTTATTTATATAATCAATATCTCTTTTAAGTAGAATATCTTGTGGGGTAAAATTAAGAGTTTCACAAGAGGTTGCTTCATCAAGTTCATTTTGTAATTTTTCAAGAGCAGATTCAACTAACTTTCTTTCATCGTTATATTCTTCTAAACTAAACACACCATTTATATAGGCTCTTTTAATTCTTTCTAGTTTGTCTTTTTGTTTATTGATATCTTTCTTTAATTCTTCTTGTGGTTCATCAAATTTTTGCTTAATCATTGGTAAGAAGAACTGATTTACTACTGAATCATATTCTACAAGTTCATTTACAAAATCATTAAAATATTCTTCAACTAAACTTTCCTTAAAGTTTATCTTACAATCATGGCAGTAATAGTAATAATAAATATTACCATTTTTCTTTTGAGTTGCTTTACCACCTAAAATTCTATTACATTTAGGACATCTTAATTTTTGTAAGAATAGATATGTTAAAGTTCTTTGATAGCTTTTAGAATTCTTTTTCTTCTGAACTTGGCATTCTTCCCACATTTCTTTACTAACAATAGGTTCAACAACATTTTCATAATAAGTAGGATGTTTCGTTCTTTTACCATGAACAAAATCACCTTTGTATATTTCATTTTCTAAAATTGCAACAATAGAGGAATCTCTCCAATTTGTTTTACCCAATACTTGTTCTTTATTAAATAGTGTACTTATCTTTTGATATGACATTCCTTTATGATAAAGTTCAAATATTCTTATAACAACATCTTTTGTTAAATGGTCTATAACTAATTTTTTATTTTCATGTTTATAACCTAGTGGTGCTTGATGTGGTATATGTCCTTGTTTAATAGCACCTGCTAAACCAACCTTAGTTCTTTCACTTGTTCTTTCTATTTCTTGTTGTGACACACTCATTAATATTCTTGAAACCATTTTGCCATTAGCATTAGTAGTATTAATATCATCATTAACACAATCAAGATAAGCGTCATTTTCCTCAAGAAATCTCATAAGTTCTTCCCAGTCAAAAATACTTCTTGTTATTCTATCTTGTTTTAAAGCAATTATAGTGTTTATTTTCTTTGATTTAATATCTTCTTTAAGTCTTTCAAATTCAGGTCTATAATTGCCTGTTTTAGCACTTATACCAGCATCAGTATAATAGTCTTTAATAACAAAGCCTTTGAATTTACAATATGCCTCCAATCTTTCTTTTTGCTCTGGTAAACTAAAACCTTCTCTTGCTTGATCTTCAGTTGATACTCTCATATAAAGACCACAAACTTTTTTTACATCATCCAATTATCATCTTCTACTTTACTAAAAAAGAGCGAAGCAGTACAACCAGGCTTATTTGTACTACTTCGCCCATAAATAAATCAGATATAAGTTTTTCTAATCTAATTATAAACTATTTTCGACAAATTTAAATATTTAGGGGGACTTATAATGCATAAGAGCGTATTACTAAACGAATGTATAAAATATTTAAATCTGAAAGATGATAGTATTATTGTTGATGCAACTTTGGGATATGCAGGACATAGTAGTAATATTTTAAAAAACATTCCAAATGGTTATCTTTATGCATTTGATCAAGATGAAGAAGCAATAAAAAACAGCTCTGAAAAATTAAAAAAAATAAGTAACAATTATGAAATTATAAGTAGTAATTTTGTTGAAATGAAAAAAGAATTAGAAAAAAGAAAAATAACAAAAGTAGATGGAATATTATTTGATTTAGGAGTATCTAGTCCACAATTAGACGAAAAAGAACGAGGATTTAGTTTTCATGAAGATGCAAGATTAGATATGCGTATGAATCAAAAACAAAAATTATCTGCTTATGAAGTTGTTAATGAATATCAGTTAGAAGATTTGATTAGAATTTTCAGAGAATATGGTGAAGAAAAATATGCTACTAGTATTGCTAAAAGAATAGTAGATGTTCGAAAAAGTAAAAAAATTGAAACAACTTTAGAACTAGTTGATATTATTAAATCTTCCGTTCCTGAAAAATATAAACGTGAAAAACATCCAGCTCGAAAAGTATTTCAAGCAATTAGAATAGAAGTTAATAAAGAATTAGATGTTTTTTCGTCCGCTTTAAATCAAGCTTTAGAACTGTTAAAAGTAAATGGAAGAATTTGTGTTATAACATTTCATTCATTAGAAGATAAAATTTGTAAAGAAAGATTTAAAAAAGTTAGTGATATCAAAAGTGAATTGAAAAAATTGCCTGTCATACCAGATTCTTATTTACCACAATTTAAAATCATTAAAACAGTGTTACCAACAAAAGAAGAAATAGAAAATAACCCAAGAGCTAGAAGCGCTAAACTAAGGGTAATTGAAAGAGTAAAAGAGGGATAATATGAAAAAAAAGAAAAAAGTTAAAGCTCGTATAACAAAAGGCGAGAAAAAATTATATAGTTTAGCAATTTGTGCTTTTGTTTTTACAATGGTTTTGAAAATATTTTGTGGAGCAGGAATTGGACATCTGAATATGAGTATTGAACAACTTGAATATAAAATAAATAATCAAGAAAAAAAGAATGAAAGTTTAACTATGAAAGTTAATGAACTTACTTCTTTTGATAAAGTAAAAGAAGTTGTTTCGAATATGGGACTTGCTTATAATAATGATAATGTGGTTGTAATAAACGATTAACGAGGTGTAATAATGAATACAAAGAAAAAGAAAAATAAAACATGGAATTTACCTATTGTTATGTTTGCTTTCTTTTTAATTTGTATTTTTTTATTGTATTTACAATTTGCTTATTTAGCTTTATCTAATAAAGTTTATGGAAAGGATATGGATGAGTTTTCGGCTAAAAGAAATACAGTAAAGAAAGTTTTGCCAGCAACTCGCGGAACTATATATGATTCTGAAGATAATGTTTTAGCTTTAAATGTTAGTTCATATACAGTTATAGCTTATACTAATGAAAAAAGAAGTGAAAATTCTATTAAACCTTTACATGTTGTGGATGTTGACTCAACAGCCAACGCTTTAGCGCCTATTTTAGAAGTGGATGCATCATATCTTAAAGATATCTTAAACAAAGGAAAAGAAAAAAAAGTTTATCAAGTAGAACTTGGAAGTACTTCTAAAGGAATAACAGAATTAAAAAAAGAAGAGATAGAAAAACTTAATTTACCAGGAATTGATTTTATTGAAGATCAA
>ERZ827478.2167-NODE-2167-length-10772-cov-4.657273_pt1 | contig 10772 bp, 5 predicted proteins | sample MGYA00519705_ERZ827478 | MGnify/ENA primary metagenome ERZ827478 (study PRJEB31778, sample SAMEA3449318) | human gut metagenome | biome: human gut; feature: human-associated habitat; material: faeces | place: United Kingdom | collected 2010/2012 ... | reverse complement strand
TCGGGGAATATCATGGGTTTACGTTATCTGCTTCCTACAATATGTTCTCCAATGCATTTGAACTGACGGTCAAAGGGAAATGTTCTTATAAGCTGGAAATCGGAAAAGACCCGGTAGGAAATATGCAGCGTATCCATAACACCCTTTCTTCCATTGACAGGAAGCTGACGGAAAGTGAGCAGAAATTGGAAACCGTACAACAGCAGCTTGCGACAGCACAGGAAGAGGTAAAGAAACCATTCCCGAAAGAAGCAGAGCTGAATGAAAAGATGGAACGGTTATCTGAGTTAAATGCGTTGCTGAACATGGATGAAAAGGGCAATGAGACGATTATGGCAGATGAGGATATTGGCAGAGAAGGAAGTAGCACAGATAGCAGGGATGCTGTAGAAGAAAAAGAACTTCCGGAAACAGCAGACAGAATCCATAAGCCATCTATTCTGGAACGCTTAAAGCAGGAAAAAGCACAGCAAAACGCACCACAGCAGCCGACTGTGCAGAAATCAGCAAAGAAGAAACACGAACAGGAGTTATAAAAAGTTTCCCGTCAGGATATTTTCTGGCGGGAGAAATCCAAAAGGAGGATTTGTTTTATGGCAAATAATATAGAGAAACAGTTAAAGGAAATATCGGAACGGCTGGAACAGGGCGTAAAGGAGATTTTTACTTCGGAACGGTATACGGAATATCTGAATACCATGTCCAAGTTCCATAATTACAGTTTTAATAACACCCTTCTGATTACCATGCAGAAACCGGAGGCTACTCTGGTGGCAGGGTATCAGGCATGGCAGAAGAAGTTTAACCGCCATGTAAAACGTGGGGAAAAAGGAATCCAGATCATCGCACCGGCACCCATCCGTGAGAAACAGGAGATTGAAAAGATTGACCCTGTAACAAAAGAGCCGGTGATCGGGGATGACGGTCAGCCGGAAACAGAGATCGTGGAGATGGTCATTCCAAGGTTCCGTGTGACAACGGTATTTGATGTCAGCCAGACAGAGGGAGAGCCGATTGCAGAGCTGGAAGTATCGGAACTTACCGGGAGTGTACAGTTTTATGACACGTTTATGGAAGCATTGCAGAACATTTCTCCTGGGCCAATCCACATGATGGAAATAGAAGGGGAAGCAAAAGGCTATTATCATCAGACAGAAAAGTATATTGCAATTCAGGAAGATATGAGTAATCTTCAGACCATGAAAACCGGAGTACACGAAGTAAGCCATGCATTGCTGCATGACCGGGAGGTAATGGATGCGGAAGGAATTTTAAAAGACCGGACAACAAAAGAAGTAGAAGCGTTATACCCATGTTTTTATAATGTTGATCTTTTAAATTATTTTCCATAAATCCTCACTTTCTTGTAAAAAAGATGAGCATTATCAGATATGCTATTATCAGGTTTTCCCCTCGAATGGGAAGCCGGAAAGGAGCGCATTTGATATGCAAATAAACTATTTAGATGCTATTTCATCAGTTCTCAATATGATGAAACAGCCAGACAGTGCATGTAAAAATATAGACATGCACAGAACCTGTTATACTACACTCTTCAAGTACCTGATGGATAAGGGCATTCCTTTTTCAATGGATGCCGCACTGGACTGGCTTGAGATTAAAAAACGGGAAATTTCCTATGAGACGTGTTCTCAATATAGAAATGCCCTGTTCCGCCTCGAGCATTACCTGCTCTTTGGAGATATCAAAAGTTCTTTCTGCCGCTCAGAAGACAGTTTTTTCTGCCGGAGCGGAATATCGGAATCCTTTTTTCGCCTGACATATGAGCTGGAAGAATACTATGCGACCACACAGAATCCCTGCTATTACCATACGTATTCTGTTGCCATCAAGGAGTTCTTCAGGCTTGCTACTTCCCTGGGAGTTACAGAGCCGGAAGCAATAACCATAGATACTCTTATCGAATACTGGAATACTTACTGCAAATCCTGTAAATCTCTTGCCAGACGTCAGAACGCCGTATGTGCCATGACAGCACTTATGAAATATCTTCACCGCAGAGGTGATGTGCCAGAGTGTTACCAGCGGGTTCTTTTTGGTGAGAACGTTGAAATACTGCTTGAGATGAGACTTTCTAAAATAGGTACCGCATTTCATCCGAGTATACCTCTCGCTCTTAAAGCTGATGAATATCTTGACGCTTTGGACGATTGGAAATACATGGAATCATCAAAAGCTGTTTATCGCAATGATTTCACATGGTATTTCATGTTCCTGGAACTTAACCATCTGGAACACTCGGCAGAAACTGTGACATCATGGATAGATATACTCCCGGATTGCCCGAATCAGATCAAAGCCAGCAGTTCCGGATCAGCTCGTCGTTCACACACTATCAGAATGTTTGAAAAGTATCTCCAGGGCATAATGGAATCCAATATAATCGCTGAGCCGATGCGTGCATCTGATCATCTTCCATCATGGAGCAAAAGCATCCTTGATGGTTTCATAGAAAGCCGCAGGCGGGATGGAATGACCGATAAGACACTTACCATGTGCAGGGCAGCCGGATGCAGTTTCTTCAAATATCTTGAAGATAATGGAATAGATAATCCAGTCTCCATAACACCCGATGTGGTTAAAGCATTTCATAACCATGATGTCCACTCGACCCCGGAAAGTAAAAATGCATATGGAACCAAGCTTCGTCAGCTTCTACGGTACATGGCTGACCAGGATCTGATTTCACCAACACTTTCTTTTGCAGTATCTGCAAGCTGTGCGCCTCATCGCAGCATAGTTGATGTTCTGAGCGATGCTATGGTCGAGAATATATATGAATATCGTGAGAAAGCTTCTACTCCCATGGAGCTCAGGGACACAGCCATGGTCATGCTTGGACTTCGAATGGGTATCAGGGGAGCAGACATCCTAAAGCTTCAGGTAAATGATTTTGACTGGAAAAACAAAACTGTTTCCTTCATTCAGCAGAAAACAAGCAAAGCAATAACGCTTCCAGTCCCAACGGATGTAGGTAATTCAGTATATAAATACATCATGAATGGACGTCCGGAATCGGCTGTCACAGGCAACGGTTATATATTTATCAGCCATCAGGCACCATATATTCCGCTTAAAGTTACAACGGCGTGCCGTGGAGCTTTAAAAAGAATACTTGCTGAATATGGATTTGAATTATCTACTGGTCAGGGCTTTCATATGACACGAAAAACATTTGCCACAAGAATGCTTCGGGCAGACAACAAACTTGACGATATTTCCAATGCTCTCGGACATGCACGTCAGGAAACAGCAGAGGTATATCTTGAACGTGACGAAGATAAAATGAGGCTCTGCCCTCTGGAATTTGGAGGTGTTTTATCATGACATACATTTTTGAGAGCGGTCTGGCACATCATATCGAAGGACTTATACAGCAAAAACGAGCTGATGGATATGCCTATAATTCCGAAGAAAAGCTATTAAAACGCTTTGATACCTTTTGCGTACAGAATTATCCGGAACTGACAACAGTCACCTATGAAATGGCAGCCAAATGGTCAGAAGCCAGACCGGGCGAAGGAGATGCCTATCATAATCGCCGTATGTCGATGGTGAAGGTGCTGAGTGAATATATCCTTTCCCTTGGTCAGGAAGCATACATTCCTAATTTTTTCTGCAAGGCTTACCGTCCGGTTCTTTACATTCCATCAAAAGAGGAAGTTAAGGAACTGCTACAGAAAATGGATATCCGCACGTCTCATAATTCAGAGCAATTTAGACTCGATAGAGAATGCAAGATTCTTTTTCTCCTATATTTTTGCTGCGGTCTGCGTCTGTCAGAAGGGCGATTGCTAAAATGGGAGCACATAGACCTGGATAAAGGAATCCTTACTGTCCTTGGCTCAAAGGGTAACAAAGATCGCCTTGTATATCTTCCGCAGGATAGCCTTCCGGTACTTAAAAACTATAAAGAACGTCAGGAAATGCTTTTCCCCGGAATTGACTGGGCTTTTCCGGGAAAAGATCCACATAAGCCTGTTTCGTGCTCTGGAGTAGAATCGAGTTTTAACCGCCATTGGGCCATGCTTCCGGTTGCCAGGACAGTTGATAAACATCCGACACCCCACTGTTTACGCCATGCTTTTGTAGTAGAGAGATTTAATGAGTGGATGCATCAGGGAATTGATACAAACACTATGCTCCCATATTTAAGCAGATACCTTGGACACAAAAGTCCTGATGAAACGTATTATTACTATCATCTTGTAGAAAAGGCATTTGATACTATCCGAGAGAAAGATTCAGTGTCTGGAAAGGTCATTCCGGAGGTGATTCCCTATGAAGAATAAATCAGCAAAGATATCGACTGACCAGCTGTTCTTTTCTCACACATGGAACTTTCTAAATGTTTATTTGGTAAAGCAGGTCGGACGCAGTCAGGCTACAGCAGAATCCTACAGAGATTCCCTTACAATATTTAAAAACTACCTTGTAGGTGAATTAGGTAAATCCATAAGCACCTTTCAGTTTTCTGATTGTACCAAAGAATGTATTTATAATTTCAGAGAATATCTGCTTGCAAATGGCAGCCAGCCATCAACTGTAAATGTAAGAGTCGCGGCTATCCGTGCCTATCTGAACTATGCCTCGGATATGGACATATCAGTCCAGTCAGTTGCCCTGGCGATCAGTCAGATCTCACCATGCAAAACCATTAAAAAGGAAAAACCTATTTTGTCCGATGATGCACTTGCTGCAATACTGTCTGCACCGCCGAATACGAAATTCGGTGTACGAGACCGTGCTATTTTGATTCTTCTCTACGATACAGCTGTAAGAATCAGTGAGCTGCTTAATATTCGCCTATGTGATATCGCAATGGAATCAAAATATCCAAATATTTTCATAACCGGCAAAGGTAATAAAGAAAGAACCATACAATTAACAGCTAAAGCAGTCGAACACCTTAGGGAATATATACGTGTATATCACAGTAATTCTTCCAAAGAAGCATACTTATTTTCCACAACAATAAAAGGTGTAACAGACAGGATGTCCGTTGGAAATGTCCAGCGGATTATAAAAAAATATGCAGCTCTGGTCAGTGAAAAAGGGGTTAGTCTTCCGGATTCGGTTCACTGTCACATGTTCCGCCGAACCAGAGCCACAAATCTTTATCAGGATGGAATCGCCATTGAGCTGGTTTCTACAGTGTTAGGACATGCCAGAACTGATACAACCAAAAGCTACTATGCAAAGCCATCTGTTGAACAGCTTAGAGACGCAATGGAATCTGTTCCAACACCTGTATCTGATGAAGCACCAATGTGGGAGGGTAACGAAGATGAAATGGCAAGACTTTGTGGATTGCGCTAACGAATAATGCACATCTTTTAGTAGAAAAACGTCTTATTTCTCAGCATTCTTTAAAATGATTAACATTTTGGAATGCTGAGTATAATGCTTCAAATGTTAATGTTTCCATTTGAAGCAGAGAGTATTGCCTATATTGTCTGCAATCACTTTGGTTTGGATACTTCAGAATACTCTTTTACCTATATTGCCAGCTGGTGTGAGAGCAAGGATATGAAAGCACTCCGGGCATCTATGGATACCATCCGGAAAACGTCTGCAGAAGTCATTGAGAATATCGAGACACAGATGCACGAACTGGAAATGGAAAGACCGGTGCGGGATACCTTCCATAAGGAAGATTTGATCCTGCATCTTTCAGGCAGCATGGGTTCCGAGTTTACTTATGACCTGATCGAAAACATGAGCAGGGAACAGTTAGAGCAGAATGTGGGGGAATACGTCCGCCTTCTGGAAAGTGGTGAGATAGAGGAGAATGAGAAACCACTGGAAAGTTTTCTGGAGGAAAAAGGTGCTGCCGTCACACCACTCTATGACAGCAGTGGACACGGAGAGAATTATCCGATTGATTTTTATGATGTGGAATATGATGCTGACACAGGCGTTACTTATTTTTCTGACCTTTCTCCGAAAGAGCAGGCAGAGATGTTGGTGCATAAAGCAGAGTTTCCAAGAAATATTTTTTCAGAAGAAGAAAAGGCATTTGTAAATGAATATGCAGAAACTTTCCCCGGACGGGTGGAAAGACTGAATGACCTGGTATGGGACATGAGGGAATCTTACGATGAAGCCGGTTCAAAGCTAGTGTATGAAGTAATCCAGGCAGCAAGGGCAAACTTCCCAGTGAAAGAACCGGAGATTGTAGAAGAAATAGCCATGCAGTATGCTCACCGTCTGATTGAAACGGCAGAAGCTGCAAATACAGGAAATTTCACAGATTCCCAGAGAAATCTTATTGTGAATTTTGCATATAAGATGGATGACAAAGACGAAGTGCTTGGACTGGTGAACCGTATGATGACCGCAATCCGCAGACCGGGAAGTGAATATACGAGAAGCCTTATGAATGAAACACAGGCACAGATTGACAATTTCCCGGATGGCATGATCGGTTTTACGGAAATGCACGAGGCAGGAATTCAGTTAGACCATATGCTCCCGCTTACGAAAGACCGGGCATATGAACTGTACCGTGGAGGGGCAGAAATTTATATCTTACACGGAAATCCAGAGAATCCACAACGGGCAGAACAGATGCTTGTGGAGACGGAAAGTGAGATCCTTGGATATGACGGTATCTTTGGAATCACAGAAACAGAATGGGAAGTGCAGAAAGAGAGAGAAATATCTGCTACAAAACAGGAAGCACTGGTACAGCAGAGTGCAGAAAAGATTGATGAGACACTTCTTCTGCATGGAGAAAGCAGAAGGTTTGCCATTTATCAGATGGATACCGGAGATGAGCATACTTATCAGTTTATGGGAATGGAATCCGCAAAGAGTCTGGGCTATACCATTGACGGAAAGGATTACAGGATGGTTTATGCAGCACCGTGGATGCCAACGATCACGTTAGACAATATATTTGAACGCTTTAACATTGACCGACCGGAAGATTTCCGTGGCCATTCCTTATCGGTAAGTGATGTGATCGTGATAAACAGGGGTGCAGAGATCACAGCCTATTATGTAGATTCTTTTGGATTTCAGGAACTTCCGGAGTTTGTCCAGCAGAGAATGAACATGCTGGAACATAATTCCGTCAGGGCATATCCGCCAGTTTATAAAGGAACATTGGAACAGGCAATGGGAGAACGGGATGTGGATGCTTATCTGGATTCCAGAAAGTTAAACCTGGACTGTAAGAAAGCAATCGAAGAAGCCATCCGGGAGAATTTTGACGGGCTGCACTTAAAGCAGGATGCGGCAAAAGAAGTCGTGGAACGCTTCGGGGAAGAACGTATGAATTTTGTTATGGCAAATACCATCCGTGAACTTTCCCATGATGGAAGATTTTCCAGACAGAACAAAGACTGGGCGGAGCATATCGAAGTCCCGGAAAATATCAGCCGGGGCAGAAATCTGAACCTGGATTATGTGATCGAAAGCCACCCGGCAGTTTTAGATGGGTTTATCGACATGGCAAGAGCTGAGATCCGGATGCAGAGGATAGAACAGGCGATAGGAGAAAACGAAGTGACGATCACGGCAGAGACAAGAGGGTATGAAGCAGAAGGACATAACGGGACATGGCATACGGTTGATGAAAAGGAATATGCCGGGGAGAAGTTTTTCTTAATGGAACATGATGAATTTGGCTCCGATGTGGCAGGCATTATCGTAGCGGAAAATGGACAGCTTGTAGCGGAGGACTTGTGGAATGGGTTTGATGCAGGAGCGTTAGAAACTGTATCAGAATATTTGCAGGAAAATGGAACAACACTCTATGATTTGTCGGAATTCCCGAAAGATTCTGCTGTAACCCTGCGGAGTGGACAGACACTTACAATCGAAGAAATACAGGCAGTACAGAAAGATACCTGGGAAGAAACGATGGAAGGAAAAAATGAATCTGGAACGGATGTCCGGTTTAATTTCCATGCAGTCAGTGAGGTGCAGCTTCCGGAAAGAATAAAATTAAAGATGCCAGAGATCCATTACATTGATAATTTTTATGTGATGGAAGATGTAAATGCAGAAGGTGTAGTAAAAGTAAACCGGTATGAATCACTGGATGAAGCGATGCAGGAGTATTTACGTTTGCCCAATCATCAGGAAAAAGTGCTTGGTATCCAGAATACGGAAACAATGCAGGAAAGCATGGATTTCATCCGATGTGAAAACGGAATAGATCGGCTTACCCATGCGTATGAACAGATCGGAGGGTGGCTGAATCCAGAAATATATGAAGCGGTAAATAAAATGGAAAACATGCTGGACTGGAATGAGGTACAGATTGCATATCAGATTGGAAAACAATACTTTACAATCCAGACCGCAGAAGATGGCTATGACTATACATTTTATAATGAAGATTATCAGGAGGATGATGGAGGAATCTATGACAATCCGACAATCTATGTAGATGAAGCTGCCAGTGATATTTTAGAAGATAAAGGGTACTCACTGGAAGATGCAAAAGTAGTGGATTACGAAGATCTGATGGCAGATGTGGAAGAAGTTCAGGAAGAACAGATGCAGCGGATACAATTAGAAAAGAACTGCCCGGCAAGTATTTTTGAAGGATTTCGCAGGGAAGAAGCAATGCAAACCTATGAAGGAATCGCAATGCAGTTTACCAGGAGTAAAGGGTATCTGACCATACAGGCAACAGAAGAAGGATATTCGTTTATTTTTTATGACTCTGATCTGCATGAAATCCAGGGTGGTGATTATGATAATCCAGACGCATCTATTCAGGAAGCTGCTTATGAAATCCTTAAAAGTGAAAGAATGGATGACCTGGAATGTGTCAAAGTGGATTATAAAGAATTTGAAGAAATGACGATCCAGCACTCTAAAGATTTATTGCAGGAGGGGGAACTTCGTGCGACTTCTGAGATTGGAAGAAATGAACTGGCATTAAACAGTCTGAGCAGGGCAGATGTTGAAAGAGGTGTCTTGTATCATGCACAGGCAGTATTAGAAGATATGGGAATGGAACAGGAGGTAGAGCTGCTTGCTGCAAGAGTGTATGGTTCCAGAAGCAGACAAGACCTTTACCGGGAAGATTCTGACCTTGATGTGGTTCTTTCCTATAAAGGTGATATTCGAGAAGATAGCTTTTTCAATGCCTTAAATGAATCTGGTATAGCGATGGCAGGAATTAAGGTGGATATTAACCCGATTGCAGAGGAGCGAATCACTCTGGCAGAGTATATAAAAGAATCCGAAAAATATCTTGACCAGCAGGAGATTAAAAAGCTCGCTGTGGACCTGGATAATTTTAGCTATGACGTTGATACCTATGAGTATAACGATACAGTTGAAAATAGAGAAGAACAGGTGGAAAAACTCACGGAGGATATTTTGAATAAGAAAACAGAAACTATCAAGGACTGGCTGCTTGAGGTATCCGAGGAATCCGATATAGACAGCGATGTTATAACTGCCCGTTCTTTACTTTCCCGTCTGGAAGATACAGAGCGATTTTCTATTTTTGACAAACAGCCGGAGCAGGAACAGCCAGAAGCCACGATCAGTTTTTATGTCGCAGAGTGCATGGAGTTTCCGGTCATGGGAGAGTACCATAACAACCTCACTTTAGAAGAAGCCATTAAAATATATGAGAGTATCCCAGCAGAGAGACTGCATGGGATTAAAGGAATCGGATTTGATCTGCAAGATGGTGATGAAAATTATTCCGGAGAATATGAGTTGATGAGTGCAGACCGGATACGGCGTGATCTGATAGATATGATTCCACACTATAAAGAAAGCCCTCTGGTGCAGAAAGCAATCGCAGACATGGAAAAGTATCTGGATGAAAAGCATGGAAGGGTAAAGGAAACGGAACATACGACAGAAACAGTAATAGGAAGTGGACAGAAACCTTCTGCGGTTGCGGCAGACAGAAGGGCAGAGCAGGAACCGGTATCTGTAAATCGGAGCCAGCCACAAAAGGCAGAACCTGCAAGCAGAGCAAAAGGTGAAGTGAAGAAATCTGTGCTGCAGTCTTTAAAAGATTTTCAGGCAAGGGCAAAAGCACAGGAGCAGAATAAGACAACGGAGAAATCCAAGACACATAAGAAGGGAGAAGTGGAATTATGATGGATTTGGCGATGAACTTTGATGCGGATGAATGTTTAGTAACAGCAATGTTTGATAAAGGAAACAGAAATGACACGATGGAGGCAATCGACCATATCATTCTGGCACGTGAACTTTGGAACATCCTTCCTGAAACCGAACTGCAGGCTTTCTGTTCCCTGTTGATCGAACAATGCCACCGCCACTGCGATGTGCTGCTCCCCAATGGAGAACTAACCATCCTTCTGATTACCGAAGAAGGAAAAATCATACAGTAAGTTCCTGTCTAAGTTAAATCGGTCATAAAAGATCGATTTAACTTAGACTGACAAACAACCAAGAGCATACCCTGTTTTGAGGTTAATCCACTGAATGTTAGCAATCCCTATTTTTCAATTTCTATTATGATCCTTCCCATTCAATAAAATTTAAACCGAATACAATAAAAAAGCAATGTAATACAAGCAGTAATACAAGGTTTATTGCATTTATAGAATATAATTATCAAAACATGAAGTTTAATAGAAAGGAAAAAACTTTTATTATGAAGAAAACTTATTTATGGACGGCCATGCTTTGCACGGCAATAGCATTTTCGGCATGCAAATCCAATAAAGCCGGACAGGACACCGCAAGCGAAGCAAAGACTGAAGAAGCAGTTATACCGGGAAGTGATAAAGACGAAC
>ERZ827478.2162-NODE-2162-length-10816-cov-2.527553_pt1 | contig 10816 bp, 10 predicted proteins | sample MGYA00519705_ERZ827478 | MGnify/ENA primary metagenome ERZ827478 (study PRJEB31778, sample SAMEA3449318) | human gut metagenome | biome: human gut; feature: human-associated habitat; material: faeces | place: United Kingdom | collected 2010/2012 ... | reverse complement strand
GTTTGCAGCTGAACAGTCGTCAGCATTTTGATAGAGAGACACTGTTTCATCACTCTTTTCACAGCCAGTCAGCATAAAAACAGTGGCAACCGCGAGAGCGACTGGTGTCAGATGGCGTGCGCTCCAGTTTTTGCGGAACGATGCGTGGCGTATGGATTTTGTCCGTTTCATTTTTGTCTTCCGGGACCAGTGGTAAATACCCATCAGAATAGAGGATGGCTGGTCGAAATTGAAGCGAGAAGGGGGAAGAATGCGGCAGATAACCCGTATCTTTACGTTGCCTTACGTTCAGACGGGGCCGAAGCCCCGTCGTCGTCATCAGTTACGGAAAGGGTTATGACCGTTACTGGTGGTAGTGCGTGCGGATGTTTGCTGAACGACGGGTGCCGGGCTATCAGGTGCATAACCATCAGCAATAGCATTCTGTTCCGGCGTTTGCGGGGCAACGTTTTCCGGGTTAGTGGAAACCGGTTTGCTCAGCGTATTGTTCAGTGCCAGCAGATCCTGCTCGTTCAACGTACCCAGAGCTGACTTAATATTCAACTGGTTAATCAGGTAGTTATAACGCGCATTCGCCAGCTCTTGCTTGGCGTTGTACAGCGTGGTGGTCGCATCCAACACATCAACAATGGTACGCGTACCGACCGAATAACCCGCCTCCATCGCGTCTAATGAGCTTTGAGCGGAAACTACGGCTTGTTTGTAGGCGTTAATGCTACTGATAGAAGCATTAATGTTGTTGAAGGAGGAACGTACGGTTTGTACGACGCTACGATGCGCGCTTTCCAGTTGCTCGCTGGCACCAACAAAGTTGTACTGGGCCTGTTTCACCTGCGAGTTAACCATTCCGCCCTGATAAATCGGCAGCGAGAAGCTCAGGCCAACTTTGTTCTGGCCCATATTGCTATCGTCATACTGGGTACCAGCGGCACCACGGGTTTTCGAACCGCTATATGAGGTGTCAGAAATCCCGGTAGAAGCCGTTAAATCCAGAGTCGGTAAGTGACCATCCTGCGCCTGGCGAATTTGCTCGCGCGCCAGGTCCTGGCTCAAGCGTGCCTGTAACAGCGACAGGTTGCGTTTTTCGGCTTCTTTCAGCAGCGCGTTAACCGGCTGCGGTTTGTCGGTTTTAAAGTTTTCGACATTCAGCGCCGCCAGTTCCGGATAATAGTTACCGGTGATCTGGCGCAGCTGCTCTACCGCGTTATCAAGGTTATTACGTGCGGTCACTTCGTTCGCCAGCACGGTATCGTACTGTGCGCGGGCGTTCTGCACGTCGGTGATCGCTACCAGGCCCACGTTAAAACGTTGGGTGGTTTGATCTAATTGACGGTAGATCGCTTCTTTTTGCGCCTGTGTATAGGAAAGAACGTCAATAGCATTCAACACGTTGAAATAAGCGGTCGCGGTGTTGAGGATCAAGGTTTGTTGATCGGTCTGATACGTGACGTCCTGAATCCCAGCTGCTTTTTCCTGCAGCGTTAACGCACGCCATTTCGACATATCAAAAATGGATTGAGTTAACTGCAGGGACGCACTGGTCGCGTTAGAGTTGATGCCGTTCGCGTCGCGGTAGCCGTTGCTATAGGTGTAATCTGCACCTAAACCTAGCTGTGGCAGTAATGGACTGCGCGCTTCATTAATTTTTTCAAAGGCAGCATCACGATCGGCGGCAGACTTACGCAATTCCGGGTTACTAAGGCGTGCTTGCTGATAAACTTGCATCAGGTTCTCGGCCTGGCTCAACGAACTGAACCCAGAGAGGCTCAGGCCGATAAGAATGGGGAGCAATTTCTTCATTTGCATTCCTTGTGGTGAAGCAGTATTTAGCGCGATCAAACTGTAAAATTATTGCGGATTCTAGCAGAAGCCGCTACCGCAAAAGGTTGGCGTTACGTGCCATAGGGCGTTAATGTGCCTCAATTTAACACATGACTGCTCAAACGGCAGTCAAACGTCGCTGAAATTCACATTTAATTCACTATTAGTGCCAGGACATTAACAATGCTTAAGCCAGACAACCTGCCCGTTACATTTGGCAAAAACGATGTAGAAATTATTGCACGAGAAACACTTTATCGCGGCTTTTTTTCATTAGATCTTTATAGATTTCGTCATCGTCTATTCAACGGGCAAATGAGTCATGAGGTACGGCGGGAAATTTTTGAGCGCGGTCACGCCGCAGTCTTGCTACCCTTTGACCCAGTACGTGATGAAGTTGTGCTGATTGAGCAGATTCGGATTGCCGCGTACGACACCAGCAAAACCCCCTGGCTACTGGAGATGGTTGCCGGGATGATTGAAGAGGGTGAAAGTGTGGAAGATGTTGCCCGTCGCGAAGCGATTGAAGAGGCGGGACTGATAGTCAAACGGACCAAACCGGTGTTAAGTTTCCTGGCAAGCCCGGGGGGCACCAGTGAGCGTTCGTCAATTATGGTGGGCGAAGTGGACGCCACGACCGCAAGCGGTATTCACGGTCTGGCTGATGAAAACGAAGATATTCGCGTTCATGTGGTAAGCCGGGAACAGGCATACCAGTGGGTAGAAGAGGGGAAAATCGACAACGCAGCGTCGGTCATCGCTTTGCAATGGCTGCAGTTGCATCATCAAGCGTTAAAAAATGAGTGGGCATAAATGAAGCGTTACACACCTGACTTTCCTGAAATGATGCGCCTGTGCGAGATGAACTTTTCACAATTGCGCCGTTTGTTGCCGCGCAATGACGCACCCGGCGAAACTGTAAGCTATCAGGTGGCAAACGCACAATATCGGCTGACGATTGTGGAATCGACCCGATACACTACCCTGGTGACAATAGAACAGACTGCGCCCGCGATCAGTTACTGGAGCCTTCCGTCAATGACGGTGCGTCTGTATCATGACGCGATGGTGGCTGAAGTGTGTTCAAGCCAGCAGATTTTTCGCTTCAAAGCGCGGTATGATTATCCTAATAAAAAGTTGCATCAACGCGACGAAAAGCATCAAATTAACCAGTTTTTAGCGGACTGGTTGCGATACTGTTTAGCACATGGAGCGATGGCGATTCCGGTTTACTAGCGTCGTGAAACCTAAGGACACCATTTGGAAAGCCTGTTAACCCTTCCTCTGGCTGGTGAGGCCAGAGTCAGGATTTTACAAATTACCGACACTCACCTGTTTGCACAAAAGCACGAAGCCCTGTTAGGGGTAAACACCTGGGAAAGCTACCAGGCGGTGCTGGAGGCGATTCGTCCACACCAGCACGAATTCGACCTGATTGTCGCGACAGGTGATTTAGCGCAGGATCAATCCTCTGCGGCCTATCAGCATTTCGCTGAAGGCATCGCAAGTTTTCGTGCGCCCTGCGTCTGGCTGCCGGGCAACCACGATTTCCAGCCCGCGATGTACAGCGCGTTACAGGATGCGGGTATCTCCCCGGCGAAGCGGGTGTTTATTGGTGAGCAATGGCAAATCCTGTTGCTGGATAGCCAGGTGTTTGGCGTGCCGCACGGTGAGCTGAGCGAATTTCAGCTTGAGTGGCTGGAACGTAAACTGGCCGATGCGCCAGAACGCCATACGTTGCTGCTGCTGCATCATCATCCGTTACCTGCGGGTTGTAGTTGGCTTGATCAACACAGCCTGCGTAACGCGGGCGAACTGGATACCGTGCTGGCGAAGTTTCCGCATGTCAAATACTTGCTGTGCGGTCATATTCATCAGGAGCTGGATCTCGACTGGAACGGTCGCCGCCTGCTGGCAACGCCGTCGACCTGTGTGCAATTTAAGCCGCACTGTTCCAACTTTACGCTGGACACCATCGCACCCGGCTGGCGTACTCTCGAGTTACATGCTGATGGCACGCTGACCACCGAGGTGCATCGCCTGGCGGACACACGTTTCCAACCTGATACCGCTTCAGAAGGCTACTGATGTCTACGCTTCTTTATTTACACGGTTTCAACAGCTCGCCGCGCTCTGCAAAAGCGAGCTTGTTAAAAAGCTGGCTTGCGGAACATCACCCTGGCGTTGAGATGATCATCCCGCAGTTGCCGCCGTATCCTTCCGATGCGGCAGAACTGCTGGAATCCATTGTCCTGGAACATGGCGGCGATTCGCTGGGTATTGTCGGTTCGTCACTGGGGGGATATTACGCCACCTGGTTGTCGCAATGTTTTATGCTGCCCGCAGTGGTGGTAAACCCGGCGGTGCGCCCGTTTGAACTGCTGACGGACTATCTCGGTCAGAACGAGAACCCCTACACCGGGCAGCAATATGTGCTAGAGTCACGCCATATTTACGATCTCAAAGTCATGCAGATTGACCCGCTGGAAGCGCCGGATTTGATCTGGCTGCTGCAACAGACGGGAGATGAAGTGCTGGATTACCGCCAGGCGGTGGCGTACTACGCTTCCTGCCGCCAGACTGTCATAGAAGGCGGCAACCACGCATTCACGGGCTTCGAAGATTATTTCAACCCGATCGTCGATTTTCTTGGTCTGCACCATCTCTGACGATCAACTCGAATTGCTAACTTAAACCATGACGCAAACTTATAACGCTGATGCCATTGAGGTACTCACCGGGCTTGAGCCGGTTCGCCGCCGTCCGGGAATGTATACCGATACCACTCGCCCTAACCATTTGGGGCAAGAAGTTATTGATAACAGTGTCGATGAAGCACTGGCGGGTCACGCAAAACGCGTGGATGTAATCTTACATGCTGACCAGTCGTTAGAAGTTATTGACGATGGGCGTGGGATGCCGGTGGATATTCACCCGGAAGAGGGTGTACCGGCGGTTGAACTGATTCTTTGCCGTCTGCATGCAGGCGGTAAATTCTCTAACAAAAATTACCAGTTCTCTGGCGGCCTGCATGGCGTGGGGATTTCGGTAGTTAACGCCCTGTCGAAGCGCGTAGAAGTTAACGTACGCCGCGATGGTCAGGTTTATAACATCGCCTTTGAAAATGGCGAAAAGGTGCAGGATTTACAGGTTGTCGGCACTTGCGGTAAGCGCAATACCGGTACCAGCGTGCACTTCTGGCCGGATGAAACCTTCTTTGACAGCCCGCGTTTTTCTGTTTCACGCCTGACGCATGTGCTGAAAGCCAAAGCGGTACTGTGCCCTGGTGTTGAGATCACCTTTAAAGATGAGATCAACAACACCGAACAGCGCTGGTGCTATCAGGACGGTCTGAATGATTACCTGGCGGAAGCGGTAAACGGTTTACCGACGCTGCCGGAAAAACCGTTTATCGGTAATTTCGCTGGCGATACTGAAGCGGTTGACTGGGCGCTACTGTGGCTGCCGGAAGGCGGTGAACTGCTGACCGAAAGCTACGTCAACCTGATCCCAACGATGCAGGGTGGTACGCACGTTAATGGCTTGCGTCAGGGCCTGCTGGATGCGATGCGCGAGTTCTGTGAATATCGCAACATTCTGCCGCGCGGCGTGAAGCTGTCGGCGGAAGATATCTGGGATCGCTGCGCCTATGTGCTGTCAGTAAAAATGCAGGATCCACAGTTTGCCGGGCAGACCAAAGAGCGTCTCTCTTCGCGTCAGTGTGCGGCATTCGTTTCGGGCGTGGTGAAAGATGCCTTCATCCTGTGGCTGAACCAGAACGTTCAGGCGGCGGAGCTGCTGGCAGAGATGGCGATTTCCAGTGCCCAGCGTCGTATGCGTGCGGCTAAAAAAGTGGTGCGTAAAAAGCTAACCAGCGGCCCGGCGCTGCCTGGTAAATTGGCTGACTGTACCGCGCAGGATCTTAACCGTACCGAACTGTTCCTTGTGGAAGGTGACTCCGCAGGCGGATCTGCCAAGCAGGCGCGCGATCGCGAATATCAGGCGATCATGCCACTGAAAGGTAAGATCCTTAACACCTGGGAAGTCTCTTCCGACGAAGTGCTGGCTTCGCAGGAAGTGCACGATATTTCGGTAGCGATCGGTATCGATCCTGACAGCGACGATCTGAGCCAGCTTCGTTACGGCAAGATCTGTATCCTGGCGGATGCTGACTCCGATGGTCTGCACATTGCCACGCTGCTCTGCGCTTTGTTTGTAAAACACTTCCGCGCATTGGTGAAACACGGTCACGTTTACGTTGCACTGCCACCGCTCTACCGTATTGACCTCGGGAAAGAGGTTTATTACGCGCTGACGGAAGAAGAGAAAGAGGGCGTACTTGAGCAATTAAAACGCAAGAAAGGCAAGCCGAACGTTCAGCGTTTTAAAGGTCTGGGGGAAATGAACCCGATGCAATTGCGCGAAACCACGCTTGATCCGAACACTCGCCGTCTGGTGCAGTTGACTATCGATGATGAAGACGATCAGCGTACTGACGCGATGATGGATATGCTGCTGGCGAAGAAACGCTCGGAAGATCGCCGCAACTGGTTGCAAGAGAAAGGCGACATGGCGGAGATTGAGGTCTGATAATCCTCCCGCCAGAAGAATAAAACATAGCCCGGTATACAAGTGTATACCGGGCTTTTTTGATCAAAATTCCATTTTCACCGTGAATTGCACTTCACGCGGATCGCCAATCTGATTCCCCAGATTATTTGTGGCGATGGAAGAGGTGTAATACGTTTTATCAAACAGGTTTTTGACGTTTAATTGCAGTGTGACCGGATACTGCAATTTCATTTTGTATGCGGCGAAGGCATCGGCAACGAAATAGCCTGGCAGATAATAGTCAGCCCCATTGGTTGCCGAACGACGGCTTACGCCATGTCCACCACCGCCAAACGTCAGTGTGTTATTGCCTGGCATGTTATGAATGTCATAGGTCAGGAATAGCGAACCGGTATGACGAGGAACATTCGGCAATGGTTTCCCTGCATAATCAGGATCTTCCAGAACCTTAGCATCGGTATAGCCGTAGCTGGCAATGATATTAATGTTTTCAGTTAATGCTCCCGCAAGGTCGACTTCTACCCCTCTTGAACGAACGCGGCCTGCCGTTTTGGCGATGGTTTCATCACCAATACTTTCGGTATACAACACGTTACGTTTATGGATATCAAACAGCGCAATATCTGCGGTTATACCATCGAACAGCTCGAATTTTGCCCCGACTTCGTAAGCATTAGATGATTCCGGTGGAAGATCTCCGATGTAGCTGGCAATTGACGATTGCGGCATAAATGTTTGCGAATAATTAGCAAATAAGGATACCGATGGCGTCAGTTTGTAGACTAACCCCAGTTTGGGCGTCCATTGTTCATCGCGGCTGTCAGTATTGACATTAAAAGGACGGCCTTTACCCGCATACTGCGTGTAATACTGATAGCGGATCCCGGCGACGGCAATCCAGTTATCGGTCAGATAGAGCGCGTCCTGTGCATACGCTGAGTAGCTCTCCTGTTTGATCGTCTGATCACTGTCCGACGCCGAAACCGTTGTGCATTTGCTGGTATTGCCATAAACGGGGTTGTAAATATTGAAATCTTTAGCTTTTTTACAGCGAATCATATCTGTGCGCAGAAGATCATAATATTCATATGACACCCCACCCAGAATCTCATTATAGAATCCGGCAATATCAACATTCCCTTGCAGATCCGCACGAGTAGCATGCATACGCTGGGTAGATCCTTGGGTTGCATCAACACGCCGTGTCAGCGTTCCTGTCGTTGCATCATATGCGGTAACACGCGCCTGATTATCGCTGTATTTATCCTGGCTGTAGCTGTAATCAAAGCGCGCTGTCCACTGGCTATTGAGATGATATTCTGCGTTGAGTTGCGCCAGATCGGACTGACCATCTGTAATATTAAACGGTTCGTCAAAACGTATTTTTCGATCAACGTTTACGGGCTGTTTCGTCGTAAGGTCGAAAATCGTTCCACGATCGAACGGAGTTTTATAGTCCCGATGGGAATAGAGCATGGTTACTGTTGCATTATCACCAAACCAGGTGAGTGACGGGGCAATAAATGTACTGCGCTCTTTACCGAAGTTTCGCCAGTAATCTTCATCCTGCACTTCCCCCGTCAGGCGGTATGCCAGCTGAGTGCCTTCAATGGGACCTGTGATATCAAGTTGCCCAGTGCCTCCGCCAAAACTGGAGGACGTGGCTGAGACAGAACCATGGAATGTTTTTTCCGGGCGCTTGGTCACGACGTTAATCAATCCACCAGGATCGAGAATGCCATACAGCGTGGAGGCCGGACCTTTTAGCACTTCCACACGTTCTGTGGCGGCGTTGAAACTGCGAGGAAGTACAGTTCGCAGGCCGTTGGTCATGATGGAGCCATCCCGGTTAGCACCAAACCCACGACGTACAAAGGCGTCCTGAGTTCCGCCTAATGTATTGGTCTGTACCACGTTACTGACGTTATAAAGCGCTTCATCCAGCGTCGTCGCATTCTGATTTTCCAGAACCTGATCGCTAACCGTATTGACCACCTGCGGGATATCCAGCATCGGCATATCGGTTAATGTCGCCGTGGAAGTGCTCAGAGGTTGATAACCATCGGTCGCCTCAGTTGCGGTATTTGCATCCGCTGTAACAGTGATTGTTTCGCCATCTTTGGTCGTTGCAGTGTCGGTTGCATGAATCATTGGTGCTGCAAAGAGCAGTGAAAAGAGCGCCCGACCTTTGATTCCTGAGAATGAAGGTGTGAACTTAGCCATTTAGTCTGTTATCCCAAAAACTCACGGATTGTCGTGAGTGAAAATTGTTTCTTGTTGCTCACTAAGCACTATCCGTTTGTTATTTCACCATCGGATATGTAATTGAGAATCATTCAACCATGCGGTGATGTAGTAGTAAATGAGAAATAACAAAAAATTGCTACATGTGTTTTTATGAAAGGTTAATGCAATTAAATTGATGGTAATTTATTAATATTTAATGGTTTTATTTTTATCTTTAAAAATATTTCACCTGTTATTTACCTTGTTTTTGTATGGCTTTTAACTTCTTGACTACTACATTTTGTGGCGTCAAACTCTCAAAGGAGAATGAGTTTTATTTTTGTTTGTCTTTGATTAAGTTGGCGTACACGTGGCACATAACGCAAAAGGGCAGGGGCTGATCCTCGACAATGTTTCTGCCGGGTATCACACGAAAATCATTGTTGATGGTGTTTCTTTCTCCGTTCCCACAGAAAAAATGACCATTCTGGTTGGGGCAAACGGCTGTGGAAAGTCGACGTTGCTCAGCACCATTGCACGTATCTTGCAACCTATGGGCGGCTCGATATTGCTGGATGGTAAAGCGATTCACGAGCAACCAACGAAAGCGTTATCCCGTAGACTTGGGATCTTGCCGCAGTCGCCATTATTGCCGGAGGGCTTAACCGTTTATGAACTGGTGTCGCGTGGGCGTTTTCCCTGGCAGAATTTCATTCGTCAATGGAGCGACGCCGACGAGCAGGCGGTAGAAGAGGCCCTGAAATTAACCGGTACGCAGGAGTTTGCACATTTACCTGTTGAAAAACTTTCTGGTGGGCAGCGCCAGCGTTGCTGGATTGCGATGGTGTTGGCGCAAAAGACGCCTTATATCCTGCTGGATGAACCCACAACCTGGCTTGATTTACGTTATCAGGTTGAAATTCTTGAGTTATTACATGATTTAACGCGTCATCACGGGCGTACAGTCGTCGTGGTGTTGCATGATCTGAATTTTGCCGTCAATTATGGTGATACGTTGATATTTTTACGCCAGGGGAAAGTGGTGCGTGTGTTGAATGAGGGGGAACATTGCACGCCTGAGCTGGTAAAAGCTGTCTTTGACGTTGATGTTCACGCATCAATAAATCCTCTGACGGGAAAGCCGTTCTTCATGCCGTTTCGTGGTGTAGAAAAAGTATGATGCGCACAGGGCTGGTTACTGTAATTTTCCTCGCCTTACTGCTGGTGGGATGCGTGGTATATCCAGGGATTGGTGCCCGATTTATTGCACCACAAACGGTGTTGCAGGCATTTCTTCATTTTGAACCGCAAAACTTCGATCACAACGTAATTGTAAGACTCCGTTTGCCGCGTTTAGCGGCAGCATTGCTTACCGGTGCTTCTCTTGGAGTTGCTGGTGCTTTGTTGCAGGCTGTCATTCGTAACCCATTGGGGGAGCCACATATTTTAGGCTTAAATGCCGGAGCCGCTCTTGCTGTCGTTGCTGCCAGTGCGCTTGGGCTGGCCTTTCCGGTTGGACGCCCACTGCTGGCATCTACGGGCGGCGCGTTATTGTTCCTGTTGATATTGCTACTTTCCTCCGCAGGGCGTTCAGGGGTAACGCCAATGAAAGTTACTTTATGCGGCGTGGCGCTATCGGCGTTCGTGTCCTCAATAACGGCTGCAATCCTGATTCTTGACGAACAAACACTGCTGGCGATGCGGACATGGCTAGCAGGTGATTTAGCGGGGCAGGATTGGGCGACGCTGGGTACGTCCGCCTGGTTTTCTCTGGGGGGGGTTGTGTTAGCCATTTACCTTGCGCCCTCTCTTAACATGTTGGCACTGGGTGATCGCATGGCGCAGGGGCTGGGCGTCTCGGTACTCCGCACGCGAACATTCACTCTGCTTGCGATCGCGTTGCTCTGTGGCGCAGCCGTATCGATTGCTGGCCCCATTGGTTTTGTCGGTCTGCTAGTACCGCAGATTGTCAGGCGTCTGGTATCTGCGGATCTGCGCGTTCTGCTCCCTCTTTCAGCTTGTGTCGGTGCCTTACTGCTATTACTGGCAGATATTATTGCCCGGACGCTTTTCACGCCCCATGAGCTGGCGACCGGTGTCATGACGGCGTTAGTTGGTGCGCCCGTTTTTGTCATTATGGCGACGAGGATGTTCAAATGAGTCGGATAATGAACGTCGGGCTACACCCACTACGTGT
>ERZ827478.2160-NODE-2160-length-10825-cov-3.503714_pt1 | contig 10825 bp, 9 predicted proteins | sample MGYA00519705_ERZ827478 | MGnify/ENA primary metagenome ERZ827478 (study PRJEB31778, sample SAMEA3449318) | human gut metagenome | biome: human gut; feature: human-associated habitat; material: faeces | place: United Kingdom | collected 2010/2012 ... | reverse complement strand
TTTCATGGAGATGCCAGAGCATTCAATATTCCAGCCGGGATAGCCCACACCCCAGGGAGAATCCCACTTCAGAGCCTGATCCTCAAACTTGGATTTGGTAAACCACAGCACAAAGTCGTTCTTGTTACGCTTGTTGCTGTCCTCTTCCACACCCTCACGAACGCCTACGGCCAGATCTTCCTCATTGAAGTCGTTGAAGATGTAATAGCGCTCCAGCTTGGAGGTGTCGAAGTACACGTTGCCGCCGGCAAAGTAGGCATAGCCGGTGTCCATGAGTTTGGAGATGATGCGTATATAGTCGTCGATGCAGTTGGTGGCGGGCTCCACCACGTCGGGGGTCTTGATGTTCAGCTTGGCGCAGTCGGAGAAAAAGGCGTCGGTATAGAACTTTGCTATCTCCATGACGCTCTTGTGCTCCCGCTTTGCGCCCTTGAGCATTTTGTCCTCACCTTCGTCGGCATCGGAGGTGAGATGTCCCACGTCGGTGATATTCATTACCCTCTTTACATTATAACCGGTGTAGCGCAAATACTTTTCCAGCACATCTTCCATGATGTAGGAGCGGAGATTGCCTATATGAGCAAAGTGGTATACTGTGGGGCCGCAGGTGTACATCTTTACAATGTCGGGATGATTGGGGACGAACTCCTCTCTGGTGCGGGTTGCGGAATTATAAAGTTTCATGATGATTCTCCTCAGTCGGCATTTTTAAATACGTCTCTGTTGACGTAGAAGTATTCTATTCCAGAATAGAGCGTAGTGAGCACTATGATCCAGGTGCTTACAGTGCTGACTATGGCAAGAGTGGGGAAGGCCAGCATGGCGCACAGGCCGATCATGGTGCAGGCGGTCTTTATCTTTCCGGACCAGGCGGCAGCAATGACCCGCTGCTGCTCTACTGCAATGAGCCGCAGGCCGGATACTGCAAACTCGCGAAATAGCACTATGACCACCGCCCAGCCGGGCATCTGGCCGTTTTCCACAAAGAAGCACATGGCGGCCAGCACCAGCACCTTGTCGGCCAGTGGGTCCATGAACTTGCCGAAATTAGTGATCTGGTTATAGTGCCGGGCTATGTATCCGTCGGCCATATCCGACAGACATGCAATTATGTAAACTATCAGGGCGGCCAAACTCTGCCCGGCATAGGCCAATATGAGAAACACGGGGATGAGTATTACCCTGGCAATAGTGATTTTGTTGGCTGTAGTTTTCATCTGTCTGTCTCCTTTGACTCACAGCTGCTCGCCGTAGAGCAGTCCATCCTCGGTGTATTTTATCAGAACGTCCACCATCTCGCCCTCCCGGCAGTCTCCTGAGAAGAGCACAAGACCGTCGATATCCGGGGAGTCGGCATAACTGCGGCCTACATGGTAACCGCTCTCCTCGTCATAGTATTCGTAGAGCACCCGGAGAGTCTTGCCGCAGAAGCTGTTGCAGAAGTCCTCCATGATGGGGGCCTGAAGCTCCATTATAAGGTCGGCCCGGCGCTGGGCTACCTCACTGTCCGGTCGATCCATAGTGGCTGCCGGGGTGCCCTCCTCCGGGGAGAAGGGAAATACCCCCACCCGCTCTATGCGGTATTCTCTCAGGAACTCACACAGCTGTTCAAATTCTGACTCGCCTTCACCGGGAAGTCCGGCGATAAGGCTGGTGCGCAGCACCAGACCGGGAATGGAGGCCCGGAGTTTTTTGAGCAGTACCTTAATATCCTCACCGGTGCCACGGCGGTTCATGGCCTTCAGAATCTTGTCATTTATATGCTGGATGGGAATATCCAGGTATTTTACGATTTTGTCGTTGTTTGCAATCTCCTCAATGAGCTCGTCGTCAAACTGATCCACATAGAGGTAATGAAGCCTTATCCACTCTATGCCCCCTATTTTGGCCAGCTCCCGGCAGAGTTCTGCCAGACATCGCCGCCCGTAGAGATCAGTGCCGTAACGGGTGATATCCTGGGCAATGACTATAAGCTCTTTCACTCCGTGCTCCGCAAGATCTCTGGCCTCCTCCAGGATGCTTTCCATGGTGCGGGAGCGGTAGCGGCCCCGGATGTAGGGAATGGCACAGAAGGCGCAGAAGTTGTTGCAGCCTTCAGCAATACGCAGGTAGGCCCAGCCCGGGCCGGTGGACACCACTCTGGGTATCTCGTCAATTGGGGCGCTGTTGTCGCCGAAGCGGCTGAAAGAGTTTCCGGCCACCACAGCTTTGGCGGCTTCGACAATATCCCCGAAGCTTCCAACGCCCAGCACGGCGTCTATCTCCGGCAGCTCCTGAAGTATACTGTCTTTATACCTCTCACTGAGGCAGCCGGTGACTATTATGCCCCCCAGCTTTCCCGCCTTCTTCAGCTCTGCCATCTGCAAAATATTGTCAATGGCCTCGCTCTTGGCAGCGTCGATAAAACCGCAGGTGTTGATTATAACCAGGTCTGTCCCCTCCGGCTCCGGCATAAGGGTGAAGCCCGCCTCGCTCATAAGATAGAGCATCTGTTCACTGTTTACCAGGTTCTTGGCGCAGCCCAGGGAAATCATTGCAAAAGTTTTTTCCATTTTATATCTTGTATTCTCCCTTCCGCTCCGCAGGGCAGGAACCTCAGTATTCCTCTGCATCGGCATTGAACCGCTCCAAGGCGGAGTGTATCTCCTCCCAGGAATAGCCCCGGCGATACAGGGCCGCCCCCAGCTTTTTCACCTGCAGGGGATCGTCCGGATCTTTGAGTCGGGCTGCAATAAACTTATCAAGCTTGCCGGTGTCCTCGGGCATCTGCTTAAGGGCATCGTCCCATAGCTCCCGGTCTATACCCCGGCGGTGCAGCTCCTGACGGATGCGGCCCTCACCGTAGCCTTTGGCGGCATAGTGGCGCACAACGGCAGAGGCATAACTCTCCTCGTCTATGAGCTGCCGCTCCATAAGCCACTGGATGCAGTAGTCCGCCGTGTCCTCAGCCATGCCTTTAACTGTCAGTTTTGTTTTCAATTCCCGGCAGGACATTTGCCTCTGAGAGAGGTATTCCAGGGCTTTCTCTCTGGCAAGAGAGCGCTCCGAACACAACCGCAGCTCTCCCAGCTCATCCTCGTCCAGCTCCCGGCCGGAGTACAGGCGCAGATCCGTTACCGCAGTAAGGGTACTTTTTATTTCGCTGCCATCCTCCAGACAGACGGTGAGCCTGCCCGGGGAGGTCTGTCTGATTGAACTTACCGTCATTATGCTTCTGCCCGTGAAATCTTACTCCTGGTCGAAGTCGGCGGCGCTCACGTCCACGGCGGGTACAGTGCCTCTTCCGGAGACCTGGGCAGCTTTCCTGGCCTGGGGAGTCATGAGCTTGTAGGCATTCTCCCGGATCTCTTTCTCGATGGAATCACAGACCTCGGGGTTGGAGAGCAGGTATTCTCGCACTCCGTCTTTACCCTGGATGCGCTGGCCGTTGCAGGTGTACCAGGCGCCGGCCTTGTCGATTATCTCCAGCTTCACGCCCAGGTCGATTATCTCGCCTACCTTGGATATGCCCTCGCCGTACATGATGTCGAACTCCGCCTCACGGAAGGGGGGAGCCACCTTGTTTTTAACTACCTTGGCCCGGGTGCGGTTGCCTATCATCTCGCTGCCGTTTTTAAGGGTCTCCACCCGGCGCACATCTATGCGCACGGAGGCGTAGTATTTCAGTGCCAGGCCGCCGGGGGTGGTTTCGGGGTTGCCGTACATGACGCCTATCTTCTGGCGCAGCTGATTTATAAAGATGACGGTGCAGTTGTTTTTGGAGATAGCCCCCGCCAGGCGGCGCATGGCCTGGGACATAAGCCGGGCCAGGGCGCCCACCACGGTGTCGCCCACTTCACCCTCCAGTTCCACCCTTGGTATGAGAGCGGCTACGGAGTCCACAACCAATACGTCTATGGCGCCGGAGCGAACCAGGGATTCGGCGATATCCAGGGCCTGCTCTCCGGTGTCAGGCTGGGAGATGAGCAGGGAGTCTATGTCCACGCCCAGAGCCCGGGCGTAGGCAGGTTCCAGGGCGTGCTCCACGTCGATATATGCGGCGTCGCCGCCGTTTTTCTGGGCAGAGGCCACCACATGGAGGGCAAGAGTGGTCTTACCGGAGGCCTCAGGCCCGTATATCTCCACTATGCGCCCTCTGGGGACGCCGCCTATGCCCAGAGCCAGGTCAAGGGACAGTGAGCCGGTGGACAGAGCCTCCACATTTACCGATATATCATCGCCCAGGCGCATTATAGTGCCCTTGCCGTAATCCTTTTCTATCTTGGCAATTGCGGTCTCCAGGGCCTTCTTTTTATCTCCGGCGGCGGGGGCCACTATTGCGGGGACTTTTTTCTTTTCAGCCATATAACTTTCCTCACTATCTCAATGTAATTTTATGTATAAGGTTCATATCCGGCCTATGACCACCCGGTCTGTGCCCTGGGTATCTTTGCGTTTCATGGTGCGGCCAAAGCCTGCCGCCATGAGCATGTCGCAGACATCCTGGGCCTGGCCCTCGCCAACCTCGAATACCAGAAAGCCGCCGGGGCGGATGATGGATTTCCAATACTTGATAATGGCCTTGTAGAATCTCAGGCCGTCCTCTCCGCCGTCAAGGGCCCAGATGGGCTCATAATCCCTGACGGAGCGGTCCAGTTTTTGTATCTCCCCGCTCTCGATGTAGGGGGGATTGGAAACTATCACATCGAAATTGCCTATGCCCAGGGGAGGGGAGGTGGTAGCATCCGCCTGGATACACAGCACCCGGGAATTCAGTTTATGGTCGGTGACGTTGCGGCGGCAGATCTCCAGAGCGCTGGCGCTGAGATCCACAGCTACCAGGCGTGTGGCGGGCAGTTCATGAGCCACTGCACAGGTTATACAGCCGCTGCCGCAGCAGAGATCCAGCACTCTGGCATCCATTTTGTTGCCTGTGAGTATCTCTTTTACTGCATCCACCAGCACCTCCGTGTCCATGCGGGGGATAAGCACATCCGGCGTGACCACCAGATCGATACCGTAAAACTGCCAGGAGCCGGTGATGTAGGCCACAGGTTCGCCTTTAAGCCTGCGGGCAGTATAGTCCAGTGCCCGGTTTTCCACCTCGGCAGTAGTGTATAGTTTCAGATCCCGCAGAAGGTGCTCCACGGTTTTGCCCGCAGCTCCGGCCACCAGTATCCTGGCCTCCAGGTCGCAGGCCTCTATGCCGTTTTGACGCAGCAGGTTTCTCGTGGTCAAATAGATGTCATTATATGTCTTCAAAATTCCTTACCTCATTTTCCCCATTCATCAAGGCCCTTTTCCTCAGGGATGACAAGCTCCATAGCCCTGATGGCACATTCTATCATGCCGTCCTCCGGCTCGTTGGTAGTTATGCGCTGGAGCCATTTCCCCGGCGCGGACAGCGCGGCGGAGACGATGTTGTCGTGCCGGCCGCACCAGCGGTTTATCTCATAGCTTATACCCACCACTACCGGCAGCAAAAGCAGATGGCAGCCCATGCGGGCGAAGCTGTTGTCAAGCAGGACAACGGAGTTTACCAGGATGCTCACCACAATGACCACCAGAAGGAAGCTGGTGCCGCAGCGAGGGTGGAAGCGGCTTTCGGTGCGCACATTTTCCACGGTGAGTTCCCTGCCGTGCTCGTAGCAGAAGATGGTCTTGTGCTCAGCACCGTGATAGGCAAAGAGACGCTGCACATCGCTTACCCGGGTACAGAGCTTCATATATATAAGCAGTATGGCCACCTTCAGCACACCTTCCGAGAGATTGCGTATCACATAGCTCTCCGTCAGGGGCTTTATAAAACCCACGATAAGTGTGGGCAGGAAAATGAACAGCAGCAGGGAGAGGGCTATGCCCAGCACCACCGCCACACCGATTATCAGCTTCTGGGCTTTCTCGGCGGGGAAGTGATCGCTTATCCACTTGTCCAGCTTGTCCGGCTCCTCCTGCTCATCCTCCGGTATGAGGCTGGCGGAATAGGTGAGGGCCTGCATGCCCTTGTACATGGAGTCAAGGAAAATGGCGCAGCCCCGTATAAAGGGCCAGCCCAGTATGGGGTGCTTTTCCTTGTCCAGTTTAATATCTTCAACTTTTTCCACAAGTCCGTCTTTGGTGCGGCAGACGATGGCCTGTTTTTTCGGCCCCCGCATCAGTATGCCCTCTATCAGGGCCTGGCCGCCGATGGACGTGCGGAATCCGCAGCTTTGGTTTTTCTTTGTCATGGTTTCTCCTTAGTTCGAGGTGAGGGGCAGAGTGACGGTGACTACGCAGCCGCCGTCCACAGCATTTGCCACGGTGAGCTCTCCTCCGTGGCGGCTGACAATCTCGTCGCACACGGAGAGACCGATGCCGGTGCCCCGGTTTTTTGAGCTGCCCTTGTAGAACTTTTCTTTTACATGGGGCAGTTCGCCCTCAGGGATGCCGTGGCCGTAGTCCCTGAAGGTTATGCGCACATGGTCGCCCTCCTCCCGGAGGCGCACATCTATGCGCTCACCGTCGCCCCCGTGCTTGGCGGCATTGTCCAGCAGGTTACAGAAAACCTGCTTGAGCCGCTCCGGGTCCCCGGGGATGAGGGGAATCTCGGCGGGAGGTCCGGAATAGTTGACCTCCATGCCCGCCTGTTTCATAAGCTCGCCGTAGGTGAAGAGGGCGTCCTCAAGCTCGGCGGCAATATCTATGAGTTCGATGCGCAGATTGAAGCGCCCGTCCTGTATCCGTGTAAATTCCAGAAGCTCCGTCACCATGCCTGTAAGGCGCTCGGCCTCCTTGGAGATAATATTGATGCCACGTAGGGAATCTCCCTGGACTGCCGGATCAAAGGCTATAGTCTCACTCCAGCCCATAATGGCAGTGAGAGGGGTACGCAGCTCATGGGAAACCTGAGAAATGAAGTCGGTTCGTGATTTCTCTGCCACGGCCACCTTCTCGGACATGTTGTTGATCTCCTGAGTGAGCTGGCTGATCTCATCATCGCTGTATACTTCCAGTTTAACTCCATAGCTGCCTTGGGCGATATGCCGGGAAAAGCGGGTCAATTCCCCGATGGGGTCGGTGACATAGCGCCAAAACCACAGGTTCAGCCCTACAATATATATACAAATCAGCACCAGCAGCGTCACCGACAGGTTCATAAAGCTGCGGGTAACGCACCATATGCTCAAAAGCAGCAGCGCCAGGGCGGCGATGCTGGAGAGCAAGAGCTGGTTTTTAAGACTGCTCCACATCTATACTTACTTCCTATCCTCTCAGTAACCCCATTTGTAGCCGTAGCCCCAGACGGTGGTGAGATATTCAGGCTCTGTTGGGTCGGACTCTATCTTGATGCGCAGACGGCGGATGTTCACATCCACGGTCTTAAGCTCGCCCTTGAAGTCATTGCCCCACACGGCAGTAAGGATGTCCTCCCGGCTCATAGCCTTGCCGGGATTCTCCATAAAGAGCTTCATCAGCAGGTACTCTATCTGGGTGAGCTTCAGGCGCTGGCCGTCCTTCTCCAGAGTGCGGTTGCGGGTGTTGAGGAGGAAGGGGCCGCTGGAGAGCTCGGTGGAGGAGCGCTCATCCTCGTCTATGCCCAGCCGGCGGATGAGGGCGTCCACCCGGGCGGTGAGCTCGGCAGGGGAGAAGGGCTTGGTCACATAGTCGTCCGCCCCGGTCATAAGACCTGTGACCTTGTCTATCTCCTGGCTTTTGGCGGTGAGCATGATGATGCCCATCTTGGAGCCGGTGGCCCTTATGCGGCGGCAAACCTCAAAGCCGTCTATATCGGGAAGCATAACGTCCAACAGGGCAAGGCAGATGTCCGGGTTGACCCGGAGCTTCTCCAGAGCCATCTCCCCGGTCTCAGCCTCGATGGGCTCAAAGCCGCTGCGGCGCAAGTTGATGACCACAAAGCTGCGGATATTGGCTTCGTCTTCAAGAACGAGAATCTTCTTCATATCTGAAAAACTCCTTTTCTGAGAGTGAAATATAGCTGTTAAAACAAAGGTTGCAATATGACAAGTAATTATAACATGCCTTTTACAATTATGGTAGTCAAAGTTTCAAAAAATTCAAAATTTTTTGCACAGAGATTACATGTTATGTAAATCAATATGACAAAATATATAAATAATGGAATTGTTTTCCAATAAGCTTGTTCAGAAAATGGGGTATAGGCAAGAGAAAAAACGGTGCTGCCTGAGGAAACCCTTTGGCAGAGCTTGCGGGAAAAGAGGAAAAACTCCTGTCGACTTATGGAATATACTGTGCTATAATATAAAAGTTAGGGCTTTATCAAGGAAACGGTAAAATGGGGGCAGAAGCTGTGATGACAGACAAAAAGCACATATGCGCCGGGCTGCTGGCCCATGTGTGAGCTAAAAGACGGTCACAACTGCTAAATAAAACTGAATAATGCAATAAAGCCGCTTATTTTTTGAAATAGGCGGCTTTTTAACTTACTAAGGCCATTCAAGGAAACTTGAGTGGCTTTTTCTGTTTTAAGGAGGAATTGATCTTTGAATACTCAAATCATCGCCGTTGCCAACCAGAAGGGCGGCGTCGGCAAAACGACTACCTGCGCCAACTTAGGCATCGGGCTGGCCCAGGCCGGAAAAAAGGTGCTGCTGGTGGACGCTGATCCCCAGGCCAGCCTGACCATCAGCCTGGGTAACCCGCAGCCGGACAAGCTGCCCTTCACCCTCTCGGACGCGATGGGCCGCATCCTGATGGATGAGCCGATCAAACCCGGTGAGGGCATCCTGCACCACCCAGAGGGCGTGGACCTGATGCCTGCTGACATCCAGCTCTCCGGCATGGAAGTGTCGCTGGTGAACGCCATGAGCCGAGAGACCATCCTGCGGCAGTATCTGGACACGCTCAAGGGACAGTATTCCCATATCCTGATTGACTGCCAGCCATCCCTGGGTATGCTCACGGTCAACGCCCTGGCCGCCGCCAACAGGGTCATAATCCCCGTTCAGGCGGAGTACCTGCCCGCCAAGGGCCTGGAACAGCTGCTCCAGACCGTAAACAAGGTGAAGCGGCAGATCAACCCCAAGCTCCAGATCGACGGCATATTGCTGACGATGGTGGACAACCGCACCAACTTCGCCAAGGAGATTGCCGCCCTGCTGCGGGAGACCTATGGCAGCAAAATCAAGGTGTTCGGCACCGAGATTCCCCATTCTGTCCGGGCAAAGGAGATCAGCGCCGAGGGCAAAAGCATTTTTGCCCATGACCCTAATGGCAAGGTGGCCGAGGGCTACAAGAATCTGACCAAGGAGGTGATAAAACTTGAAAAGCAGCGCGAAAAAAATAGAACTGGCTCCATACGATGACTTGTTTTCCACCGAAGAAAGCCGCCAGGATGCCAAGCTGGAAAAAGTACGGGAAATCCCGCTGTCTGAGCTGCATCCTTTCAAGAACCATCCCTTCAAAGTCAAGGATGACGAGGCCATGATGGAGACCGCCGACAGCATCCGGCAGATGCTGCCACAACTCACCGAGAGTTTGCCGAAATCGGTAAAAGTGACGGTACTTTCTGACCGTACCACCAATATTCGCGCCCCCGTCGATGATACTCAGTTTGAATTGATGATGGCTATCGCGCTGGTAGTCATGATTATCTACCTGTTTTTGCGTAATATTCCGGCGACTATCATTCCCGGCGTCGCAGTGCCGCTGTCGTTAATCGGCACCTTCGCGGTCATGGTGTTTCTCGATTTTTCAATCAATAACCTGACGCTGATGGCGTTAACTATCGCCACCGGATTTGTGGTCGATGACGCCATCGTGGTGATCGAAAACATTTCCCGCTATATCGAAAAAGGCGAAAAACCGTTGGCGGCGGCGCTCAAAGGCGCGGGTGAAATCGGCTTTACCATTATCTCGCTGACCTTCTCACTGATTGCAGTGTTGATCCCACTGCTATTTATGGGCGATATCGTCGGGCGACTGTTCCGCGAATTTGCTATTACTCTGGCAGTCGCGATTTTGATCTCAGCCGTGGTGTCGCTGACTCTGACGCCGATGATGTGCGCGCGGATGCTCAGCCAGGAGTCGCTGCGTAAACAGAACCGCTTCTCCCGTGCCTCGGAGAAAATGTTCGACAGGATAATCGCCGCCTATGGTCGTGGACTGGCGAAAGTGCTGAATCATCCGTGGCTGACCTTAAGCGTGGCGCTCAGCACGCTGCTGCTTAGTGTTCTCTTGTGGGTATTCATTCCGAAAGGTTTCTTCCCGGTACAGGACAACGGCATTATTCAGGGCACTTTGCAGGCACCGCAATCCAGCTCCTTTGCCAATATGGCCCAGCGGCAACGCCAGGTCGCGGATGTGATTTTGCAGGATCCGGCAGTGCAAAGTTTGACCTCATTTGTTGGCGTTGATGGCACTAACCCGTCGCTGAACAGTGCGCGTTTGCAGATCAACCTCAAACCACTGGATGAACGAGATGACCGGGTGCAAAAAGTCATCGCCCGTCTGCAAACGGCGGTGGATAAAGTGCCGGGCGTCGATCTCTTCCTGCAACCAACGCAGGACCTGACCATCGATACTCAGGTCAGCCGCACCCAGTACCAGTTTACCTTGCAGGCCACGTCACTGGATGCGCTCAGTACCTGGGTGCCACAGTTGATGGAAAAACTCCAGCAGCTGCCACAGCTTTCTGATGTCTCCAGCGACTGGCAGGACAAAGGGCTGGTGGCGTATGTCAATGTCGACAGGGACAGCGCCAGCCGTCTGGGGATCAGCATGGCGGATGTCGATAACGCCCTGTACAACGCGTTTGGTCAGCGGCTGATTTCCACCATTTATACTCAGGCCAACCAGTATCGCGTGGTGCTGGAGCACAATACCGAAA
>ERZ827478.2157-NODE-2157-length-10839-cov-4.815746_pt1 | contig 10839 bp, 10 predicted proteins | sample MGYA00519705_ERZ827478 | MGnify/ENA primary metagenome ERZ827478 (study PRJEB31778, sample SAMEA3449318) | human gut metagenome | biome: human gut; feature: human-associated habitat; material: faeces | place: United Kingdom | collected 2010/2012 ... | reverse complement strand
GTAACTGCCTTGTAGCCTCGGCAAAGCGCGATGAGCTGACTATGATATGCGTAATACTCGGTGATCAGGATGAATTTGAGCGGTTCAAAACTGCGAAGGAAAAGATGACTATCGGCTTTTCGGCGTATTCAATATATGTTCCGAAAAGAAAGGATATATTCTTGGAGCCTGTCAATGTCAGCGGCGGGGCATCACAGACGGTCGAAACCGAAGTCCGCGATCTGGGGAGTTTTATAATAAGAACCGGAAAAGATAAGGATATAGAGATAAAAACCGAGTACGATGAGAACATAGAAGCTCCCATAGAAGCAGGACAGAGGATTGGCAGGGTAGTTTATGCTATTGACGATACCGAACTGTACGCTGTGGATATAGTCGCAAAAAGCGGTGTAAAGAAAATGAATGTGTTTTATGCGCTCGCAAAGGTTTTGAAAAACATTTTTATGGAATGATGTGATATATTTCGACCTTTCGGTATTGACTTAATATAATGTAAATTGTATAATATACGTATTCTTTTGGACGTTCACAAAAAATTCGCATATCAAACTAATATTTTTCATAAATTTCCTTGCAAATCTCCCTGAATTGTGCTACAATATATATAAATCTAAAAGAGAGGACTTGACATCTTATGTCTGTAAAATTAGTAACCAAATATGCCGACAAATTTGTTGCCCCGCATGAGCTTGAAGCCGTAAAGGTTCAGGTATCAGCCGCACATAATACGTTGGTCACAAAATCTGGTTTGGGAAACGATTTTCTGGGCTGGGTAGATCTTCCCGTTGATTACGATAAGGAGGAGTTCGCAAGAATTAAGGCTGCCGCCGAAAGAATCAAGGAAAAAGCCGATATACTTATCGTTATCGGTATAGGCGGTTCCTACCTCGGTGCAAGAGCAGCTATTGAGCTTTTGCGCAGCCCGTATTACAATAATCTCAAAAAGGACACTCCCGATATCTACTTCGTAGGAAATAACATCAGCTCAACATATCTCAATGAAATTCTTTCGATATGTGAAGGCAAGGATATCTGCGTAAATGTAATATCCAAGTCGGGAACAACTACCGAGCCTGCACTTGCCTTCAGAATCTTCAAAAAGCTTGTTGAGGATAAGTACGGCAAGGAAGAGGCAAAGACAAGAATATTTGCCACCACCGACAAGGCAAGGGGAACTTTAAAAGAGCTTTCCGACGCCGAGGGATACGAAACCTTCGTAATCGCGGATGATGTAGGCGGAAGATATTCCGTTCTTACCGCTGTAGGTCTTCTTCCCATAGCAGTTGCCGGATGCGATATTGATAAGATAATGGAAGGCGCTCAGGCTGCAAGGGAAGCTTATTCCAAGGACGATATGAACGACTGCTACAAGTATGCCGCCATGCGCAACATCCTCTACAGAAAGGGCAAGTCGGTTGAAATGCTGGTTTCCTATGAGCCTGCATTTACCATGATGAACGAATGGTACAAGCAGCTGTTTGGCGAAAGCGAAGGCAAAGACCAGAAAGGTCTGATGCCGACTTCCTGCATCTTCTCGACTGACCTGCACTCCATGGGCCAGTTCCTGCAGGATGGTAGCCGCACGATGTTCGAGACTTATGTCGATATCAAGAATACCCGTGAAGATTTTTACATTGAACCGCTGGAAGGTAACTTTGATGGTCTGAATTTCCTAGCTGACCAGAACATGAGCGTTGTAAACCGCAAGGCCATGGAAGGCACCATTCTGGCCCATAATGATGGCGGCGTGCCGATTGGCGTGATTGAAGTAGATTCTCTGGATGCTTATAATGTTGGCTACCTGATTTACTTCTTCTGGAAAGCATGCGCTGTTTCCGGTTATCTGCTGAGCGTCAATCCGTTTGACCAGCCCGGCGTGGAAAGCTACAAAAAGAACATGTTTGCCCTGCTTGGCAAACCTGGTTATGAGGATCGCAAAGCGGAACTGGAGGCAAAGCTTGGCTAATGCCTGTTTCCGCTTCAATATAAAGGAGGTCACTTCTTATGATTAAACTGATCGTTGGCGCCAAAGGCTCCGGCAAAACCAAGACCATGATCGATATGATCAACAACGCAACCAAGACCACTTCCGGCAACATCGTTGTTATTGAGAAGTCCATGAAACTTACCACCGAGATTAACCACGCAGCTCGCCTGCTGGACGCCGATGAATACGACATCAACGGCGCTGATATGCTGTACGGTTTTGTTGCTGGTGTTCTGGCTGGTAACTATGATATCACCGAACTGTTCATTGACGGCATCCTGAAAATCGTTGACCACAACATGGATGCAGCCGCCAAGGTCCTGGCTGAGATTGATAAGATTGCAGGCAATAGTGTTGAGGTTGTTGTGACCGTATCCGCTGATCAGGCTTCTCTGCCGGAAGGCATCAAGAAGTACCTGTAAAAGCATTGTCCTTTAAGTAACTGGGGGCAGGCGCTGCAAGAGCCTGCCCCTTTGGTATGCCGTGCAAAAGCAGTGGCTTTTGCCGCAATACAGCTGCCCATCCGATTGAAAAGAGTGAGAAAATCAAATTCTTTTACTTTTTTCTGTTTTTTTGTTGACAAGATGGGTCGACTTGTGTATACTAGATAAGCAACCTTTTGAGGTGTAACTATGCGCTTTGATATTCGGAACTATTTCAAAACGGGCAAAACGCCCTATACAGCGCAATTTTCTGAAGATTTCTCCACAGAAAATTTTGATGGAAGTGTGATCCGTGAACCGGTCACAGGTTCTTTTCAGGCTGTGCCCACTGCTGATGGTGTGGTCATGCAGCTGACGATTGCCGCTGAAACCGATGCCGAATGTGCACGTTGCCTTACACCCATTCACCAGAGTTATAATTTTAGTGTGGATTATTTTGTCAAAGAGCGTGAGCTTGATGACCCGGACTTTGAGTTACCGCTGGATGAAAAAGGCTGCTTGGATATACGGGAGCTCGTGTACCAGGAATTGATTTTCAAAATTCCGCGGGTACTTTTATGTAGCCCCGATTGTCAAGGCCTATGCCCCATCTGTGGCAAAAGGAAGGCGGCAGGATGTAACTGCCAACCGGCAGACGAAGCTGCCCCTGCAGATGCCCGGCTTAGCATATTAAAACAACTGCTTAGTTGAATTTCACCAAGGAGGTGCTTAAAAATGGCAGTACCCAAGAGAAAACAATCCAAAGCCCGTCGCGATAAACGCCGTTCTAACGTTTGGAAGCTGGAGGCTCCTACGCTGGTGAAATGTCCTCAGTGTGGCGAACTCAAGGTGCCCCATCAGGTTTGTGGCAAGTGTGGCTACTACAAGGGCGTCGAAGTTGTCAAGGTTAGCAAAGAGGCTTAATTGCTTCTTAAAGGGAGGGGCTGTGCCTCTCCCTTTTTCTTGTTTATCCCCATTTTTTATTCTGCCGGAAAGGAGCTGCCACTATGCCGCTGCATCTTGTCAGTGTTGATGAACATTCCCCCGCACAGCGTTTGGGCTTGGAACCTGGCTGTACGCTGTTGGCCATTGATGGTAACCCCCTGAACGATGCATTGGACTATCAGTTCTATACCTCTGCGCCGCATTTCACTCTGACGATCTGCCAGAATGGTGCACAGCAGCAAATTTCTGTTGAAAAAGGGGAATATGAGCCTTTCGGCTGCAATTTCAAAACATACCTTGGTGATGAAAAGCACAGTTGTGCTAACCATTGCATGTTCTGTTTTATTGACCAGCTGCCCCCTGGTATGCGGGAACCGCTTTACTTTAAGGATGACGATGAACGTCTTTCCTTTTTGTATGGCAATTATATCACGATGACCAACCTGACGGACCGTGAGGTTGAGCGCATTATCAAGCTGCATATCAGCCCTATTTTCATCTCGGTGCACACCACCAACCCCCAGCTGCGGGTACGCATGATGGCAAACAAGCGCGCAGCCGAAACCCTGCGCTATCTGGACGTGTTTGCCAAAGGCGGCATTGATATGAACTGCCAGCTGGTGTTATGCCGCGGCATCAATGATGGAGACGAGCTACGCCGCACGCTGGACGACCTGTTGCGGCTACGGCCGCAGGTGGAAAGTATTGCTGCCGTGCCCGCCGGTGTAACAGCCTACCGTAAGGGGCTGTTTAAGCTGACGCCTTACGACCAGCAGTCCGCCGCCGAAACGCTGGACATCATGGAGGAATATTGTGCCCGCTGCCGGAAACAGTACGGCCGCAGTGTTGTTTACCCCAGTGATGAATGGTATCTGCTGGCGGGGAGGGAAGTTCCCCCTGCTGAATTCTATGACAACTATGACCAGCTGGAAGACGGCGTTGGCATGTGGCGGATGTATCATGATTCCTTCTGGGATGAACTGCAGTTCCCACGCAGCAATGTGGAACCGCGCAGCATTGATGTTGTGACCGGAACCCTTGCCGCGCCGCTTATCCGCGAAATGGCAGAAGCCACCCATGCCAAATACCCGCAGATCTCCGTTACCGTACACGCCATCCAGAACGATTATTTTGGCGGCACTGTCAGCGTTGCGGGCCTTGTGACGGGAACGGATATCATCAAGCAATGCAAGGGCAATTTGAGCAGCAATATTCTTTGTGTTCCCGAAGTGATGCTCCGGGACGAAAAAGACCGCTTTTTGGATGATCTCACCGCCAAGCAGCTGGGGGAGGCCCTTGGCTGTGAGATTGAGGTTATCCCAACCGATGGTGCCGGTGGGTGCAAAGCTTACCTTGGGGAACTGAAGCCAAAACCCAAACGCAAAAAGCTGCATTTTTCTTTTGGTGGGCGGTAATCCCGCCCGTATTTGCGGTGCAAACCGCATAAACTTTATTATGTAAGGAGGCATTTGACTATGGCAAAACCGATCGTAGCCATCGTTGGCCGCCCCAATGTGGGCAAGTCAACGCTTTTTAACAAGCTGACCGGCCAGCGCCTTGCCATTGTGGAAGATACGCCCGGCGTTACCCGCGACCGTATTTTCTGTGATTGCGAATGGTGCGGCCATAAGTTCCTGCTGGTTGATACCGGCGGCATTGAGCCCAACATTGACGACGGCCTGCTGGCCCATATGCGGGAACAGGCCCAGATCGCCATTGATTCCGCGGATTGTATTATCATGGTGGGCGAAATTGGCGCTGGCGTTACCGCCCAGGACCAGGATATTGCCGGTATGCTGATGCGCAGCGGCAAGCCTGTGGTTCTGGCAGTCAACAAGTGTGATAAAGTCGGCGAACCGCCGATGGAGCTGTATGACTTCTACAGTCTTGGCATTGGCGATATCGTGCCGATTTCCAGCGTTCATGGCCATGGTACCGGCGACCTGCTAGATACCGTGTGTGAGAACCTGCACTTTGATGACAACGATGAGGAAGAAGAGGACCGCATTCCTGTTGCCGTCATTGGCCGCCCCAACGTGGGCAAATCCAGCCTGATCAACCATATTTTGGGCGAAAACCGCCTGATTGTTGCCAATGAGGCAGGTACCACCCGTGATGCCATTGATACCATGGTGGAAAACCAGTACGGCAAGTTTATCTTTACCGATACCGCCGGTCTGCGCAAGCGCGGCAAGGTGGAAAGCGGTGTGGAGCGCTACAGTGTGCTGCGCAGCCTGGCTGCTGTGGAACGCAGCCGCGTGTGCGTTATCATGATTGATGCAACCGTCGGCTTTACGGAGCAGGATTCCAAGGTTGCCGGTTATGCCCATGACCAGGGCAAGGCCTGCATTATTGCTGTAAACAAGTGGGATGCCGTTGAAAAAGACAGCTACACCATGGACAAGATGCGCAAGCAGCTGGAAGAGGATTTCAGCTTTATGTCTTATGCGCCCATCCTGTTCATCAGCGCAAAAACCGGCCAGCGGCTGGACAAACTGTTTGAAACCATCCAGTATGTGGACGTGCAGAACGGCACCCGCATCCCGACCGGCGCATTGAACGAGATGCTGGCGCGCTCTACCGCGCGTGTGCAGCCGCCCTCTGATAAGGGCAAGCGCCTCAAGATTTTCTATATCACCCAAAGCTCCACCCGCCCGCCAACATTTGTTGCGTTCGTCAACCAGAAAGCGTTGTTCCATTTTTCTTACCAGCGCTATATCGAAAACCAGATTCGGGAAAACTTTGGCCTGACCGGTACACCGATGCGCCTGCTGATTCGTGAGCACGGCGATGGTTCGGCACGCTGAGGACCACGAGGGGGAGAACAGATGGTTCATTTGATGGAAGCCTGCCTGCTTACAGCATTGCAGGCCTATCTGTTGGGAAGCCTGCTGTTTGGCGTTTTGGTTTCCAAACTTTTTTACCACGATGATGTCCGCCTGCATGGCAGCGGCAACGCCGGCATGACCAACGTGCTGCGCACCTATGGCAAGCTGCCCGCAGTGATCACTACCATCGGCGATGTGGGCAAAAGTGTGGTTGCCGTCAAGCTGGGGCAGTTTATCTTTGATTCGTTGCTGTCCGGCACCGGGGCTGATTTCCAGCCGCTTTTGCAGCCGATCTGCGGCGCTTACCTTGCCGCCATCTTCTGCATGCTGGGCCACAGCAAGCCTGTCTTTTTTGGCCTGCGCGGCGGCAAAGGCGTGCTGGTTGGTGCCGGTGCTGCGTTAGCCACCGAACCGATTGCCTGCCTGGTGCTTTTGGTAATTTTTCTGGTTGAAGTTGCTATCACCCATATTGTCAGTCTGGGCAGCATTATTATTGCTGCACTGTATCCTGTGCTCACGCTCTGCTACTGGCTCTGGAAGGGCACCGATGCTGCATCCCTTGTGTTCATCACGGTATGTTGCGTGTTAATGGGTGCTTATGTCATCTGGCTGCACCGTTCCAACATCCAGCGCCTGAAGAACGGCACAGAATATCGCTTTGGCGAGAAAAAGAAAGAAAACCAGTAATTTTGCTGCATTTTCTCTTCTTTTCCATTGCCTCAGCCTTGCCAAAACGCACAAAATTGATGTTTTCAAACCCAAGGCCTTACCCAGGCCTTGGGTTTTGTGCTATAATAGTATTGTAAGACGTTAAAAAGTGTGAATGGGAGGTTTGTTTTATGTTTTGTGTTGGTGATATTGTCGTTTACGGCGCACATGGTTTATGCAAAGTAGATGGGATCGGCCCACTGCCCATGAAATTTGCGGACAAAAGCAAACGCTATTACACGCTGCACACCTGCAAACAGCCAAGCATGACAATTTATGCCCCCGTTGACAACCAGACCGTTGTGATGCGTCAGCCGCTGAACAGGGCGCAGGCGGAGACTTTGATTTCGGAAATGCCCCAATATGCAGTTGTCCCCATCATGGATGCCAAAGAGCGGGAAAGCCGCTGCCGCGAGGCCCTGCAAACCTGTGACTGCCGCGAGATTGCCAAGATGATAAAAGGTCTGCATGACCGCCACGAAATCCGTGTACAGCACAAAAAGCATGATACTGCCGCTGATGAACGCTATTTCCGCCAGGCGCAGGAACGGCTGTACAGTGAGCTTGCTTATGCCCTTGGCATAGAGGAAGATGCCGTTCCCGATTATATTGCCCAGCGCATCGCCCTTGCTTAACGTCTGGCAATCATATCGGGCCGGAAACATCAACGCTTATGGCAATACCGCAATAATTCTAAGTGCCGATACGGCGAGCGAGGTGCGGCAGCCGCCGGAGCGGTGCTTAAGCCGTAAGGCGGGAATTATGCGGTGTTGCCTTATCATCTTTTCCTTGCCCATAGCCTTTTTCTGCGTTACAATATAAATAAGATTCTGCCACTTTGAAAGGGGCTTATACCTATGGCTATGAAAGAAATTAAAATTACCGATTTCGAGGGGTTGCAGATCGGCAATGCTGAAAACACGGAAGCCGCCACCGGCTGCACGGTACTGTTGTTTGGCAAAGATGGCGCGCCCGCCGGGCTGGATGTGCGCGGCGGGGGACCAGCCTCCCGCGAAAGTGAGCTGCTGAAACCCATGGCAGCCGCACAGATCATCCATGCCATTCTGCTCAGCGGCGGAAGTGCTTTCGGTCTGGATGCTGCCGGGGGTGTACAGAAGTATCTGGAAGAACGCGGCATTGGTTTTGATGTCGGCGTTACCAAGGTACCGCTTGTCTGCCAGTCCGACCTGTTTGATTTGACGGTCGGCCGCATGGATGTGCGCCCTGATGCCGCCATGGGTTACGCCGCCTGCCTGGGTGCTGAGCACAACAATTACCGCGATGGCAACTATGGTGCAGGAACAGGTGCTTCCGTTGGCAAAATGACCGGTATGGGCACCTGCATGAAATCCGGCATCGGTTCCTATGCCGTGCAGCTGGGCGATTTGAAAGTCGGTGCCATTGTTGCCGTTAACTCGCTGGGGGATATTTATAACTGGCGTGATGGGCACAAAGTCGCCGGTATGCTAACCCCTGACTGCAAGCATTTTGTGGACAGCGAGGATGTTGTTTTCGCAGACTATGAGGTAGTAGAAAACAAGTTTGTCGGCAACACCACCATCGGCGTTGTGCTCACCAATGCAGCGTTCCAGAAAACCCAGCTCTGCAAACTGGCTGGTATGGCGCACGATGGTTACGCCCGTTCCATCCGCCCGGTACATACCTCGGCAGACGGTGACAGCATTTATGCCGTATCCCTTGGCAAGCTTGCCGCGGACCAGGATGTTGTCGGCGCATTGGGAGCTCGCGTTATGAGTGAAGCGATCCTGCGTGCCGTACAAAGTGCTGATGCCGCTTATGGCCTGCCCTGCGCGAAAGATTTCCAATAAAGGTCCACATTCAGCCGCTATTCCGCCGGGATAGCGGTTTTTGCTTTGCCAGCCGCTTTTAACCTCGCGCAGCGATTGTTGATTTTGCGGGCATTATGGTGTAGAATAATTTATAATGGTGTTTTATGTTTATTTTAAAAGCTGATTTCAATTTACCATATCATCCTGTTTCATCGCCGCTGTTTTGCTGGCATAGGAGGCCCCATTGGCAAATCTTCAAAAACAAATTGATGCGCTTACAGCATATTTCCAGGCGGATTGCGCCCGTCCTGGTGTGTTGCCCATTGCGCTTACGATAGAGCATTTCATTACCCGTTTGGACGGAACCCCCGTTGACTATGCCCAGCTGGCACAGGTCATTTACTCCATGCAGGGGCATGATGAGCCCCTGCGGGAGGATAACGTGTATCTCGGGTTCCGCTGCCCAAGTTATACCATTACCATCCAGGCCGGCTGCCAGGTTACCATTTCTTTGGCACCATATCCCACTGTGTTGCAGGCTATGGCAGTGTACGAGGGCTGCTTTACCCGCCTGTGCAACGCCCTTGCGGCCAATAACATGTATGCCCGCACCGTAGGGGTTCATCCATCCCGCCGGGCGGAGCTTCTGCCGTTGGTACCGCAGAGCGGCTATATGATCATGGACCGCTATTTCCGCAATACCGGCAATCAGGGCGGAGTCATGCTGCGGGCCACCGCTTCCACTCGCGTTACTATCCGCTACACCAGCGAAGCTGACTTTGTCCGTAAGTTCCGTGTGGCCTGCCTGATCACCCCGCTGCTGGCGTTGCTGACGGACAATGTCCCACTGTACCAGGGGGAATCCAACCATAACTACAGCATTCATACCCACATCTGGAACAATGTGGACCCCGACCGCTGCGGCATTTACCCCAACGTGATGGATTCCAATTTTGGCTTTGAAAGTTACGCCGCCCATATTTTACAGCAGCCGCTTGTCGTGGCACGGCATGGGGCGCGCATTGTCGGCGTTGGGCGCAAATCCGCCTTTGAAGTATATCCTTCCTTTTTGGGACATGGCGATATTGAGCAGATCCTTTCGATGTTCTATTACGATGTCTGCCTGAACCATAACGGCATTGAACTTCGCACTGCAGACAGCCTTGCGCCGCGTTATGCAGCATCTTATGCACAACTGATCAAGACTCTGTTCTCCAGCCATGCCGCGCAGGAGGGCATTCTGCGCCGGTATGCCGGGGCAAATTCCGCCCAGATCGAAGCCGCTAAGGTTGGTATCTGCTGCAACGGCTACCAGGCCCAGGTATATGGCCGCGCCGCCGCTGGCGAAGTCAGCTGGCTGCTGGCCCAGGCCAAAAGCCATGCCGCCGCCCCGGATGACCGCCGCCTTCTGGAGCCGTTGGCAGAGTTGGCCGCAAAAAAGCGCACCCCGCGCGAGATTTCCGGCTGCGTTTAAGCCGTACTTTTCCATCGGTTCCGCCATGTATCAAGCCATCGTTTTTGCGGTATACTAACGCAAAGCAGCAAAAGCGGGGTGTCAGCCATGCGGGAAACATCGTACCATGTAGTAATTACAGAAATGACCGTGCGTGCCCTTTGGGAAACGCAGAATGTTCTGGACTGCATCCCGGATGCTCTGTGGGACATCCGGTTTGGCGGGGCGCCCGTCTGGCAGCATATTTACCATATGCTGCATGAGCTGGATCAGTGGTTCATTAACCCCGATGACCCTGATTTTGTGGAACCGCCCGTGCACCACCCACATTTGCAGAATCTATCCATTTACCCCGCAGCCCACCTGGACCGCCGCCAGATTGATGACTACTTTTATACCATTAAGGCCAAGCTTTCATTGTATCTGACTTCCTTGCATGACGAGGATCTTTTGCAGCGGCCGGAAAACTGTACCTGGACCCGCTTCACCTTGATTTTGGCACAGTTCCGGCATTGGCACCTGCATTTGGGGATGCTGATGGGTTTTGTACAGGCGGACACCGGTTTGTGCCCCCGTACGTTACCACCGAGCACTGATATTCCAACCGGGCCGTATGATCCATATGAATAGCGCCGTTATTCTTTGGGCAGCACCGCATAATTCCCGCCTTACGGCTTAAGCACCGCTCCGGCGGCTGCGGCACGGC
>ERZ827478.2151-NODE-2151-length-10873-cov-3.906267_pt1 | contig 10873 bp, 10 predicted proteins | sample MGYA00519705_ERZ827478 | MGnify/ENA primary metagenome ERZ827478 (study PRJEB31778, sample SAMEA3449318) | human gut metagenome | biome: human gut; feature: human-associated habitat; material: faeces | place: United Kingdom | collected 2010/2012 ... | reverse complement strand
TATTCTCTGGACGACTTTTCCAAGCAGCTCGCTGTTTACAACCGCCGCTCCAACAACTTTCCTATGAGGCCTCTTGGCTGGCGCTCTCCCTTAGAGTTCACTGTCCAATATGTTTGACAATCCTACAATTTACCCCGGTTACCCCGGCACCATGCTTCCTTCTGTAGGAGTACAATACGTCTCTGGCAGATGAATAAAAGAAGAACTGAAGCTGATCCGGGATATGCTGCGAGGCTATCCCGGCCTGGGTATGGCAGAAGCTGTGGTACCGGCTCCGACAGCGGGGGTATGGCTGCCGCCCCTTTGGCTAAGAAGCGCTTGCTGTTCATAGCCATTTCTCCAATCTCTTGTCTGTTAGACACTTAGTATGGTTTTTCTCGGAGGTCGCCGTACAATATGTTTGGCGATTCCACAGGAACTTTTTGCCAGACTGTGACGTCTTATTTACATAACATGGAAACGGGAGGGTTCCCAATGATGAAGCTACTCATTCTCGCCTTTATGATATACTTTGTTTTTACTCTTGGTGCCTGCGGCTCTGCTGCATCTATGCCCCGCCCCGGTTTGCTGGCATCTATCTTCTCTGCTCCCGCCCAAGTCGAGGACACTACAATCCCCACTGTGGACGCGCAGTTCTCCCATCTCTCGGAAGATCTGGAGCCCACCGTCATGCTGCTCATGGTCGAGGGCCAGCTCTATTGCAGCACCGGCCGGGAGATCGACAGGGACGGCCGCTGCGGTATTATGGACGGCAGCATCTCCACCAGTGTGGAGAGGAACCTTATCCCATCCCGGGACGGCCAATCCAATTTCGGCGCTCCCTACGGCTACCAGTATGGGGACAACGGTGAGCTGGAGGTGGATATGGCTGGGCATTGGATGATCTTTGAGCCGGTGCAAAGCCCTTCCACCCAGCGTTTTTCCCACAGAGGACCAGAGAAAAACTCTTGACAGAGAGAAATTTCAGGTTTATATTTATCCCTGTAATCATATCTTGAGGAGCTTTCTCTTAATGAAGAACTTCGCTTTTGCAGCATATTATTACTACTTTACCGCCAAGTTGAGGTAAGGGTAATTTGTGGTGCAAAAAAGAAGCTGTTAAAAATTGCTTATGATGCTGCACAGGTTACGCCTGAGCAGCATTTTTTTATTCCCCGGCTATGAACAGGCCGCCGGAAAAACATTGAAAGTATCAATAAACGGAGGACGGAAAATGATAGTTGTACTTAAACACGGTGTAAGCGACGACAAACGTGACCAGCTGATAAGCTGGCTGAAAAACCTGGGGCTGCAGATTCACATTTCCGTGGGCGCCTATCAGACCGTCCTGGGCCTTATAGGTGACACCAGCCAAGTTGACATGGACCTGGTGGGCAGTCTGGAAATAGTGGATGCCGTAAAGCGTGTTACGGAGCCCTTCAAATGCTGCAACCGGAAGTTCCACCCTGAGGACATGGTGGTGGACTGCCAGGGCGTGAAGATAGGCGGAGGCAATTTCGTCATGATAGCCGGCCCCTGCTCTGTGGAGAGTGAGGAACAGATCGTAGCCGTAGCCAAGGCGGTGAAGGCCGCCGGAGCCCAGATACTCCGGGGCGGAGCCTTCAAGCCCCGTACTTCCCCCTATGATTTCCCTGGCCTCAAAGCCACCGGCCTGGAACTTCTGAAGCTTGCCCGGCAGGAGACCGGACTGCCCTTTGTCACCGAGATAATGAGCGTGGCTGACCTGCCCCTTTTTGAGGATGTGGACATGCTGCAGGTGGGCGCCCGGAACATGCAGAATTTCGACCTGCTCCGGGAGCTGGGCAAAATGGACAAGCCAATTCTCCTGAAGCGCGGCCTGGCCAACACCCTGAAAGAACTGCTTATGAGCGCCGAGTACATCATGGCCAGCGGCAACGAACAGGTAATCCTCTGCGAGCGGGGCATCCGCACCTACAGCGACTACACCAGGAACACCCTGGATATCTCCGCCGTACCCATGCTCCATGAGCTGTCCCATCTGCCTGTCATCGTGGACCCCAGCCACGCCACCGGCATCGCCAAGCTTGTGCCCCCCTGCGCCCTGGCAGGGGCCGCCGCCGGGGCCGACGGCCTGATAATCGAAGTTCACAACGACCCCATCCACGCCCTCTGTGACGGGGCCCAGTCCCTGCGTCCGGAAGAATATGCCGTTTTGGCCGAAAAGGTAAATAAGGTGAGGGGGGCTATAGTCTGATGAAAGTCGGTATAGTCGGTCTGGGGCTCATAGGCGGCTCCTTCGCCTGGGCCTACCACAACGATGGCCATGAGGTCCTGGCCTTCAACCGCACCCGCTCGGTGCTGGATTTTGCTATGCTCAGCGGTGCCGTGGATGGAGAGCTGACGGAGGAAAACGCCGGGGACTGCGACCTCATCCTGGTCACTCTCTACCCCCAGGCGGCCATAGATTATATAGACCGCATGGGCCCACACTTCGGGAAAAAGCCCCTGGTGATGGACTGCTGCGGCACCAAGCGGGTGGTATGTTCCGCCTGCTTCCCCATTGCGGAGCGGGACGGCTTCACTTATATTGGCGCTCACCCCATGGCCGGCACCCATAACTCTGGCTTTAAATACGCCAAGGGCACTATGTACAAGGGCGCCCCCATGGTCATCGTGCCCCCCCGGTATGACGATATTGAGCTGCTGGGCCGGGTCAAGGAGCTTTTGGCCCCTGCAGGTTTCGGCAGAATATCCGTCACCACAGCGGAAAAGCACGACCAGATGATAGCCTTCACCTCCCAGATGGCCCATGTGGTCTCCAATGCCTACATTAAAAGCCCTACCGCCAGGATTCACAAGGGCTTTTCCGCAGGCAGCTACAAAGACCTGACCAGAGTTGCCTGGCTCAACGCCCCCATGTGGGCGGAGCTGTTCATGGAGAACAAGGACTTTTTACTCAATGAGCTGGACCTGTTTATAAACAGCCTCACCCAGTACCGGGACGCCATGACAAATGACGACATGCCGGAGCTGATCCGGCTGCTGGACGAAGGCCGCAGGCTGAAGGAAGAGGTGGACGGACGTTGAAAAAGGTGCACATATCCGCATCCAGAGAATATGACGTGCTGGTTGAGCGTGGGCTTCTGGATAAGAGCGGAGAGCTCATAACGGCGGCCACCGGCTCGAAAAAGGCCGTTATCATCTCCGGAGATATAGTTTTTCCTCTCTATGGTGAGAGGCTGAAAAGCTCCCTGGAAGCTGCCGGAATGGAGGCCGAGGTCTTTGTCCTGCCCCATGGGGAGCAGTCCAAGACTCTGGCATACTACGGCCGTATCCTGGAATTTCTGTCGGAAAAGCATCTGAGCCGCAGCGACGTACTGGTGGCTCTGGGCGGGGGCGTCACCGGCGACATCACCGGTTTTGCCGCCTCCACCTATCAGCGGGGCATGAACTTCGTGCAGGTGCCCACTACCCTGTTGGCAGCGGTGGACTCCTCTGTGGGGGGCAAGACCGCCGTGGATTTGCCCGGCGGCAAAAATCAGGTGGGCAGCTTCTACCAGCCCGCTCTGGTCATCTGCGATCCGGACCTTTTAAGTACCTTACCGGAAGAAGAATTTGCCTGCGGCTGCGCCGAGGTCATAAAGTATGCCGTACTGGGCAGCCGGGATTTCTTTGACGAGCTGATAGCTCTGCCCGTCTCCCGGCAGCTGGAGGAGGTCATATGCACCTGCGTGGAGATGAAGCGGGATATCGTGGCTCAGGACGAATACGACCGGGGCCTGCGGCAGCTGCTGAATCTGGGTCACAGCTTTGGCCACGCCGTGGAAGCCTGCAGCCGTTTTACCGTACTGCACGGTCAGGCCGTGGCTATAGGCATGGCGGCCATCACCCGTGCCGCCGTGGCCAAAGGCTTTTGCTCCCGGAGCACCCTTGATGAATTGCTGGGGCTTTTGCAGCAATACGCCCTGCCAACGGACTGCCCCTACGGCCTTGAGGAGATGTACTCCGCCTCCCTGCTGGACAAGAAGTTCACCGGAGGCAGGATGCACCTTATTGTACCTGAGGAGATAGGCCGCTGCCGCATAGTGGCGGTAGCCATGGAGGAAGTAAAAGACTGGATGGCAGCGGGAGGTATTGGCCAGTGAACATCAGCATAAATCCCGGCGAGAGAAGCGGACGGGTGAAAATACCCGCTTCCAAATCCCAGGCCCACCGGCTGCTCATCTGTGCCGCCCTTGGCGAAAGGGAAACCCTTATTGAATGCGACGGGCTCTCGGCGGACATCAGGGCCACTGCCGCCTGCCTCAATGCTCTGGGGGCGGACATCCGCCCCAGCGCAGATGAGAGCGCCCTTAAAGTCAGGCCCATTGTAAAAGTTCCTGAGGGGCTCTGTCACCTGCCCTGCGGAGAGAGCGGCAGTACTCTGCGCTTTCTTCTGCCGGTATGCGGAGCTCTTGGGGCTAGGGCAGTTTTCCATATGGAGGGCAGGCTGCCCCAGCGGCCCCTGGCTCCCCTGGACGCCCAGCTGAGAGTGCACGGCATGGAGCTTCGTCAGGAGGGCGGGCTGCTCTATTGTTCCGGCGGGCTAAAATCCGGGGACTATGAGCTGCCGGGGGACGTGTCCTCCCAGTACATCTCCGGGCTGCTGCTGGCCCTGCCCCTGGTAGATGGGGACAGCCGCCTCAACGTCACCGGCAGCATAGAGTCGGCGGCCTACATCACCATGACCGAGGACGCCCTGAAGCTCTCAGGCATAGCTTTCATAAAGGAAAACAACACATATTCCATACCCGGCTGTCAGCGCTGCCGGCTGCCTGAACATCTACGGGTGGAGGGAGATTTCTCCAACGCTGCCTTCTTCCTGTCCATGGGGGCCCTGTCCTCGGAAGGGATAGAAGTCACGGGCCTGAATCCCGCCTCCCACCAGGGGGACAAAGCCGGGGTGGACATACTCCGCGCCTTCGGTGCCGAGATACGGGAGACAGAGGGCGGCTACTTTGTCCGCCGCTGCCGTCTCCGGGGCCTGACCATAGATGCAAAACCCATCCCCGACCTTATTCCGGTGCTCAGTGTGGTGGCTTCTCTGGCTGAGGGGGAGACCCGGATAGTCAATGCCGGGCGGCTGCGGCTGAAGGAGTCTGACCGGCTCTCAAGCACCGCCGCCCTCATCCGCGCCCTGGGCGGGGAGGCAGAGGAGCTGGAAGACGGCTTGGTCATCCGGGGCAAGCCCCGGCTCTCCGGTGGCAGCGTGGACTCCTGGGGGGATCACCGCATAGCCATGGCGGCGGCCACCGCCGCCTGCGGCTGCACCGGTCCGGTGGAGCTCAGCGGAGCCCAGGCGGTGAACAAATCCTATCCCCGGTTCTGGGAGGATTTCAATGCTCTTACAGGAGGCGGCATATGAGCAGCACTTATGGTGAAAACCTACATCTCAGCATTTTCGGCCAGTCCCATTCCCCGGCCATTGGCATGACCTTGGAGGGCATACCCGCCGGAGAGCACATAGATTTTGACCAATTGCAGCGTTTTATGGAGCGCCGGGCCCCGGGCCGCAAAGCCTATTCCACAGCCCGCAGAGAGGCGGATGTGCCAGAATTCCTCTCGGGAGTCCGGGGAGAGTATACCTGCGGCACACCCCTTACCGCCATAATCCGAAACGGCGACACCCGCTCTAAGGACTATGCCGCTTTCTCTGCCGTGCCCCGACCCGGCCACGCCGACTATACCGCCGACGTGAAATATTTCGGCTATCAGGACTACGCCGGAGGCGGCCACTTCTCCGGGCGGCTCACCGCCCCCCTGTGCATAGCCGGGGGCATCTGTTTGCAGATACTCAAACGCCAGGGCATAGAGGTGATATCCCGGATAAAGTCCATAGGGAATGTGACCGACGAGAGCCCCCTTCTGTCTTCCACCGCCGGGAAGGACTTCCCCACCGTGGACGAGGCAGCAGGAAAAGCAATGCAGGAGGCCATTGAACAGGCCCGGATGCAGGGAGATTCCCTGGGCGGTGTGATAGAATGTACCGTGCTGGGCCTTCCCGCCGGTCTGGGTGATCCCATGTTCGGCGGCATGGAAAACCGCATAGCCGCCATAGTCTTCGGCATTCCGGCGGTAAAGGGCATAGAGTTCGGCGCCGGTTTTCAGGCGGCAAAGCTCACCGGCAGCCGGAATAACGACAGTTTTGTCATAGAGGACGGCCGGATAAAGACCCGCAGCAACAACTGCGGCGGCATTCTGGGAGGCATTACCGACGGCATGCCCCTCATATTCAGAGCCGCGGTAAAGCCCACCCCCTCCATTGCCATGGAGCAAGACAGCGTGGATATGAAAGAGCTTAAGGCAGCAAAGCTCATCGTGGGGGGGCGCCATGATCCCTGCATTGTCCCACGGGCGGTGCCCTGCATGGAGGCCGCCGCCGCCATAGCCGTATACGACGCCCTGCTGGGGCGCAGAAAGGAACTGAGGTAGAGAAATGGATCTGAGCGACTACAGGAAACAGATAGACGAAATCGATGATGAGCTGGTGAAGCTCTTCTCCCGGCGCATGGAGACCGCCGCCAATATAGCCCAATGCAAGAGGGATATGGGCAAGGCCGTCATGGACGCCAAGCGGGAGCGGGAAAAGCTGTTGGATCTGGTGGGCAAGTGCCCGGAGAAATTCAAGGACTATACCGCTTCCCTCTATTCCCTTATCTTCGAGCTGAGCCGCAGCTACCAGCATCGCATCCTGGGCACCGGCTCCCAGCTCACCGAGCAGATTCAGTCCGCCATTGAGAACACCCCCCAGCTTTTCCCCGCCAACGCCACAGTGGCCTGTCAGGGTGTGGAGGGAGCTTACTCCCAGCTGGCCTGTGAGAAGCTTTTCCGCCTGCCAGGCATTTTCTATTTCAGCAATTTCGACGCCGTGTTCTCCGCAATTGAAAAGGGCCTGTGCCAATACGGAGTTATCCCTCTGGAGAACAGCACGGCCGGTTCCGTCAACAAGGTCTATGATCTGATGATGCGCCACAACTTCCGCATCGTGCGCAGCGTGCGTCTCAAGGTTGACCACAACCTACTGGTAAAGCCGGGCACCAAGCTCTCGGACATCAAAGAGATATACTCTCACGAGCAGGCCATCAACCAGTGCGCCGGATATCTTCAAAAATTCAGTGGAGTGAAGATTATTCCCTGCGAGAATACCGCCGTGGCGGCAAAATACGTTGCCCAGTCCGAGGCCGGGGACGTGGCCGCCCTGTCCTCCCGCTCCTGTATGAAGCTCTACGGTCTGGAGTGCCTGGAAAGCTCGGTGCAGGATATGGGCAACAATTTCACCCGCTTCATATGCATCTCCAAGAATCTGGAGATATACCCCGGCGCCGACCGCACCAGCCTTATGATGGTGCTGCCCCACACTCCCGGTTCCCTTTACAAAGTGCTCAGCCGTTTCTACGCTCTGGGACTGAATCTGAACAAGCTGGAGAGCCGCCCCATGCCGGAGCGGAACTTCGAGTTCATGTTCTATTTCGATCTGGACACCTCGGTATACTCCCCCCAATTCATCCAGCTCATGGGGGAGATGGAGACTATCTCCGAGGAGTTCAGCTATCTGGGAAGCTACAGTGAGGTGATATGATGCTTAAATGCGGTCTTTTGGGCAGGAAGCTGGGCCACAGCTACTCCCCTGCCATCCATGGTATGCTCTCCGACTACAGCTATGAGCTCTTTGAGCGTGAGCCGGAACAGCTGGAGGACTTCCTTCTCCACGGGGACTGGAACGGGATAAACGTCACCATCCCCTATAAAAAAAGCGTGCTGCCCTACTGCCGGGAACTGAGCTCCCTGGCAAAGGAGATAGGCAGCGTGAACACCATAGTCCGCCGCCCCGACGGCAGCCTCTTTGGGGACAACACCGACGCCTACGGTTTTGAGAGCCTGGTAAAAAAAAGCGGCATAGATGTCCGGGATAAAAAGGCCCTGGTGCTGGGCAGCGGCGGAGCTTCCGTCACCGTGGTGGCAATGCTGAAAAGGCTGGGAGCCGGAAGCGTCACCGTCATCTCCCGAAGCGGGGAGGATAACTACGATAACCTTCAAAAGCACGCCGACGCCAGAATAATCGTCAATACCACCCCTCTGGGCATGTACCCCAATAACGGTCAGGCAGCGGTGGACCTGAAGACCTTCCCAGACTGTGAGGGCGTGCTGGATGCGGTGTACAATCCCGCCCGCACCGCCCTGCTTTTGCAGGCGGAGCGGCTGGGCATCCCCTGTGCCGGCGGGCTGTATATGCTGGTGGCTCAGGCAAAGCGCGCCTGCGAGATATTCACCGGCAGCAGCATACCCGACAGTGAGACGGTGCGCATTGAGAAAGCCATGTCGGCCAGGATGCAGAACATCATCCTCATAGGCATGCCCTCCAGCGGCAAGAGCACCATTGCCGCCGCCCTGGGTGAGAGGCTGGGCCGCCCGGTATATGAGGCCGACGCCCTCATCGAGGAGGAGGCGGGCACGGACATTCCCGCCATCTTTGCCGCCCACGGCGAGGATTATTTCCGCAAGCTGGAGACGCAGGTGCTTAAAAAACTGGGGGCCATGTCCGGAGCAATTATCTCCACCGGCGGCGGCAGCGTCACCCGGGAGGAAAATTACGAGCCTCTGCACCAGAACGGCCGGATGATTTGGCTTTTGCGGGACACTGACAAGCTGGACAAGACCGGCCGCCCCGTCTCTCTGAGAAGCGACCTTAATGAGCTCTACACTCAGCGCCAACCCATGTATGCCTGCTTTGCCGACGCCAAGGCGGACAACAACGGCACCGTGGAAGAAACTCTGGAACAGATAATGGAGGCGCTTAAATGAAAATGCTGGTGATAAACGGCCCAAATCTGAACCTGCTGGGTCTGCGGGAGCCCGCAATATACGGTAAGCAGGATTACAAAGCTCTGGTGAACCTTATTGAGAAGGTCTGCCAGGATGAGGGACTAAGCGTAGAGGTATTCCAGTCGAACCACGAGGGGGCTATTGTGGACAAGATACAGTCCGCCTACGGAAATTTTGACGGCATAGTTATAAATCCCGCCGCCTACACCCACACCAGTGTTGCCATTCTGGACGCCCTGAAGGCGGTAGCCCTGCCCGCGGTGGAGGTACACATTTCCGACGTGAGCAGCCGTGAGAGCTTTCGCCAGGTCTCCTATACAGGCATGGCCTGCATCAAGACCTATATGGGCCACGGCTTTGAAGGCTACGCCATGGCAATCCGCTATCTGAAAGCCCATCTCAGCAAGGCCGATTAGTTTCTGAACACGAAGCCCCGCCGGATATTCCGGCGGGGCTTCATTCTTTTCGCGTCTGTGTCATACTTTCCGTCCGGCGCATATCCTGCATTGGGGTAATGTCCCCGAAAGGAGAAAGACACAGATGGGTATTACCAACTCAAATAAACTTGTAAATGCCGACCGTATTTCCTGCGACGGCTCTCTGCTGGTTACCCTCGCCCTCACTGCGGCCCCGGATATCGTCCAGAATCCCACCGATATTGTTCTGATATTGGACCGCTCCGGCAGCATGGCAGGCACACCTCTTGCCGCCATGAAAGAGGGTGCCAAAACCTTTATTGATATAATCGACGAGGCCACCGACTCTTCAAAAGACGGCCAAATAGGCGGCGGCAGCCGCATAGGCATAGTGAGCTTTGCCACCGAAGCCAGGGTGGACGCCCAGCTCATCACCTCGGTGGACACTCTGAAAAATGCCGTGGATTCCCTCACCGCCGGCGGCAACACCAATCACGCACAAGCCTTTGCCAAGGCCACGGAGCTGTTCTCCCCGCCCTCCGGCAACGCCAAAGTCATGGTGATGTTCACCGACGGCAACACCACCGTTGGCCCTCCGCCTGCTCCAGTGGCCGCTGCGGCCAAGGCCCAGGGTATTATAATATACTGCATCGGTCTTGTGGGTACCGACGGTCTTAATGTAGCGGCTTTGAACAACTGGGCAACAGACCCCGCTGCCTCCCATGTATCAGTGACCCCTGATGCGGCAGACCTGGAAGAGCTCTTTGCCGAGCTGGCCGCCAATATTACCAAGACCGGCGCCACCAACATCAAGATAGATGAAGTGGTAAGTCCCGACTTTATCATCACCAGCATCCTGCCTCCGGCCAAAGGCGAAGCCAAGATGCTGGATGTCCACAACATCAAGTGGACCATATCCGAGCTGGGCGTCAGCGGCAGTGAAAGCGCCCTGCTGGAATTCTTTATCCGCCATGTGTCCAAAGAGCCGGGCACAAAAGCGGTCAACCAATCCATCAGCTACTCCGACGACCAGGGCAACGTAGTTATCTTCCCTGACCCGAAAGTGGATGTGGACTGCGACATTGTGGTCAATCCCGAAAGCTGCCCCGAACCCGTGGAGATCAGTGTAGACGGCTGCGCCGACTCTGTACTGATAGATGCGGGAGAGGTGCAGTTGGAGTCTTTGGGACGGATAATCCAGCTGGATGTGACCATAAAAAATGTGTGCCCCGGCAAGCGCGTAGCCCTGGCGGCCATTCTGACCGAGGTGGACGATAACGGCATGGAATACCAGAGAGGTATGAAGACTTTTGCCATTCCTGCCCATGACGCCCCCGGATGCCGGGATGTGCTGGTAAAGTGCATCAAGTTCGTGGTGCCTGAATCCCTGTCCGCTACTGATGAAGAACCCGGTTCCATGTGCAGCCCCCGCAATTTCAAGGTCCGCTTTATAGCCAATAACATCGACACCGATTATCGCTGCTGCGAGTCGGTGGTGACTCTCTGAGATAGTACAGAACAATGCCCCGGCTTCCCTGCCGGGGCACACACAGGATACGCACAGCAGCCATAGCAATAGCCGGGCCTGCGTAGCAGGCCCGGCTCAGCTTGTCGAAGAAGACAAAGTCTTTTTC
>ERZ827478.2150-NODE-2150-length-10874-cov-10.733617_pt1 | contig 10874 bp, 6 predicted proteins | sample MGYA00519705_ERZ827478 | MGnify/ENA primary metagenome ERZ827478 (study PRJEB31778, sample SAMEA3449318) | human gut metagenome | biome: human gut; feature: human-associated habitat; material: faeces | place: United Kingdom | collected 2010/2012 ... | reverse complement strand
GGGACGACAACGGCGTCTTCAACTTCGAGGGCGGCTGCTACGCCAAGGTCATCAACCTCGACAAGGACTCCGAGCCCGACATCTACAACGCCATCCGCCGCGACGCGCTGCTCGAGAACGTTACCCTCGACAAGGACGGCAAGATCGACTTCGCCGACAAGTCCGTCACCGAGAACACCCGTGTCTCCTACCCCATCAACCACATTGAGAAGATCGTCCGCCCGGTCTCTTCCGCACCGGACGCCAAGAACGTCATCTTCCTGTCCGCCGACGCATTCGGCGTTCTGCCTCCCGTCTCCATCCTGACCCCGGAGCAGACCAAGTACTACTTCCTCTCCGGCTTCACCGCGAAGCTGGCTGGCACCGAGCGCGGCATCACCGAGCCCACCCCGACCTTCTCCGCCTGCTTCGGCCAGGCCTTCCTCGAGCTGCATCCGACCAAGTACGCCGAAGAGCTCGTCAAGAAGATGGAAAAGAGCGGCGCAAAGGCTTACCTCGTCAACACCGGCTGGAACGGCACCGGCAAGCGTATCTCCATCAAGGATACCCGCGGCATCATCGACGCCATCCTGAACGGCAATATCAACAAGGCTCCCACCAAGAAGCTGCCGTACTTCGACTTTGAGATCCCGACCGAGCTGACCGGCGTCGCCACCAACATCCTCGACCCGCGCGACACCTACGCCGACGCTGCCGAGTGGGACGTCAAGGCCAAGGACCTCGCTTCCCGCTTCATCAAGAACTTCGCCAAGTACGAAGGCAACGAGGCCGGCAAGGCTCTGGTCGCCGCAGGCCCGCAGCTGTAAGGCTCTTGACCGGAAGCTCCGTGTCAGGCGCGCAAGCGGAACTTCTGACGCATTTCGCAAAATTTTAACGGCCGCTTGATTTTACTTTCGGCCGCACATCGGATATACTGGATGATAGCGCGAGACACGCTGCGGCTTCTCGCTGCAGCGTGTCTTTTCCGGTGTATCCCCCAAGAGAATCGAGAACGCCGCATACGGCGTGAAATAATGGAGGAGCACACATGAAAAAAGTTCAAATTACTGAAACTGTCCTTCGTGATGCCAACCAGTCTTTGATGGCGACCCGTCTTCCGTATTCCGATTTTGCCGATATCCTGCCGGAAATGAACAAGGCCGGCTACTATTCGGTGGAATGCTGGGGCGGCGCTACGTTCGACTCCTGCCTGCGTTACCTGGGCGAGGATCCCTGGCAGAGACTGCGCGACATCCGCAAAGCCATGCCCGACACCAAGCTGCAGATGCTGCTTCGCGGCCAGAACCTGCTCGGCTACAAGCACTATCATGACGACGTCGTCGAGAAGTTCGTCGAGCTGTCCATCAAGAACGGCATCGATATCCTGCGTATCTTTGACGCACTGAACGACTTCCGCAACATCGCCACCGCGCTGGAAGCTACCAAGAAATACGCGACCAAGAACACCGTCGCCTCCGGCTGTATCTCCTACACCCAGAGCCCGGTCCACACGGTCGAAAAATATGTCGAGATGTGCAAGGAGCTCAAGAACATGGGCTTCGACACCATCTGCCTGAAGGATATGGCCGGCACCATGAGCCCGTACGAGGCCGAGCACCTCATCAAGGGCATCAAGGACGCCGTCGGCGATGTTCCCCTCATCCTGCACACCCACTGCACCACCGGCATGGCTTACATGACCGTGACGAAGGCCATCGAGTCCGGCATCGACGTGATCGACTGCGCGACCTCCTGCTTCTCCAACGGCACCAGCCAGCCCTCCACCGAGACCATGTTCTACGCCCTCGGCCAGTACGGCATCGAGACCGGCCTCAATGAGGACGTCATCAACAAGGTCAACGACTACTTCAAGCCCATCAAGCAGAAGTACGTCGATTCCGGCCGCATCAGCGCCAAGTCCATGGCGACCGACGCGCAGGCGCTGGTCTACAAGGTCCCGGGCGGCATGCTCTCCAACATGATCGCCAACCTGACCGACATGAAGGCCATGGACAAGTTTGACGCCGCGCTCAAGGAGATCCCCGAAGTCCGCAAGGATCTGGGCTATCCCCCGCTGGTCACCCCGCTGAGCCAGATGGTCGGCAACCAGGCCGTTACCAACGTCCTGATGGGCGAGCGCTACAAGATCGTCTCCAAGGAAGTGCAGAACTATTTCAAGGGCCAGTACGGCATCGCGCCCGCGCCTGTCTCTGAAGAGCTGCAGGCCAAGATCCTCGGCGAGGGCGGCAAGCCCGTCGACTGCCGCATCGAAGACGCCAAGCGCACCGGCGAAGACTTCAAGAAGGCCAAGGAAGCCCTCGGCGATCTGGCGAAGAGCGAAGAGGATGTCATGAGCTACATCTGCTATCCGGATCAGGCCATGAAGTTCTTCGAAGACCGCAAGGCCAAGGAAGAGAACGTCTGCACCTACGTCATCGAAGAAGCATAAGCGAGGTGGCCAGAGATGTTTTTTGTCAACGCTGCTCTCAATGATATTTCCATCGGCACCGCGGGTCTCGTGGCCCTGCTGGGCTATGCCGTCGTGTTTGTCGGCCTGATCGCGCTGATGGCGGTCATTATGATCGTCGGCAAGATCATGGTCGCGAAAAAGACCGCACCTGCGGCTGCTCCCGCAGCTGCCGCTGCCGCTCCGGCTCCCGCACCCAAGGCCGCTCCCGTTCTTGCCACCGGCACCGCCGGAGAATGCAAGCTCTATAACGTCGGCGACCGCGAAGCCGCCATGCTCATGGCCATCGTCGCCAACAAGCTCGGCAAGCCCCTCAATACCCTGCGCTTCAAATCGATGAAGGAGGTCATCTGATATGAAATACAAGATCACGCTCAACGGCAAAACCTACGAGGTCGAGGTCGAAGAAGGCCAGGCCATGCTCGTCGACGAGTACGAGGCTTATAAGCCCGCTGCTCCCGCCGCAGCTCCGGCTCCGGCTCCTGCTGCCGCTCCCGCCGCTGCCCCGGCTCCCGCTGCCGCTCCGGCCGCTCCCACGGCTGTCGCCGCAGGCGAAGTTGTCGCCGCTCCGATGCCCGGCAACATCCTGAAGGTCAACTGCTCCCAGGGTCAGGCTGTCAAGGCCGGCGATATCCTCGTCGTTCTGGAAGCCATGAAGATGGAAAATGAGATCCTCGCCCCGCGTGACGGCACGGTCGCTCAGGTCGTGACCACCAAGGGCGCAGTCGTGGATACGGGTGCTCCGCTGGTCGTTCTGGCATAAGGAGGATCAAAGATGTTTAATGTTGGTGATACCCTGTTAAAGCTGGCGACGGAATCCGGCTTTGCGGGCTTCTTCGCAAACGGCGGCTGGCAGAATCTCGTCATGATCGTGATCGCCTGCGTGCTGCTGTACCTCGGCATTGTCAAGGGCTTCGAGCCGCTGCTGCTCGTCGGCATCGCGTTCGGCTGCCTGCTGGCCAATGTCAGCTACTTCCCCGGCCTGGACGCGGTCAACCCCGAGCTGAACGCGACCAACGCCATGTATCATCCCGAGCTCTGGAGCGCCTTCCTGGACTCCACCAGCCCCTACTACCACAGCTACGGCCACGTTCTGTCGAACGCCGGTCTGCTGGACATCTTCTACATCGGCGTCAAGGCCGGTCTGTATCCGTCCCTCATCTTCATGGGCGTCGGCGCGATGACTGACTTTGGTCCCCTGATCGCAGACCCGAAGAGCCTGCTCCTCGGCGCAGCAGCCCAGCTGGGCGTGTTTGTCGCCTTCTTCGGCGCGATCTGCCTCGGCTTCACCGGCCCGGAGGCCGCTTCCATCGGCATCATCGGCGGCGCAGACGGCCCGACGGCCATCTTCCTGACCAACAAGCTCGCTCCGCATCTGCTGGGCGCGATCGCCATCGCGGCATATTCCTACATGGCGCTCATCCCGATGATCCAGCCCCCGATCATGAAGCTCATGACCTCGGAAGCGGACCGCAAGATCAAGATGGTGCAGTCCCGCCCGGTCTCCAAGACCGAGAAGATCCTCTTCCCGATCATCGTCACCATCTTCGTCATCCTGCTCCTGCCGTCCACGGCTCCGCTGATCGGCTGCCTGATGCTCGGCAACCTCTTCCGTGAGTGCGGCTGCACCGACCGTCTGTCCGACACCGTGCAGAATGCCCTCATGAACATCGTCACGATCTTCCTTTCCACTTCTGTCGGCGCGACCATGGTCGCTTCCAACTTCCTGAAGGCGGAAACCCTGAAGATCATCTTCCTCGGCCTGGTCGCGTTCGGCATCTCCACGGCCGGTGGCCTCATCGGCGGCAACATCATGTGCAAGCTGTCCGGCAAGAAGGTCAACCCGCTGATCGGCTCGGCCGGCGTCTCCGCCGTCCCGATGGCCGCACGTGTTTCCCAGATGGTCGGCCAGAAGGCCAACCCCGCGAACTTCCTGCTCATGCACGCCATGGGCCCGAACGTCGCAGGCGTCATCGGCTCCGCCATCGCAGCCGGCTTCCTGCTCGCCGTCTTCGGCTAAGCAATTCCGCAATTCCTTTTCCCGAACCGCAAGCGATGCTTGCGGTTCGGTTTTTTGTGCCACCATGGCTTCCCCTATGAGGGGAAGCTGTCGCCGGAGGCGACTGATGAGGTGGACAGCGCCGTGTAGAAGCAAGTGCCCCCACCTCATCCGCCACGGCTCCGCCGTGCCACCTTCCCCTCATAGGGGAAGGCAGGGGTTCGGGTGGCTGCTTACAGCTTTCCCTGTTCCCACAGGGCCTGGACTTTGGTGGGCAGGCCCCAGATGTTGATGAAGCCGGCGGCTTCGGCCTGGTTGAAATCGCTCTCGCCGAAGGTGACGAGGTTCTCGGAGTAGAGGGAGTACGGCGAGGTGATGCCGGCGTTGATCATGTTGCCCTTGTAGAGCTTGATGTTGACGGTGCCGGTGCAGTACTCGTTGGACTTCTTGGCGAAGGCGGTCAGCGCCTCCTGCAGCGGGGAGTACCACTTGCCGTTGTAGATGAGGTCGGCGTAGTCGACAGCCAGCTTTTCCTTCATGTGCAGCGTCTCTTTGTCGAGCGTCAGCATTTCGAGCTGCTCGTGCGCGAAGTAGAGGATCGTGCCGCCCGGGGTCTCATAGATGCCGTGGTCCTTCATGCCGATGAGCCGGTTTTCCACGATGTCGAGGATGCCGACGCCGTTTTCGCCGCCGAGCTTGTTGAGCTTGCGGATGATGTCGGAGACCTTCATCTTCTCGCCGTCGACCGCGATGGGGACGCCCGCCTCAAAGCTGACGGAGACTGTCGTGGGCGTATCGGGCGCCTGATAGGGGGAGACGCCCATCTCGAGGAACAGGGCCTTATCGAGATCGGGCTCGTTGGCCGGGTCTTCGAGGTCGAGACCCTCGTGACTCAGGTGCCAGAGGTTCTTGTCCTTGGAATAGTTGGTCTCGCGGGAGATCTTCAGCGGCACGTTGTGCGCCTCGGCATAGTCGATCTCTTCGTCACGCGACTTGATGTCCCACTCTCTCCACGGGGCGATGATGGGCATGTCGGGCGCGAAGCGCTTGATGGCCAGCTCGAACCGGACCTGGTCGTTGCCCTTGCCGGTCGCGCCGTGGGCGATGGCGTCGGCGCCTTCGGCCAGCGCGATCTCGGCGAGCTTCTTGCCGATGACGGGCCGCGCAAAGGCGGTGCCGAGCAGATACTTCTCATACTTGGCGTCCATCATGACGGACGGGACGATGATCTCGTCGCACATCTCGTCGGTGAGGTCGGCGATGATGAGCTTGCTCGCGCCGGTCTTGATGGCCTTTTCCTCCAGACCGTCGAGCTCGTCGCCCTGGCCGACGTCGGCCGCGACGGCGATGATCTCCGGATCGTTGTAATTTTCCTTCAGCCAGGGAATGATGATGGACGTATCGAGACCGCCCGAGTAGGCCAGAACGATTTTCTTGATCTTGCTCTTATCCATGATTGAAACCTCCGTAAAGCACTTGTCTGTGTGGGCGTTTTTCTTTATGCACGTAATATACTCACTTTATGCAGAAAAGTCAAGTATAAAATTTATAAATATTCATTTACGTCAAAAACGATGCATACTTATGCGCCGATACAGCATGTTTTGTGCAGTTTGAAAAAAACTTTACTTTTTCTTCCGAAGCGCGTAAAATCTGAGGTAACAACGATCGATCTGATTGGATTACAGAGGATATTGCCATGTCGAACGAGATCCGTGTTCTGCTTTCCGCTCTTGACCCGCACCGGCGGGATCTGTGCGCCGCGGTGCTGGCGCTCTGCGCGCCGGAGTTTGAAGTGCCGGCGCCGCCCACGCAGGTCTTTTTATCTTCGCTCTACCAGAAGCTCTGCGGCCGGATGTTCCCCGACGGCCTGCCGGAGATCCCGGCGCTGACGGCGGACGAGGAAGGCTATCTTGCCGCGCTCGAGTCCGCGCTGCAGAACCCGACGGACAGCTTTGACCCCTGCCTCGACCTTCTGCCCCTGCCGGAGGATTCCATCCCCGGCAGCCGCGTGGAGGGGCAGTACCGCCTGTTTACCGACACCGTGCGGCAGGACCATCTGATGGCCGTCATGCGCCTGGGGATGGAGGCGACGCCCTTTGACCCCGCCTCGCACACCATCGGCGTGCACAATGTCGCCCTGCATACGGCGATCCTGGCGAAGCGGGCGGGCTTCCCGGTCGATCTGCCGCTCGTGCGTGCGGCGGCGCTGGGGCATGACATCGGCAAGTTCGGCTGCCGCGGCGAGGACCTCGGGCGCATCGCCTATCTGCACTATTATTATACCTGGCAGTGGTTCAGCCGGAACCGGATGGAGGAGATCGGCTACATCTCCGCCAACCACTCGACCTGGGATCTGGAATTTGAAAACCTGCCCATCGAGTCGCTGCTGCTCATCTACGCGGATTTCCGCGTGCGCGGCACGCGGCAGCCGGGCGAAAAAGAGGTCATGCGCATCCATACGCTCGCCGAGGCCTACGAGATGATCTTCTGCAAGCTGGCCGACATGACGCAGGAAAAGACGCTCCGCTACCGCAACGTCTACCACAAGCTGACCGACTTTGAAAACCTGCTCCTGAGCCGCGGCGTCAGCCCCCGGTTGGAAGATGACGAGCTTCTGCCGCACGAGACGAAGGACCCCTCGCTCATGGACGCGCCGCAGGCGCTGCGCGCCCTGCGGGACCTGACGCTGGACGGCTCTATCCGCCTCATGCACACGCTCTCGACCGACCAGACGCTCGAGCAGCTGCTCGAGCAGGCCAAGGGCGAAAAAAATCTCCAGCGCATCCGCATGTATCTGCGGCTGCTGGAGGAATACAGCACCTATATGACAAGGGCCAACAAGCGCAAGACGCTCGTGCTCCTCTACGAGCTGCTCATGCACCCGGACGGCGACGTGCGCCGCATCGCGGGCAGGATCATGGGCAAGATCCTGGCGAACGCCGGCCCGCGCTACCGCAAGGAGCGGCCGCTGTCGGCCAAGGACGGGCAGATGCCCCCGGCGGTCATGTCGCTGCTGGCGGAATCGGGGGAGCTCTGGGCAGAATATATCGGGCTCTGCCTGCACCCGGACTATAAGATCTCCAGCAAGCACGCGCTGCGCATCTCCAACTCGCTCAAGACCATCTGCCAGAGCCTCTTTGCCGCCTGCGACGAAAAGGAGGCCGGGCCGCTCGTCCGGCCGCTGCTCGCGGCGCTGGCGCAGGCCGGGGCGGAGGACCGGTTCGTGCTGGTCGACGCGCTGTGCCATGTGCCGTGCGGGTATCTGCCGCAGGAGAAGCTGCCGGAGCTCGTGCGGCAGCTCGCGGCCATGCCCGGCACGGGCAACCCGGAGCTCGATATCATCGTGCTGCATGAGCTTTTGCGGCTGGCACACGCGGTCCCCGCGCTGCAGGCGCAGATCCGGGAGGCCATGCGGGGCTACCGCCCGCAGTGGGAGGATCATCTGGCCCACGACTGGCTGCGCGCGCGCCTGCTCGGCGAGGCGCAGCCGGAGCCGGACGCGCAGACGATCTCCCGCATCCACCTGAGCAACCTCAAAAACGCCGTCCACTGGACCGTCAAGCTGACGCAGATCAACATCCTGACCCAGTATGTGCGCAGCCATCCGGACGCGGCGTTCCATACCGCGCTGCATTTTTCCAACCTTCTGTGCGTCAGCGAGCATCTGCCCGTGCGTGAGGCGGCGGGCAACGCGCTGCTTGCCATTGCGCCGCAGCTGCTCGTCGACCAGATCAACGAGATCGTCATCGACCTGACCCGCGAGCTCGAGTCCGGGCAGGAGCAGATCTCGCGCTTCATCCCGCCGTATCTCGGAAGACTTTTGTGCCAGCTGCCGGAAAAGGAGCTGCGCGAGTCGGTCGAGAGCATCGGCGCGCTGGCGTGCGGGGCGTCCATCCGGCCGGCGCGCGTGGCGCTGTTTACGCTGGGCGAGGCGCTGAACGTGCTGCCGGAGGCGCAGACGGACGTGGAGGACCGCATCCTCGGTCTCATCCTCACCGGCATCGCCCACTATGACGAGACCATCCACCAGACGGCGCTGGCCGTCCTCTGCCGGGATATTTTCGGCCGAAGCCAGCTGCCGATGGCAAGAAAGCACGCCATCTTCGTGCGCCTGCATAAAAAGCTGCTGACGCTCCTGTCCGAGCCGCGCGCGGGACAGCTCACGTTCTTCAACTGCGCGGCCATGCTGAACCATCTCTACCGCTACACCGTCCGGCAGGAGCTGCAGGAGGGGCCCTTCCACTTTTTGCCCGAAAAGCCCGCCGCGTTCTTCCCCGGCACCTTCGACCCCTTCTCCGTCGGCCACAAGCAGATCGTGCAGGAGATCCGCGCCCGCGGCTTCGAGGTCTATCTGGCCGTCGACGAGTTCTCGTGGAGCAAAAAGACGCTCCCGAAGCTCCTGCGGCGCAGGATCGTCTCCATCTCCGTGGCCGACCAGTGGGATACGTATCTGTTCCCGGATGATATCCCGGTCAACATCGCCATGCCGGACGATCTTTCCCGGTTGCAGTCGCTGTTTGCGGGCAGGGAGCTGTATCTCGTCGCGGGCAGCGACGTGATCGCCAACGCCTCGGCCTACAAGAGCCACGAGCCCGGCACGGCGGCGGACTATAACCACATCATCTTCTGCCGCGACGGCAGCGCCGACCACGCAGCGCTCTCCGCCGCCATCCGCGGGAAGCTGCTGCTTCTGGCCCTGCCGCCGTTTTATGAGACGGTCAGCTCCACGCGCATCCGCGCTTCGGTCGACCAGAATCTCGATATCTCCATGCTCGTCGCGCCCGTCGTGCAGACGTATATCTATGAATGCGGCCTGTATGTCCGCTCGCCCGAGCTCAAAAACGTGCTGCGGCGCGAGGAGCTGTATTTCAGGACTGCTTCGGACGGCGACGAGGCCCTGCCGGAGGCCGCCCGCGCCTGCATGCGGGGCAAAAAGGACGCCCGGGCGGCGCTGCTGCTGGCGCGGCCGGCGCGGCTGCTCGGTTGGGCGGCCGGGCACCCGATCTTGCTGGACGATCTGTATGCGGCGCTGGGGTCGCTTGAGGCGTGCAGCTATGTCCGGCAGCATGCCTCGGGGCAGATCCTGCTCGTCGACGGCTGGTGGGTGCCGGATATGGACGACGCGGCCGAGCGGCTGCGGATGCTCCTCAATGAGCTGCTGGCAAGAAGCCTTGAGCAGGGGAGCACGTACGCGCTCTGCCGCTGCCCGGAAAACGCGTCCGCACTGCAGGATGCGCTGCGGCAGCTGGGCTTTGCCGCCGTGGAGGCGGACGCGGAGATCTTCTGCGTCGACATGCGCAACCCCGTCATGCTCCTGCAGGACGCCATGCTCTGCATCAAGCCCCCGCACAAGGATGCCCCCGCCGTGCAGCAGGCCGTCCGGGAAACGAGACCCCGGCTGCGCATGGCGCTCGGCGCCATGTTCCCCGGCAAGCTTCTGCTGTGCTTTGACACCGAGATGCTCAACCAGGCCATCGCCCAGCGCATCGAGCAGATGAACGGCGTGCAGGACGTGCCGCCCGGCGTGCGGCGGCTGGGGCCCTATATGTGCGTGCCCTACGGCAAGATCTTCGCCGACGCCATCGTGCCGAACACGGTCACGAAGACGCTGCACGTCGAAAAGTGCTATGCGCCCGACGTGCGCAGCTTCACGATCGAGGAATACCCCGATTATTCGCCGCTGCCGAGCCAGGTGCGCGCGCTCCGTTCGTTCCACCGGCCGATCATCCTCGTGGACGATCTGCTGCACAAGGGCTACCGGATCGAAAAGCTCGACCGCGTGTTCCGGCAGGAAAGAATCGCCGTCGACCGCATTCTCGTCGCCGTCATGTCCGGCTACGGCCGGGATCTGATGCGCGTGCAGGGGCGGCGGGCTGAGTGCGAATATTTCATCCCGAACCTCCACTACTGGGTGACCGAGAGTCTGCTCTATCCCTTCATCGGCGGCGACAGCGTCGCCGGCCGGCGGCAGAAGGAGCGGATGCTCCCGTCGGTCAATATGATCCTGCCGTATGTCTACCCCAGCTATTTCTTCGACGTGACGGAGACGAGCATCCGGAACCTCTCCAAAACGGCGCTGGAGAACGCCATGCAGATCCTGCGCGCGCTCGAGCGGGAGCACCAGCGCAGCTTCTCCGCCGCGCTCACCATCCGCCGCCTGGGCGAAGCCCTGCTCCAGCCCCGCCTGCCCGACAAAGGCGACTGCATGACCTTCGACTTCTCCCTCCCCGCCTCGACCTACCTCGAAGAGGACCTCGCAAGGCTGGACCGGATCTGCAGGTAGTGTACCAAAGCCTTCCCCCTGCGAGGGGAAGGTGGCACGGCGGAGCCGTGACGGATGAGGTGGGGGCACCCTGTCTACGCGACGCAGCCCACCTCATCAGTCGCCTTGCGGCGACAGCTTCCCCTCATAGGGGAAGCCATTGG
>ERZ827478.2146-NODE-2146-length-10891-cov-2.690753_pt1 | contig 10891 bp, 7 predicted proteins | sample MGYA00519705_ERZ827478 | MGnify/ENA primary metagenome ERZ827478 (study PRJEB31778, sample SAMEA3449318) | human gut metagenome | biome: human gut; feature: human-associated habitat; material: faeces | place: United Kingdom | collected 2010/2012 ... | reverse complement strand
TTCTGTTCCCTGATTGAGAATTTATAACCTGATGGGGTTATAAACTCATGTGTTCTACAATTTAATTCCATGTTTAAATAAGTTATTTGGTTATACTTTAGTTCATAGTGTTCGCTGTAACAACAAGAAAGGGGTGAGCCCTTTCTAGGAATCCCACCCCTCCCACCTAAAAATCTTAGTGAAAATAGACTAAGCGTTTTTAATACTTATCTACAGTACCTACTGAGAATTCGATACTTTCGATAGTGTTTTCTGAAGCCATTCTGTCCAGGTCTAATCCTGTAATCTTACATGGCCATACCTCTTCGAAGAGGTGGGTGTTAAGTACGGAAACTCCATCTTCAGCAAGTTCATTTACGATTACATTTTCCCAATATTGGCTTGGTACCAAACCTCCACCAGCAATCATATCTTGGCATGAATAAAGCCAATCATGAAGCCATGTATCTGAACCTGCAGTAGTTAAAAGTTTACCTACTACTAAGTTACCTACAGTAACTCTACCGGCAGTTTTAACGTCCCGGTTAACGTCTCCATGAGCAACCTGGTCAATCTCTACATCTGGCAAAGTACAAGTTTGGAACAGATAAGTATTGATTGGGTGCTTAGGGAATGTGATACTCCAAAGGAATTTCTTTCTTGGATTCTTTACTTTTGCTCCCATGTTTTCTTAATTTTATTCGTTAACGTCCTGAACAGATACGGACTTGGATGCCTGGTCAATATAGATGCCCATAGTGATTTCTTGCATCGGAACGATATCCTTGAATTTCAGGATTGCTTTGTATTTACCTTGACGAACATCGGCTTCATTGTTAACCGATAAGTCATTGTACGAGTTAGCGTCTTGGTCACCCATCCAGGTGTATTCAGACATGGCATCTTCATCTACCAAGTTATCCAGCATTGGTTTAACTTCTAGATAAATCTTATTCCAAGTGTTCCAGATATTTGGTTCTTCCAAATACTTTTCTAGAATAGGTCTAAGATTCTTTTTGAGATACAGATTCAATCTTACAATTGCAAGGAATCTTTCTGAATCCTGTTTTACCTGAGAAGAAAAACAATGCCACAGCAAAGTTTGTTTACCTTGGTTAGGAACATCTTTGATACAGATTATATTTGCATAATTCTGTGCTAACTCATTGAGTTCCTTAGTTCTTGAAGGAGAACCATAATTTGGGCATACTGGACCATTACCATCATAGATAATGCCCCGATTCATACCAGCAAATGATTTCCAAGGTCCAAACTGAGAAGCAGAAGCATCTCCTAATCCTGCAATGGTACCAAGAACATCTGAATCTACCAAGTTACCGTCGGCATTATAGTATTTAATACCACCACCAAAGTAAGCAACATACTTACTGTTACCTACAGTACCAAGGCAAGTCTGAATCCAAGTGATGATTGATTTCAAGTCTCTTGGTTGGTCACCCTGAGTATAGTGAGTAGTATATTTTGGTACTTCAATGTAGTAGGTATATTCTTGCAGTTCTTTAACCATATCTACTGCAGCCTTGTGTACTTTAAGTACATCAGCAGATGCTTCAAGATGTTGGTCAATGTGTGAACAGAAGATTTGATATACATCTACATAATCCTTAACGAATTCCAGAGAAGCAATCCATTCGTCTGCCGTAGGAGTACTACCGGCACTACCAATTGTACCATTCAATTTTACTCCATCGGCAGTGATAACAGCACCATTGAGTTTAATATCAATGGGGTTTCTTGTCCCATCTACATCATCAGTTAACCATTTGATGAAGTTGTTCCAAGATTTAATGTTCTCTGTCTTTTCGGTTAATACCGGAACGATGTATTTTGAGTTCTTTGCAAATGCACTCAGAGCAAGGTAATCTACAGAAGTATCATTGTTATCATCTGCAGTTTTGTAGGTTACTACTGGACCTTGTTCAAGTACCTGGCCATTAGCACTAATTACTTGATAGTAAACCGTGTTAGCCTGTTTGTAAATATTCACAGAGAAAGTTTCAGCACTACCAACTGGGTCTCCATATCCTTTAGTTACCAAACCAAAGCCAACAGCAACTGAACCAGAAGTAAACTTGAAAAGAGTAGAAGCCGTGGGTTCCTCTGGAGTTGCAGAAGCTACTACCGGAGAACCGTCTTCAGCAGCCTTAGGAGCAGATGCAGCTTTAGCTCTTGTTGCAGCAGATACTACACCTTTGGTTGCACCCTTACCAAGTACACGAATAATACGAAGCTTAGAACCACCATTGAAAGCCTTTTCGATGTTTGATACAGAACCATCTGGTACTATCTCAGAACCAAAGACTCTTTGGAATTGAGAGAAAGATTGGATAAGTTCTGATGGGTCATCATATGGACCTTTAGTAGTTCTAGCCAATACACATGAAACTCCTAACATAGGAGTAGTTTGAAGAACGTTCTCGTTCTTAAACTCGAAATTTACAGATGGTGAATTAGGCATATTTATACTAATTAAGTTAATTACTCATTTATTTAATACCCTCTAGTATTGAGCTATTTTACGTTAAGGTTAAGTAAATCAGATTCTTGCTTTTCGGTTAGTCCAATCAATACTGAGATGTCTTGAATTGGTACAAGTTCGCCTTCTTCAGCAAGCTTCTCAGGTAATATACCATCCTTACAAGTATACTGATATACTTTTTCAAGTAGACCATGACTCTCATCTGGGTGGTCATAGTAATTACCTATTTCGATAAATAGGTTTCCTGTTGGTGCTACCCGACCATCTTCCCATTCTTCTAAGTTATTATAATAAGGTCTTACGTATCCTCGAGAAGGTAATGCTTCATACATAATACTATGAAGTAACCTCATATCGGTTTGAGTATTAGATACCAGGTGAATATCTAGAGTTATATCCTTCGTTTCATAAGGAAATTCGGATGCTTGGTAATTTCCACCCTCTAGTTTATCACCAATGATATATTTGTTCACACCTATATCACCATTATAGAATCCTTGCAATTCAATGGTAATTCTAGGGCATGTCTTTGCACCCTTAACCTGATTATTACCGATACCAAATATGGGAATGAATTTAGGCATAGCATCCTTATCTGCTTGAAACCTTTTTTCATTCTCTTGTGATAATGGTAAGTAGTCTTCAGGGTTAAGAGTTAAACCTTTCTTAAGTGCTGTTTGTAATAGGCAAATATAAAAGGTTCTTTCTACGATTTCTTCTGTATTTACCATATTATATAAGTTGAATCATTAGCAGGGTATTCATAGTATAAGTACCACCATCACTAAATACGCATTCCCAATTTATGGATGTAGCATTGAAAAAGATACCTGCATCTTTCCTCATATGACAGGTAGCACTAAAACTACCCTGGTAAGTATTAGCTATACTACCATAGTTACTAAACCATGTATAGGTATTAATACCACTACCACCATTGTTTGAACTTTTAGTTTCACCAATTGAAGGTATTTTAAATCCCATAAGCTCCTCTGAAACTTGGGTTCCTTCGATTAGCTTAGCTCTATAACCAGTCATGGTAAAACCTGCTGAACCTTCCCAAGCATTAGGACCTTGGTCTTTAGGTACACTCAGATTAATATTGGGAGGGTCTACACGATATCTATAAGATATTTCTCCAGCTGTCTGAGTTACCGTTACAGTTTTAGTTAAACCACCCACTTGCTTGATAGTTAGAGTTCCACTAAGAAGTTGTTCAGTAGTATTCTTAGAAGTAATGGATACCTCTAGAGTCTTTTCTTCATTATCTGTAAATCTTAGTCCAGCAGTAAATGGTGGTTCTTCTAGGAATTCTGCCGTAACCTCTACATTTTCCCAATCTCCTTGGGGTGTACCATTAATCATTTCTCTACGTTGAGAAGTGATTGCCAAAGTATCAGAGCCACCCTTACCCAATATGTTTATGGCTTCCTTATCTACTTCTAACTTGTATTCGTAGTTAAGGCTGCCTTTCTTTTGAATAAGATTTACAGTCTTAGGTACTCCATTAACTGTAATGGTAAGGATGGCTTTCTTATCTGCTTCTGTATCATTCACTTTTAACGGATGTACCATTACAAGTGCAGGACCAGTACCAGATGTTTTATCTGCTTCAAAATCTGCCATTACTTTGTATATTTTCTGAGTTCTTTTCTTAATTGATTTCGTATCTCTTTCTCTAAAACTACGTTTCCACCGGCTGCCTCAAAAGCAGGTTTCCATAAAGGACGAGGTGGAAGATTACCATCTCTACTACCGTATTCCAACATGATAGCAATTTGATTAAGTGTTTTTCGAGAAGTTCTACCAGAGTATGTTATCTTCCTTAATCCTGGAGGAAGACCAACAAAGGTTCTGTCTTTCTGAGTTACCATAGTAACTGACCTTGCATATTGACCAGTAAGATTTAATAGGGTATGTGCTCCATACTTCTTAAGTGTAGCAGTAGCATGAGGAGGCCAAGAAACTTTGGAACCCGGTGGAGGTAGACCATTATTTAAACTACGTCTTACTATACGAAGAAGTTGATTACCAAACTTCCTAGTACCTAACTCATAACCGAGTTTCATAATACTGGGAGTTTTAGCAATCAACCTCTCAGCCTGACGTTGTTTAACGGGGTCTACATAAATCTGAATATCACATAGATTATTCGAGAGGTTTATGTTAACCTTTTTGCTTGGCATTGTTATTTTTATTTAATCCCAACTCACTGGCAATCTTCATAAGAATATCTTGTTGCATGGATAACTTCTCTGCTACCTCAGTTTTAAAAGCTTCAAATTCTTCTTGCTTATAAGCTGGAGCTGGTTGTTGTTGAGGAGTTAACATACCTTCAATGGTATGATATATGTTATCGCATTCAGTAACTATTGCCTCATATTTATCTCGATTGTTGAGAATATTTACAGCATTAGTTCTTTGGATATTTACTTCGTTTACGATATTGCGTAAGTCGGTAGTGTAATAAACATTATTATAAATACCCTCTGCTAAATCTGTGGGAAGGTATATAGTAACAGCAGATACAGAATCTTGAATAGAGATTTCTGTATTTGCGGCAAAGCTTCCATCTGGGCCAGTGGCTCTTGGTTTACTTTCACCAACTTTTAATACTTTAGCGGTATCAAAGATTGGATACCCAGAACGTCTGTCTCTCTCTAAGGTGTATATGGTATCACCTTTCTGCAATTTAGAAAAAATCAAATCTTCCATGTTCATCTTTTATTAATTAAGTTTAAACCAAATGATACTGCACCTGGATTCCTTTGCATAAATTCTACCAGGTTTAAGAATTGATAGTATCCAAATTGGTCAATGAGTGACTGTGCTTTATTTGCTACTTCCTTTGCTATCTCTGCATTGGGAGCAGGCAATGTAAGTTGAATAGTAAAATCTTTCTGTAGATTCCTATGGATTCTCCCATGCGATGTTAAGATTTAGAGTTGGAAGATTTTAACTCTAATTAAACTGAAGGTTTTACAGAAGGAGATTGATAATATAACCTTACATAAATAGCAGGTAAATTACCTCTTACTGGAGTAAGTACAATCATACCTACATACATACCATTAGTAGGTTTATTATTAGATAATCTGGCTTCCCATTGTAAGGTTAAACTTCCACCATAGGTTGGGTCATAATCTATATTATCTACTGTAACTTTAAAGAGTTCTGATGCCGATGAGCTACCATACTGAAACTCTGATATATTATAATATCTGTCAGTTCCATTCAAGGCTATTGGCAAACCATCATAACTAAATCCCTTTAATGAAGGAGCTGCTGGTAACCACTGCTGACTAGTAGTAATGGGTTGAGCATGGTAAACTACTTGGATATTACTTTTATTGCTACCATGCGCTCCTAAATATTCTCCTCTACTCAGATTAGGTAAAGAATCACTACCTTCATTAGATCTCCAACCAATACCCATTAACAAGGAGGCAGATAGACTACTGTTATACACATCAAATGCTACTTCTGGTGTATGGGGGGATTCTTGGGTTACGTATAGGTATAACTTTTTATTTGATGGATTACCCGGTTGAGTAAAGGTCCTGGTAGCCTGCCTATCATAATCTTCCTTATTCTCATCTACCAAATAAGCGTAGTCATAATTGTTTTGGGCAGTTTGACCGTTTTCTACTAACCTACCCCAACTTACTGGAGTTGCAGTATCTTCGTCTTCATTAGGTTTTATATACTCTGTATAGGCAACCTGGGATTGATTGCTAGCAAGTAAGTACTCACATTTAGAAATTATGGTTATAGGAGAAATGCTACCTGCACTAGAATCATGACTTACATTCTTTATAGTTACACTTTCAACTTGGTCATACCATTGGAAGGTCCACCTCTTTACAGTTGCTACTGGTTTATGAGTAAGGTACAGATAAGCAGATTTACTTGGGTAATCGGCTATCCTATATTGTACTGTACCCTTTAAATCGAATACCGAACCATTGATAGACTTAGGATATGCCCTTACGGTAGTTATAGTTGGGTCATATGATAACGGTGTATTTGTAACTGTAAAGGAATCTATACCAACTCCACTAAAAATAACTTCGTATTCTGCAGCTTCCTCAGTATCAGATTCTATACCATTAATTACTGGTTTTCTCCAACATTTTAAATCTATAGATTGACCATGACTAGAACCAAACTGAGTATATTCCCAATTCATGGAATATCCCCCTACATCGGGATTACCATTAAAACCAATATAATAATTATAGGATACAGTTGCAGCTGATTGGTTGATATCTACTTGGTCAAGATTACTTGTACCTACTTGTCTAATTGTTACAGTAGCACTTCTAATTGAAGATACTTTATTCTCTAAGCAAGTTACGAATAACTCAGCTTGAGTCTGGTCATTACTGTTTTTGGTAACTTCTAACCAGGATTCTTCGATTGGGTCAATGGTTACTTCTACAAATTCTTTAGTTGAAGTTTGTGTACCATTGATTACCTTCGTTCTGTAAGAATTAACTACAATAGTATCGGGGTCTATCATCTTAGCTGGTACATTCAGTACCTTGGATGAAGGCTGAAATATATTAAAGGTATAATTCCAAGTAATACTTGCAGCTTGTTGTTCAACTGTCAAAGTTATCGAAGTATCACTACTACCAGTTTGAAATATAACGATATCTGCACTTCTTTGACTAGTAGTTGTATTCTCATCTACGGTTACTATGAGTGTATTAGATTGCTCTTCTACATGAATCCAACTTGGAGAACCCGGTATAGACGTAGTCCAAGTAGTATCTTCACTTTGACTTGTAACAGAACCGTTAACAATCTTATACCTTTTACTACTTATGGTAAAAGAGTAAGTACCACTAGGCTTAGCAGGCACTTGTTGATTTAAATCTTGAGTACCGTTATTTACCTTTAGTTCATAAGACCAAGCAACACTAGCACCTGCTTGTTTTACACCTAAACTTAGAGTTTGACTACCGTACTTTAAGTTTAAACTACCACTAAGTTGAGATTCAGAAGTATTCTCTGGCATAGTAGCACTTATACGATATCCCACACCAAGTTCATAAGTTACACTAGTACTACTTACAAAACTAGGTTTAGTTTTTACAGTAGGAGTATCATCATGCCAAGTTGTATCTTTACCATTTACCACGTCCCAATAACCAGACCTTACTAAAGCTTTAACAGTTCCTCCAATATTTGGAGCTGTAGGGAAACTCTCCTTAATAACCAACTCTTCTCTAATGGCTACTGTACCTGCGGCCTGACTACAAGTAATGGTTACGGTTTTGCCTGAACCCACCTGCTCATATACTACAGTACCAGTTCTTGCTTGAGTTGTAGTATTCTCTTTCAGGGTAATAGCCACAGCAGCAGTAGCACTTTGTATTTCAGCAGAAGTAGATTTAACTTGGATATTAACACCTTCATGTGAACCTTCTACTAAAGAACCATTAATATATTTTTCACGATAACTACTAATTGTCCCAGATTTGGTTGTACCTAAGGCATCAAAGTTTAACGTTGGAGTAGAAGTAGTTAATGTATATCTCCATTCTACTAGATATGCACTTTGAGTTACCGTAACTTCTTTATAAACGGTATCCATAGTTGCCCTTACTACTACGCTTCTTTGATTTGCAGTTGTGTTTTCTGCAACAGTCAAAGTAGTACCTGATAAACTGAATCCGGTTACTGCAGTAGGTATACTTAACGTTGGAGTACCAGTAGCATCGGATGCTGCATTAGTTGCACCTGAAGACCAATGGTTAGTTCTACTTGCCCTTGCACTTGCAGAGATTTGTGATGTACCACCTTGTTCGGTAAAGGTACTTGGGTTTGCAGAAATGGAAACTACCCATGTACCTTGACTTGTATTGGTAATCTTATTCTCTGCCTGATATATATCGATTGAGGCACTACCAGATTTACCATTAAGAGTAACGGTTAATGTACGGCTTCCCAACTTAGTTCTTGCCTTTGCAGTTGTACCAAGATTAGAACCTGAGATATTTTCGGACCATACTACTGAAGCTCCAGAACTTATAGTACCACCATCATTGGTTTTACCATTCCATCCCCAAAGTTGAGAATAAGTATAAGTAGGTGTAACTGCAGTCCCTCCTGATGCAGGGATATCTGCAATGCTTCCTAAATATACAGTAGGTGTACCATAAGTTTTTACACCTGCTAATTGAGCAAATGTTACTGTAACTTTTTTACCAGATTCATTTTGAGTACTAGTAAATACTTGAGAACGGGAGTTTTCTGATTTATTCTCTAAAGCAGTATAGTGATTCTCGTCATCCATAAATATCCAAGAGGGTAAGTCAGGAGATGAAAAACCTACATCTACACTAGTACCCACAGGTTTACCATTTATATACCTTTGCTTAAATGAATTATACCCTGCTATTGCGGGAGTTGCAGAACCTCCTAAAGCTGTATAATTTAGATTTGGATTCTGAACTGAAAAGGTATACTCCCAAGTTTCAACTTCTGCATCCTGAGTAAATTGAACTGTTATCTGTTTACCTGACTCATTCTGAGTAAAGGTTAAACTTGCAGAACGTTGATTTAGAGTTGTATTTTCTGAAGCTTTATAACCTTCATCATAAACAATCCAGTCCGGATAAGCAGATTGGGTATAACCCACAGAAATAGTATCTCCGATAGCTACTCCATCTATCTGTTTTTGTTTAGTAGTACCTAAACCAAACCACCGAGGAGTAGGATACCCTCCCAAAGCTGGGAAGTTTAAAACTGTGTCTACTACAGTAAAAGCATATCTATAGGTTACCTTATGAATATCAGAAAGTTGTACGGTTTCATTGTTTCCATAGGAACTGGCATTGGATATTTCCAAGCCAACGTAATTTTCTCCCGTTCCTGTAGGAGAGAGTGCCAACAATTCAGCCTTGGTAGGGCATTCGTTTGAATCCTTACCAAGGCCTACTTTAGTTTTGACAGCACTCCATGTTGCTATCTCACCCATATTAATCTAAGTTTGTGAACAAAAGTTTTTCTCTTAATTCATCAATCTCGGCTTTCAGAAGTTTAATACCTTCGATTGCCAATACTGACATCTTAGAATAATCTACCTCTTTAACCAGGATATAGGTTTCTCCATCCTTTTCTACCTTTTCGAAGGCTTCTGGATTAGGAACTGTTTCAGGTTTAACCGTATTCTCAGAAACTAATTCTGGGAAATATTTTTCGATTGTCTGAGCAATTGTACCTATATCGTGATTACCACGAATCATAAATGAATCCGTAGGTATAGAGCAGATTTCATCGAGAGTATGTTCCAATGGTTTAATGAAAGTCTTAAGTCTTTCGTCAGATTCTTTCCATAAACCAGAAGGAGCAGATACCTTCTTAAAGATAATCTCAGCAGTAGTACCCAATCCCAACTGGTCTCTTGTTACTCCATGAGGATTACTCATGTTCTGCATGTGAGTAGTAAGATTGGTTTGAGCATTGGTACCTGCAGCCTTGGCATCTGCAATAGACGTAGCTTGAGCAGTAGATACTGGTTTATCTGCATCTGATGTATTGTTAACATTACCCAATCCCACTTGAGCTTTAGTTACTCCATGAGGATTAGATTTATTACCAATATGGGAATCTACTTTGGCATTCACAGTAGTATCTGCTTGAGCTCTTGTTGCAGCTTCATCTGAAATTAACTTCTCTACTCTTGTAATCTCACCTTTTCTGTCATTGACTTCTTTAGTGATATTATTCTGGAGAGTAGTATCTGCACCTCTTAAGTCTTCAGCAACTAATTCAACTGCAGCTTCAAGGTCAGTTCTTACTTGAGTATCTGCAGCTTTTCTGTCGGATACCTCTTTATTGATAGCAGTAGTGAGTTCTGTTTTAGCAGCAGCTATTGCAGAATTTCTATCTACTACCTCTTGAGCAATATCATCAGCCAATTCTCCTTGCAAAGCATTAATAGCCTCAGTTCTTGCTGTAACCTCATCTGAGATTTGTTTTGGTAAAGTAGTATCAAGCTTAACCTTATCTGCAGCAGCCATAACACCAGCTTTAGCAGATGATGCAGTAGGAATTTGTAATCCTTGGATACCAGTACCATCTGCCCTTTCATAATTTATGGCAGCTTTAGAGGCATCTGTAACAATTGAGATTAATCGTATAGGATTAAAAGCCATAAGAGCATTAAGATTGTCTGTAGTAGTCTTACCCTTAGCTCCATCATAAGCAGTACCAGTAATCTCTCCAATTACTACTCCACCAGAAACAATCAGAGACCAAGTAGTACCAGTCCATCTGAATTGATAACCGGGTTCTCCCGTAGTTACATTCTGATAAATCTTTCCTGCCTCTCCCGTTATTGGTGTATTATGGTCGGCATCTGCAAAGAGAGAGATATTAGAAAGATCTCCAGTAGGAGAC
>ERZ827478.2145-NODE-2145-length-10895-cov-3.476107_pt1 | contig 10895 bp, 9 predicted proteins | sample MGYA00519705_ERZ827478 | MGnify/ENA primary metagenome ERZ827478 (study PRJEB31778, sample SAMEA3449318) | human gut metagenome | biome: human gut; feature: human-associated habitat; material: faeces | place: United Kingdom | collected 2010/2012 ... | reverse complement strand
GGAGAGGATGCCGAAAATCGCCACCTTCGCATCCGGGTCACCAAGGGTGTCAATCTCCATCTCGTCATAGGTCAAAAGCTCGCGCACGCCATCTGTCGCGATGGGCGCAAGGCGCACGTTGCAGGAGATGAGGATGGATTTTAAGGTCTTGCCTGCGGCCACCTTGAAGTTCTTGTAGTTCATCAGGGCGAAGTCCTCGTCGGCGGAAAGTCCCCCGCAGTCGGCGGGCTTCACGCCGTCGGAGTTGCGCTTGAACTTACTGGGCACCCAAGACCAGCCGTTATCTGCCTGTTTGGTGCCAAAGCTCCTTGAAAGACCGGCATTTCCCGCAGCGTCAGGAGAAGAGCCGTCGTTTTGCTTGTACTTCTTGCCCTCCTCGATTTGGAGGAACATCAGGTCAAGTGCGGACTTGAAGTTCTCATCGTTCTCACGCGCTTCCGCAAGGGAGAGGAGCGTGAGAAGCGAGGACATGTTGTAGTCCTTTGCCGGGAACCAGTCACGGAGAAGCGCGATGAGCGCCGTGTAGAGCATCTTCTCCGCGTTCTCCCAGAACGGGTCACCGCTCGATTTCCCCTCGGGGTTCGTGTTCATAATGAAGCAGTTCACGAAGGAGAGGATATCGGTATCCGTCTTCACGTACTTTAACGGGTTGTAGTGCATGGACTCATCAAGATTGATGGTATTGAAGCTCTTGAGCTTATAGCCGTTGTCCGTGAACAGGTATCCGGCATCCTTAAGAAGGGTTCCCTTTGGGTCGGTGACAAAGTAGCTTGTGTTGAGCTGGCAGATGTTCGGGGTCACGTAGTTAAAGGTCTTACCGGAGCCAGAGCCGCCGACCACGAGGACGTTTAGGTTGCGGTCATATTCCGGGTCGAACTTGGGACGGTGCAGGGCAAGGCCGAAGTTCTTGGTGAAGAGAAGATTGTTATCTTCGGTCTGCAAGTCCTTAAACTTCTTTCCTTCCTTCACAGTGCCCCAGCGGGCGGAACCGGATTCTTCGCCGGAACGATAGTTTCCGATGAACGCCACGTAGCGAAGCCAAATCATCCAGATAATGAGAAAGCAAGCCCCGCCAAACAGCAGGGAGTTACTGGTCATATCGAGGGCAAACGGTGCATCCTTTATGGTCTGCCACATGGAAAGGAATGCATCGCTCAAATGGTCGAAAATCTGCCCCGGATAGGTGACGAGGGTTTCGGCGTAGCGGTCACCGAGATAGAAAAAGACCGTGGCGATGACGAGGGTGCCGAGCGCCGAGGTGGCAATCTTCTTATTGATTTCCGGGTTCGCGCTATTTGCCATCTGCATCCTCCTTTTCCACTTCTTCCAGCACAAGCAAGAGCGTGGTCACAATACTCGTGCGCGTCTCTCGCGTGGCCGCGTGGCGGAATCCTTCATAGCAGGTGAGCGAAAAGTCCTCGGACACATCAATACCATTGGAATCGCGCGGAGTGAGACCGTCGCACCGGGAAAGGACGGAAGGCTCCCAGAGGGTCGTGATGCCATCTTCCGATTTCACGCGCTTACACCCGGACTTCATTTCATAGAAAAGGTTGTCGAGGGTGGTATGGGTCTCGTTGTCCTTTGGCAAGGCGGCATCGAGGAGGGAGATGAGGTTCCCAATGGTACGCTGGGAAGGCTCGCACCAGTCCCTTAAATATCCAAGGCAGGCCATCAGAAGAAGTTTTTCCGTCTTCTTAAAGAAGTCCCCATCTGAATTAGAAAGGCTCACGATGGATTCCGCGATGGTCTCGATATCGCTGTCCGACTCCATGGTAAGAAGCGGGGAGCATTTCAGCCTGTCCGGCAATTTGTCTTTGAGGGTCATGGTCTATCTCCTTACAATGCATCTTCGTTCTTAAAGGGCAGGTCAGTCCTTCGTTCCTGCGAGATTTCCTGCGACTTCGTTTCCGTTTCAATTTGAGTTTTAGCAGCGGTCATATCGCGGGCTTCCCCCGTGAGGGAATAGGACTCGGAATCATATTGCTGCTCCTCGCGAATATCGGAGGGGCGAATCTCGCTTCCGGTCTGCTCCGCGTCCATGACGGCGGTGCGGGAATCGGTATCTGCGCCATCGTGGCTCTCAATACCGGAGTTCGGGTCGGGCGTGCGCCCGTCGTTATCCATGGAACCGTCGGATGCAACCGGCTCTAGCAGCTGTTGTTCGTCACGCATCTGCTCCTGCGCCAGACGCGCATTCTGCATGGCAAGGTCTCCATCCGGGAGGGTGCCAGCGTCCTTCGGGGTATTCTGCTCGAACCAGTTGTGGGTCACATCGAGGTCGTACCGGTTCTTTAACGTCTCCGCAGAGACCGGCCAGTCGCGACCGCGCTCATATGCCGGTACCGAACCGTCCTTATTCAGGCTTGCAGGCTCGTAGGCCATGACCTCACCCTTGCTGGTTTCAGTCACACCGAAGCCCTGCGCGTTCATCTTGCGCTCGAAGTCGGAAAAGTCCGTGCAGTCTTCCCTTGCCTTTTGGGCAGCGTTTCGGATGTTCTGGGTATGAATGGCGGTGTCCTCGGCGCGAAGAGTGGCAACCCTATCGCTGCGGGCAGGTGCATCCTTTCCCGGCACGTCATAGGTCTTTTCCGGGGCATCCGTTTTCACCTGCGTCGCGTGAACCTTGTAGGGGGCACCGACGGAAATTACATCGAAATCCTCATGGGTCTCACGACCAACCATCTCGGTAAGCTCCCTGTGGGAGTAACCGGAGAAGCAAATCGAATCGTCGATATTGAGGTTTTCGGTATCCTGCTCGCTAAAGAGCACATCGTAAGTTTCTTCTGGTGCATCCTTGTAACGGATGGTGACCGGAATGACCGTTACGTCCTCTGCTGGAAGGTCGGGATAGCCTGTCAGCTCCGTGAGGGAATCCATGGTCTTCTTATTCACGGGTTCCGCGTGATTCAGTGCGTCGGTGATACGCTGCTCATCGAGACGCGCCATCACGTCCTTAAATTGCGGGGCATACCCTGCGACGGTCTTAGCATCCTCCTTGGCAAAGGCAAGGAATCCGTTTCCCTGTTTGTCCGTGTAGGCGGCGGCATAGGTACCATTCTCGCGGCATACCTGCGCATAGTAGGCGGCTTCCTCGGAAGTACCAAAGGGCACGACCACCTGCTCACGAGAGGATTGTTTTTCAGCCATTGCTTTTGCTTGCTCGGGAGTGTTCCCTTCTTTCTTATAATGGCGCTGCCACCAGTCAAAAGCACGTTCCCTGCCACGCCCGAACCGCAAGTAGTTCTCCGTCTGCCTTGTGACGAAGTTTAGGAGGGCGTTTCCCATGTCATCGCCGAAATCCTGAGCCATGTGGCATCATCCTTTCTTTTCCGATTTCCTGCTTTTTGAAGCGGCAAGAATGCCGTCTCCTTGGGGACAGATTATAACGCAGGCTATTTTTCTATCCCTCTGCCCTATACACGAACATGCAGGTAGAAACTGCCAAATGCACAGATGCCGATGATAGAAAAAGACACCATTTAGCATCAAATGAACCCATTTGCGCCTATTTGCGAACGTTGACCCTTTTCTCGTCCGGGTAGAGGGATTCGCCCCTCAACCATCCCGCCCACAAATCTTTCATAAATCCGCAGGCGGATTGACGGAAACATTTGGAACGGAAAAGTTGACCGGCTCCGACTTCCGTGCATTCGCCTTCGCTGCCGCGATGCGCCGGACGCAGGAAAAGCGAGGGGCTTTCCCGCCGGGCACCGCGACCGCTCATTATATGCACGGAGATTGCTGAAATGGGGTGCTGCCCCAAACCCCGGCCACTCCGCGCGAGCCGCAGGATTTTGTCCTTTCGGCGGGGAAAATACAAGTCTTGAATGTTTACCAGCTTTCTTGTAGAATATATATATAGCAAGATGGTTGATACCTTCTTGTGAGTTGAACAGGAGGTGGTCTTCACCGATGAATCAGGAAGAAACGATGCTTTTGCATAAGGAGAGATACAAGGAAACGATTAAGATCCTGACCGTGATGAGCGATATTCTCGCGCGGAACGTATTCAAAGATAAGAATGCCTGCGAGTATGTCCTTAGAATTATTCTGGAAGACAAAGAACTGACCGTCATCGACAATGAGACGCAGATGGATTTCAGGAACATGCACGGCAGGGGTGTCGTGTTGGACTGCGTGGCAAAGGATGGAAGCGGACGCGTCATAAACGTCGAGATACAGCAAGACGATGAGGGAGCGCACCCGAAACGTGCCAGATACCATCTTGGGATGATGGACTCGAATGTACTGGATACGGGAAAGAACTTCGATAAGCTCCCGGAGACCTACGTGATATTTGTCACCTTGAAGGACGCGCTTGGATGCGGACTCCCGATAGCCCATATCGACCGGATAATCCGCGAGAACGGCAAGGAGTTCGGGGACGAGGAGCACTTCATCTACGTGGATTCCAGCAAGGACGATGGCGGCGAGCTGGGAAGACTGATGCACGATTTCCGTGCGAAGGAAGCGAAAGAGATGCAGGCGGGAGCATTGAAAGACCGCGTGCACGAACTGAAAGAGACCGAGAAAGGGGTGGAGCATATGTGCAAGGAAATGGAACAGCTTTGCGATGAAGCAAGAATGGATGAAAAAAAAGAAACCGCAAGGAACCTTAACGATATGGGGTTGCCAATCGAGCAGATTGCACAAGCGTTAAAGGTGAATGCCCAGATGGTGCAGGAGTGGCTTGCAGGTAGCGTTTCTACGGCAAGATAGATAACCACTTAGACGGCTTTACGGTTTTACGACTCTGCGGGTTTCTGGCTCGCAGGGTTTTTGAAAACAGGTAAATAATTTTGTTAATGAAAAACTCGTTACCAATGGGGACATAACCCAGTTGATAACGAGTTTTTTGTTTTGAAAGACGATAGTTTTGATTGCACACTGATTGCACACCTGCGTATTTTTTTGTTGTTTTATAGGTTGCTATATTGCCTTATATTGCCGGAAAATCGCTTATTTTTCGGCATATGGAAGGTTGTCGAAATCGAGTTTGAATAGTTGGAGCTAAGCTGTAAAGCCTTTGTTTACAAGGGTTTTACAGCTTTTCCTTTATAGGATTGCATTTTCATTGCATTATTTTTCTTCAACTGTTCTGTGATAGATTGCTGTATGTTGATTGCTGGTATAATTAGCAATGCTTTCAGTAGCAGATTGTACTTGTAATATTCCAGTCAGTTTTTTAGCAACTTCAAGATTCGTATTTGGATACAGATGACCATAAGTGCCGAGTGTTGTCTGTATTTTTTCATGTCCTAAACGTTCCTTAATAAGTAAAGGATTTTCGCCCATGCTGATAAGCAATGAAGCGTGTGAATGTCGCAAGGCATGAATTTTAATACGATGAACACCTGCTAAATTTGACAACTTTTCCAAAGCTCTGGGAAGCGTTGTTTTACTGGTTGGAGTTCCGTTATAACTTAGTACAAGTGGACAATCGGGAAGAACCTGTTGTTGAACACTTTGCCAAGCCTTTAGCTCATTGAGTGTATCTGAATCAATATAAATAGTACGGATACTTGCCTGTGTTTTCGGCTCAACGAATTTATAGTCCGTCATTGTTCGGTAATATAATGTTTTGGTAATGCTAAGCAAGCCTGTTTCAAAATCTATGTCTGACCAATGTAATGCTGACGCTTCGCCAATTCGCATACCAGTCATAAATAATAACCAGAACGATATAAACAGATAATGTTCATAATAGTATTTCTTACAGAGTAAGGAAATAACCTTTTGAAATTCTTCTAATGTCCAGAAATCAACTTTGGTTTTCTTGCTTTTGATATTGCCTATCATACGAGAAGGATTTTTCTTCGCAATTCCAAGAACAATAGCTCTGTCAAATGCGATAGAAAGCATTCCCTGTACGATACGAATGTAATTAGGGCTAAAATCTTTTGCAAGTTTCAACTGCCAGTTTTGAACATGGATAGGTTCGATTTCGTCTGTTTCCATTTTGTAGAAATAGGAAAAATGTTTCTTGATGGTAGTAGCACGATTAAGATAAGTGCTTTCTTTTACCTGTGTTTTATACCATGGCAGGTAGGTTTCTTCTATAAATTGCTGAAAAGAAACGCCATCTTTTTTTGTTGTTAATTCTTCGGTAGAAGCTAACACCAGTTTTGAATATTCTTCCTTTGCTTCTTTTTTCGTTCTGAATCCACTTCGGTATTTCTGTATCTGTTTTCCGGTAATGGGATTGTAGCCTAAATTAGCTCTGAAATAATAAGTTCCGTTATCTGCTTTCTTAATAGGGTCTTTTGCCATGATTTCACTCCTTACATGATATGCAAGAAGTACAATCAATCGTTTGTGTCTGATAATGTAATCCCTAATAATTCTTCCACGGCTTCTTTGGGTACTCTGTCCAATTTACGGGATTGGTAATAAGTATGCCCTTTTTCAATCATAAGTTTTTTTGCTTTTCTTATGATGTCTGCCGATGTCCACTCTTCAATGAATTATCATACGAATATATCTTCAATACTTTATAATTCAAGAGTAATAATAAGGCTATTGGCATGTACTTTTGCAACAATATTTCCGCCAAGAATGGCAACAAGTGTTTTTACTACCGCAAGTCCCAATCCTGTACTTCCATTATGTCTTGATTTATCGCCTGTATAAAAACGGTCAAAAAGTCGATTGCAATCAATTTCTGAACTGTCACTCATTGGATTTTCAATGGTAAATATAATATTATTATTTTCTTTCTCCATAAGTGTTATTTTTATCGTTCCAACAGAATACTTAATTGCATTTGTCAACAGATTTTGTAAAATTCGTTCTACCATATTTTTATCAGAATATACGTATATTGAATAATCTGGGAGATTTATTTCGGGTAAAATATTCTCCTTTTCTAATGCAACGGCATTTTCCGTAATTAAATTTATTAACATATTAGATATATTAAACTTTTCTTTTTCTGGAACTGTCTGCTGTTCCTCCAAAATAGAAAGGTCATAGAATGTTTCTACCAATTCTTTCATTTTTTCGGCTTTGCTAAAAATCACTTTTACACGCTGTGCTTGACTGGATTCCAAATTTTCTTTTTGCAATAATTGTAAATGACCAAGAATGACTGTAAGAGGTGTACGCAAATCATGTGATATATTAGCAACAGATTCTTTTAAATACTCTTCATTGCGTAATACGCCTGCAACAGCCTGTCGTTGTCTGATATTATATTGATTCAATATACCAGCCAGTTTTTCTAAATCTTTATCAATCAACGAAATGTCTAACATCTGCTGTGAATTTCCAGAATTCAATTCATTAACTTGATCCGCAAGATTACGGATTTGTTTTTTTAATTGAATATATCGAAATAGCAGTATTACTAAAAATATTGTTATGATAATTAAAATCCATTCTATGTTAGACATTTTCTCCACCTATTTAAAATCACATTTACAAAATTTTATCCACGAAAGCAATACCAATATACCAGACCATATACATCCTACTAAAATAGCTATCGGTTGAAAAAAGTTTTTCATGCTGACAACGATTCTGATTTGATAAGTAGGTAAAAAACCGACTGGTAATCTCAACATCATTCCATAGCCAAGATATAAGCTAAGACCAAAAATAATAATTGCTGTAACCGAAGTTGCTTTTACAACATCCTGTAAATAGCAACAAATAAGTATTGCAATTAGAAATATCGCACTATTAAGCAGACAAGAATAAATGATTGCTTTTATAATATTGTAAAAAAACATTCCCACGTCTGCAACACCAAAGCGTCCAAATTCCCTTATGCACCCTGAAACTGGATAGACAAGAGCCATAAGATTAAAAGCAATTAAATACGACATTATTTTACTTGTAAAAATTTGTTTTCTGGAATGTCCAGCACTGACCTCTAAGTTTATTGTTCTCTTAGAAAATTCCTGTCCTAAAATCAATGCAAGTATAGCCGACATGATGATAAGAAGAAACGTAGAATCATACACCATTCCATTAAAAATATCAGCAAGAGAAGAAGCAATTTCTTCTGTCGATCCCATGACCTCTGTAACATAAGTATCTGCTGTAAAAAATCCTAAAATAAATATTCCAATCATACCACACCAGTAAATAGAATTATGTAACAACTGATATTTTTCCAGTTTTAATAATTTATCCATAAAAAACACCTCCGGTTATTTCAAGTCTGTATGTAAAAAAGCACTACCTGCAATGAAATATAAAATAAAATTCCATAAAAAATCTACAAACAAGCAAAAGTTTGTCGAATAGACCTTTTGCAATGAAATTAACCTAAGTTGTCCCATTGGTATTATTCTGCTGATTATTTGTGCAGATTCACTGTTCAGCAAAAAAATCATAACAAAAAATAAAACCATTGAAACTGTCAGTGTTTTCCCCATATCACGAAAAATAAAAGCAAAAAACATCGGTAATGCACACAGTGTTATCATGGCAAACAGAGTTAGTAAAACCATAGTATATGTGCTATCATTCCAAAAAAGTTTTTCTCCAATATAAAATTGACTAATAATTCCATGTACAAATAATGGAAATACCAGAATGATAATACAACCTATTTGAGATACAATTAACTTTACTCTAAATATAGAACTTCTTTTATGTCCGGCAGTAATATAAGTATTTAAAGTTCTTCCACTAAAATCACTTCCAATGAACAATGCTATAAACACTATACTCAAAAAATAGAGTAACGGAATATTGTATAATGATGCCATAATTAAGTTTGAAGAGCGTTCTTTACTATCTAACAGCAATATGCTACTTAAAAGGAGATTGAATATTCCAATTCCCCAAAAATACCAACTGTGAAACAACTTATATAACTCAGTTTTTAGGAGATTTGACATCTTTTGTTCCTCCTATTTTGCTCAAAAAATAGTCCTCCAAAGTATCGCCAGATACAGAAAGTCCTGTTACAAGAATGTGCGATTCTGCCAAAGCAGACGCAACTGTCTCTAAATCATTCAAATAATCATACAAACGAATTATGCCATCTGGCATTAGTTTAAAGTTATCTGTATGAAGATTCTCTTCCAAAACCAGAACCGTTTTCTGAACATCTGTTGTTTTAATTGCTATATGTCGTTTACACCGTTCATTTAATTCATAATCAGAAATCTCTTCTATAATTTTTCCATGGTCAATCAGAATAAATTCTGATGCTGTTTGATACAATTCTTCTAAGATATGGCTTGAAACCAAAATGGTTATACCATATTCTTTATTCAAAATTTTTAATAAATTTCTGATTTCTACAATTCCAGCAGGGTCAAGACCATTGATAGGCTCGTCTAAAATCAATAGTTCTGGTGTATTTAAAAGTGCAATCGCTATCCCCAATCGTTGACGCATACCTAATGAAAAATTGCGGACACTCTTTTTACCTGTATCCTGCAATCCAACCATATCTAATGTCCTTTTAATAACTGATTTATCTGGTATGCCTCGTTGAATACGCTGTACTTCCATATTTTGATAGGCAGTCATTGACGGGAATAGAGCAGGCGTTTCAATCATACTTCCAATTCGTTTACGCTGTTTCTGCAATTCTTCTGTTCCAGAATTTCCCCATAAAGAAAGTGTACCACTTGTTGGAAACGCAAGCCCTGTGACTAATCTTAAAAAAGTAGTCTTACCTGCTCCGTTTTGACCAATAAATCCATAAATTTTTCCTTTTTTTATTTGTAAATTTATGTGGTCTAATGCTAATGTTTGTTTATATTCTTTGGTTAAAGACTTTGCTTCTAAAATAATTGAACTCATATCCCAAACCTCCTTTACTTAAACCAGTATAACGGGCAATTTTAAAGAATTTCTTAAATCGCAATGAGAAAAGTTAAAAAAATAATAAAGCTAAGGAACGTTTAATCCTTAGCTTTATGTAGGCGGTAGCCAATGCCCCAAACAGTATCAATAAATTCTGTATCAGAGCATATCGCTTTTAATTTATTGCGTAAATTACTGATATGAACATTAAGTGTATTATCCTCAGCAATAAATTCTGTATCCCAAACACTTTGAAAAAGATTCGATTTTGAAAATACTTTATCTGGATATTTCATCAACAATTCTAAAATGCCAAATTCTTTAGCGGTTAAGGATAATTCTATTCCATTCAAAAATGCTGTATTTTTCTCTAGGTTTAAAGTCAGATTGTTATATTGCAAACATTCTGTCTGGCTATTTTGAAATTGTACTCTTCGCAGATTACTTTCAATTCTGGCAAGCACTTCTTCCATATCAAAAGGTTTTGTGATATAATCGTCTGCTCCCAGACGAAGCAAGTCGATTTTATTTTGTGTAGTTTCTTTCGCTGAAATAATAATAACAGGTATCGTAAATTTCTTGCGTACATCAGATAAAATAATATCACCACTCCGATAAGGAAGCATAATATCAAGTATAATCAAATCAATTTTTTCTTTATTCAAAAAATCCAGAACATGAAGTCCATCATATTGGCAATGCACAGCATATCCTTTTTCTTTTAGAAAATCAGCCAATAACGCATTTATTTCTAAATCATCTTCAATAATCAATATTTTATTCATTAGCCTACCTCATTCCTGCAATGCTACTTTCCCATTATACATTTAAGGTTGTATTTCCTCAATACCATTGCAACCAATTATATGAGGGGGATTCTTATTTTGCCAATCTAATTGTAAGCAGAATAGTATAGATTGGATAAACAATTACCATACTATTCTGCTGTAACATTTATTCTACAATCTTCCAGTTATCGTCCTTATGAAGCACAAGCTCATACTGTGAGATTTGCGTCATTTTCGACTTGTTATCCAGATACTTTACGGACACGCTGACTTTGAGGTTGTCGCCGTCTTTGGTAAAGACAGGGTTTACCAGTTCCGAAAATACATAGTCGCCGG
>ERZ827478.2142-NODE-2142-length-10913-cov-2.104992_pt1 | contig 10913 bp, 5 predicted proteins | sample MGYA00519705_ERZ827478 | MGnify/ENA primary metagenome ERZ827478 (study PRJEB31778, sample SAMEA3449318) | human gut metagenome | biome: human gut; feature: human-associated habitat; material: faeces | place: United Kingdom | collected 2010/2012 ... | reverse complement strand
CCTTTGGCGTCGTTGAGATGGTCGATACGATTGCGCAGAAATGCGACCTTTGTAACCAGCGCAGTTCCGGCACGCAAGCCTGTATTGAAGTCTGCCCAACACAGGCGTTACGGCTGATGGACGATAAAGGGTTGCAGCAGATAAAGGTGGCCCGCCAGCGCAAAACGGCAGCAGGAAAAGCGTCATCAGACGCTCAGCCATCTCGCAGTGCAGCGTTGCTCCCCGTTAACTCGCGTAAAGGCGCAGATAAAATTTCAGCGAGTGAACGGAAAACCCACTTTGGCGAAATTTATTGCGGGCTGGATCCACAACAAGCGACTTATGAGAGTGACCGCTGTGTTTATTGTGCCGAAAAAGCTAACTGCAACTGGCATTGCCCGCTGCATAACGCTATTCCGGATTACATCCGTCTGGTACAGGAGGGAAAGATTATTGAAGCGGCAGAACTTTGCCACCAGACCAGTTCCTTACCAGAAATTTGCGGCAGGGTATGTCCACAGGACCGTCTTTGTGAAGGCGCATGTACTTTGAAAGATCACTCTGGCGCAGTCTCTATCGGTAATCTGGAACGCTACATCACCGATACCGCGCTGGCGATGGGCTGGCGTCCCGATGTCAGCAAAGTTGTTCCCCGTATCGAGAAAGTGGCGGTGATTGGCGCTGGGCCTGCAGGGTTAGGGTGTGCTGATATTCTGGCGCGCGCGGGAGTTCAGGTTGATGTCTTTGATCGCCATCCAGAAATTGGCGGTATGCTGACTTTTGGCATTCCTCCTTTCAAACTCGATAAAACGGTATTAAGCCAGCGGCGAGAGATATTCACCGCAATGGGAATCGATTTCCATCTCAACTGTGAAATTGGCCGCGATATTACCTTTAGCGATTTAACTTCTGAATATGATGCAGTTTTCATCGGCGTGGGGACTTACGGGATGATGCGAGCAGATCTGCCGCATGAAGATGCGCCTGGTGTCATTCAGGCGTTACCGTTCCTGACCGCCCATACCCGCCAGCTCATGGGATTGCCGGAGTCTGCAGAGTATCCGCTGACGGATGTGGAAGGTAAGCGGGTCGTGGTATTGGGCGGTGGCGATACGACCATGGATTGTTTGCGGACTTCCATCCGCCTCAATGCCGCCAGCGTGACCTGCGCGTATCGTCGTGATGAAGTCAGTATGCCGGGCTCGCGCAAAGAGGTGGTCAATGCGCGCGAGGAAGGTGTCGAGTTTCAGTTCAATGTTCAGCCGCAATATATCGCTTGTGACGAAGATGGGCGTTTAACTGCAGTGGGCCTGATTCGTCCCGCCATGGGTGAGCTGGGGCCGGATGGTCGCCGTCGTCCTCGTCCGGTAGCGGGTTCAGAGTTTGAATTGCCCGCCGATGTTCTCATTATGGCCTTTGGTTTCCAGGCGCATGCCATGCCGTGGTTGCAGGGCAGCGGAATTAAACTCGATAAATGGGGCCTGATTCAAACCGGTGACGTCGGGTATTTACCTACCCAGACGCATCTGAAAAAAGTCTTTGCTGGTGGTGATGCAGTTCATGGCGCGGATCTGGTTGTCACTGCAATGGCCGCAGGAAGGCAGGCGGCGCGCGATATGTTAACTCTGTTTGATACGAAGGCATCGTGATGAAATCGTTAATTATCGTTAATCCGGCTGACTGTATTGGCTGCCGTACTTGTGAAGTAGCCTGTGTGGTCGCTCACCCTTCAGAACAGGAGTTGAATGCCGATGTCTTTTTACCCCGGCTGAAGGTACAGCGACTGGACAGCATCAGTGCGCCGGTGATGTGCCATCAGTGTGAAAACGCCCCTTGTGTTGGCGCTTGCCCCGTGGGGGCGCTGACGATGGGCGAGCAGGTGGTGCAGACCAATTCTGCCCGTTGTATTGGCTGTCAGAGTTGCGTCAGTGCGTGCCCGTTTGGAATGATCACCATTCAGTCGTTGCCGGGGGCTACCCGGCAACAAATCGTGAAATGCGATCTCTGTGAACAGCGGGAAGAGGGGCCAGCCTGCGTTGAATCTTGCCCAACACAGGCGCTGCAGTTGCTTACTGAAAGAGAACTCAGGCGAGTCCGCCAGCAGCGTATTGTTGCCAGCGGTGAGAATCCTCTGTGAAAGAAATCTCCGCGCTGAAAGGCGCGGAGAATCTATTAGATTGCCCAACCACCCGCGTAAAATGCGACCAGTGCGGCAGTAATGATCACCGTACCAATATTCAGCTTTTGCCATTCGCGTGCAAAGACGCGGCCTACGACCAGTGTCACAAAGCCCAGCATAATACCGGTAACGATATTACAAGTCAGAACGATGAACACGGCACACACCAGGCCAGCCATAGCGTCAATAAAATCATTGAAATCCAGCTTCGAGACGTTACTTAACATCAGCAAACCTACGTACATCAGAGCGGGTGCAGTGGCGTAACCAGGGATCAAAAATGACAGCGGTGATAAGAACAGAATCAGCAGGAATAACGCCCCCACTACGGTTGCGGTTAACCCTGTTTTACCCCCGGCGGCGGTTCCTGCCGCTGATTCGATATAAACCGCTGCGGGCGCTGCGCCCACCAGGCCGGAGAATATTGAACTTACTGAGTCACTGGTCAGGGCTTTGCCGCCGTTGATGATCTGGTTGTCTTTATCCAACAAATTCGCCTGACCGGCGACGGCACGGATGGTGCCAGTGGCGTCGAACACTGCGGTCATCACCAATGCCAGTACACTCGGAAGTACAGTTGGCTGGAGTGCGCCCATAATATCGAGGCTGAAAATCAGAGACTTACCATCTTCGCCAGTCAGGCTTGGCATCGCCACCAGACCGTGGTATTTCACCGCTGGATCAAAGATTAAGCCGATGATCGAAATTGCAATAATCACCAACAAGATCCCGCCGGGTACGCGGCACTTTTCCAGACCGAAGATGACCGCCAGCCCCAGCAAGCTCATCATCACCGGGAAGGAGGTAAACGCACCGAGCGCCACCGGCAAGCCTTCAATCGGGTTTTTGATAACCATTCCCACACCGTTAGCAGCAATCAGCAGCAGAAACAGGCCGATACCGATACCTGTACCGTGAGCGATACCCATGGGCAAATTACGTAAGATCCAGGTACGCACACCGGTTACGGAAATGGCGGTGAAGATGACGCCCATCAGAAATACCGCGCCCAGCGCGACAGGAACGCTAATTTGTTGCCCGAGTACCAGACTGAATGCGGTAAACGCCGTCAAGGAAATCGCGCAACCAATCGCCATCGGCAAATTGGCCCATAACCCCATCAGCAACGAGCCGAAGCCCGCGACCAGACAGGTGGCAACAAACACAGCTGCGGGAGGAAAACCTGCTTTGCCCAGCATTCCCGGAACGACGATAACGGAATAAACCATGGCCAGAAAGGTCGTTAAGCCAGCCAGTACTTCCTGACGAACGGTACTGCCACGAGCGGTAATTTTAAAATAATTATCCAGCGCGCCCTGTGGCTTTGGTGCGTCCGGTGTTTGTAGGATGTCTCCAGACATAATGATGTCCTCACGAGGATGTTAAAGTTTTATTATTAGTTGCGTTCGTACACCAGACGACCATCAACGTAGGTGCGGTAGATCGAACGGTCATCGCCCAACGTCATCATCACGAACAATTTGTCGACTAAAGAAACAGAGTTGTCATAGCGCAGCTGCTGTAGCGGAGTGGCGGTGGGTTCCATCACCACGAAATCAGCCTCTTTGCCAGGTAAAAAGTTGCCAATCAAATCGTCAAGGCCCAGAGATTTCGCTCCGCCGAGCGTGGCCAGGTAAAATGCTTCATATGCCGAGAGGCGATAGCCTTGTAGTTGCAACACTTTGTAGGCTTCGTTTAGCGTTTGCAGCATGTTGAAAGTTGTTCCGGCACCGATATCCGTTCCCATGCCCACTTTAACTTTCTTCTGCCATGCTTTTTTCAAGTTGAATAAGCCGCTGCCGAGGTAAAGGTTGGAGGTCGGACAGAAAGCAATGCTGTATTTGGTTTCGCTGAGACGATCCCACTCTTTTTCTTCGAGATGGACGCAGTGAGCAAAGACACAGTTTTTACCGGTCAGGCCGTACTGATGGTAAACATCCAGATAGCCATCATGTTCAGGATAAAGTTCTTTCACCCAGGCAATTTCATCTTTGTTTTCACAGAGATGGGTATGTACCCACGTATCCGGATATTCTTCTTTCAGGCGTTTCGCCATCGTCATCTGTTCAGGAGATGAGGTAGGGGCGAAGCGTGGCGTAATCGCATACAACAGACGACCATTTTTGTGCCAGCGCTCGATCAGTTCTTTGCTTTGGTGATAGCTGCTTTCGGCAGTGTCGAGCAGATAATCCGGTGCGTTGCGGTCCATCATCACCTTACCGGCAATCATACGCATATTGATATGGCTGGCGGCTTCAAACAGCGCATCAACGGATTGCGGATGAACAGTGCCAAACACCAGAGCCGTGGTGGTTCCGTTACGTAAAAGCTGCTTGATGAAGAACGCCGACATTTCGCGGGCGTACTCTAAATCCTCATAACGACGTTCAGTAGGGAAGGTGTGTTTATTCAACCACTCCAGCAATTGTTCACCATAGGCCCCCACCATTTCACTTTGCGGATAATGGATATGTGTATCGACAAAGCCCGGTACTATCAGTTTGCCGCGATAGTCGCGCACGCGAATGGTGTCAGGAATTTGATGTTTTCCGTCTTCCCATTCGCCAAACCATTCCACTTTTCCCTGTTTAATGAGTAATAAACCATCCTCAATAAACCGCAGCGCAGAGGCAATCTCTTCCGGGTTGTCGACCGTACGCGTGACATCAATAAAACTGCCTCGTACCGCTTTTAACGTGTGTTCTCCTGACATCATTGACTCCTTTACTGTTAATCCATCTCTTCCGCTGAGGTAATACCAGGCAGAACGTTTTCCTGTCGGTAGCCACCAGGGAGGATAATATTTAATAAAATCGCAGTTAACCCGCCAGCACAAATAGGGTTTTCAACTAGTACATAAATAGAGGCTGGCAATATTTTAAAAATTTCGGGATCGTAGGAGACGCCAAGCCCTAAACCTAAAGAAGTGGCGACAATAAGTGTTTCTCGGCGCTTTAAACCGTTGGTGATGATGATGCGAATCCCAGCGATAGCAATCATGGAAAACATCAACGTCATTGCGCCTCCCAGAACTGCTGAGGGAATGGTCGTGAAGAAGCCGCCAATCATCGGAAACAAACCGAGGATAACCAGCATTACCGCGATGGTTCGCCCGACATAACGTGAAGCGACGCCAGTCATCTGAATAACCCCATTATTTTGCGCAAACGTGGTTAAGGGTAATGAACCGACAGCGGAGGCGATAACAGAAACCAGACCATCTGCCAGCACGCCGCCTTTCAGTCGGGACTGATACTCTTCTCCCTGAATGGGTCGGCGGGAAACCATTGCCGTGGCGGTGATATCGCCGACAGCTTCCAGCACGCTAAGCAGATAAATCGTGCCAACCACCAGGAACTGATGGAAGCTAAAACTAAAGCCGTATTTGAACGGATGTGGGATGGTGATTAACGGCAAATTGCGCATACTGCTGAAATCCACCATGCCCAGGCATAACGACGCGATATAACCGACGCATAGCCCAATGGCGATCCCTCCCATGCGTAGCAACGGACTGCGACAGCAGTTAAAGCCGATCACCACAATCAAAACCAACAAACCAACGCCGAGATGTTCGTAATTGCCGAACGTACCGCTGCTTTTGGCTGCAAATCCTCCACCAAAATCAATAATGCCGACTTTAATCAGGCTTAAGCCGATCATCAGTACCACAATACCGCTGACAGTAGGCGTAATAACCCGACGTAGGTAGGGCAAGATAAATGAAGAGCCGACAACCAGAAATGCGCCAACGAAGGATACGCCAAGCAGCGACGACATGATTAACTCTTCGTGAAAACCGTCGCTTTTCATGCTGCTGCCCAGCGCAATCATGACCGTAACAAATGAAAAATTGACTGACTGAATTGAGAGTAGGCCAGAACCGACGATGCCATAGCGGTTTACTTGTAACCAGGTACCAATACCAGAGGCGATCATCGCCATTGAAACAAGATAGGCAGTTGTTTCAGCGGAAAGCTGTAAGGCCGCACCCACGATTAACGCGGGGGTTACCATCGGAACGAAAATTGCCAACAGATGGGTAATGGCACCAACGAGAGCCTGATGAAAGGGAGGGCGATCCTCCAGTTCAAATATAAGGTCAGAACCTGCATGGTTTATATCAGACATCCCTTCACTCCTTTTAAAGTAAATTTGATCATCTGAATTAGTAAAATAAATTCCCACGAATTTGGGGCGCAGGACGCCTTGAGAACGGCTTATCTCATTTTCGCAGTCACTATTTAGTCATCGTTCAAACAGAGAAACAGGCCGCCGAAGCGGCCATTTATTACTTATATTTTTTCCAGCGCGGTGAGTATTTTCTCCGGTGTGAAATGCCATTCGCGTAACCAGATGCCGCAGGCATCGTGAATTGCGGTAGCAATCGCCGGAGCTGCGCCATTTACACCAATTTCCGAGATCGATTTCGCCCCGAATGGGCCGACTTTATCGTCGCTCGGCACCAGCACAGCGCGGAAATCACGCGGAATGTCACCAATTTTCGGTGCGCCGTAACTGCGTAAATCACGCGTTAACGGGTGACCTTCGGCATCATAAATGATCTCTTCGCTCATACTGTGGCCGATAGCTCGCAGGGTGGCACCGTAGATTTGTCCCAACGCTAACTCTGGATTGACCGGTGTACCGCAATCCAGCAAGGCGTAGAATTTATCCAGGCGGATTTCACCCGTACGCGTGTTGACGGCAACTTCAGCAAAGTTTGCGCCATACGGGAAGGCGAAATCAGGCGTGATATAACTGCCAGTTCCCACCAGTGAACCAAAGCCTGTGCCGGTTTCGCCTTTATGGGCAATATCCCCGAAACTAACTTCGCCTTTCTTGCCGCGTACGACGCCCGGCGTTGCTAGTTGGACATCTGCCACTGGCTCACCCAACATTTGCGCTCCGTGGAACAGAATTTTCTCCCGCAGATTTTCTGCTGCCAAACGCGCCGCGTTACCCGAGAAGCAAGTACCGGACGAGGCATATGCGCCTTTATCAAACAACGCATGATCGGTATCACCGGAGATAACATGCACGTCCTGCGCTGGGCAGTGCAGCACTTCTGCTGCCAGTTTCGTCACCACAGTATCCAAACCAGTACCAATATCCGCACCGCCAGAATGAACGATAAAGGTGCCGTCCGATTCCAGTTTGATCATGCAGTTAGCCTGATCGATATCCGGGATCCCTGATTTCTGCATGATAATGGCGACACCACGACCGATGTGCCAGTCACCGTTTTGTGGTTTTGGTGACGACCATTGGATCATCTCGCGACCCTGACGCAGGATCTCTTCCAGTGCGCAGCTGGCGGCGGAAGGAACGGAGGTCGGCGCTTTACCTTCACCGATTGCACCGAGAATTTTCAGCTCTTGCCCTTCGTGTACCCGGTTACGTTCGATAATTTCCAGTTGGTCGATCTGTAACTGTTCAGCCAGTTCCGCTAATGCCATGGTGATAGCGAAGTTACCTTTCGGTGCGCCATAACCCTGATAAGCACCATTTGGGCAAATGTTGCTGTAGTAGGTGGTGACCTGGAAATCGACGTTATCGCACGGATATAACGGCAGCGACAGCGCCGGTCCGTTACACGGTACGGTGAGTGAGTGGTTGCCGTAAGGGCCAGTGTTGGCGCGGAAATCCATCTTCACTGCCGTCAGGCGACCATCTTTTTTCGCTCCCAGTTTGACGGTGACTTTCGCGACGTGACGAGAGGTGTTAGCAATAAACTCTTCTTCACGGGTGTAGCGGAACAGTACCGGACGCCCGGTCACGCAGGTTGCCCAGGCGCACACTTCTTCCAGCAGGATGTCCTGTTTAGACCCAAAACCGCCGCCAACTCGCTCTTTAATGACATGAACTTTATGCTGTTTCATGCCCACGAGGCGCGCGACCTGGCGGCGTAAGTGCCATGGTACCTGGGTGGAGGCGTGGATAACCAGACGATCGCCGTCCATACGGGTAAAGCAGATATGAGTTTCAGTCGGGCACTGCTGCGCCTGCGTTGAGTTATAGGTTCGCTCAATGATCACATCGGCATCGGCAAAGCCCTTGTCCATATCGCCGATATGACCATGAATACTGGCGGCGATATTTTTGCGAGGGCGAGAACCGATCGGGAAGTTGATGATCATATGCTCGCCGCGCTGGGCTGCATGGCTGTTATCGTCTTCCAGAGTATCTGGCGCACCAGCAACATACACCACCGGTTCATCGTGCACGACAGGCGCATCTTCCGCCATTGCTTCGTCGATCGACATTACAGGTTTAAGCACTTCATATTCAACGTCGATGAGCTTCAGTGCTTCGAGCGCAATTTCTTCACTTTCAGCGACGACCGCAGCAACGCGATCGCCGACGTGACGCATTTTCTTGCCGAACATACGGCGGTCAAGCGGTGACGGTTCCGGTGCGCTCTGACCACCCGGGGTATAGTAGATATCCGGGCAATTCAGGTGAGTAATAACGTGAACGACGCCTGGTAAGGCTTCAGCTTTGCTGACATCCAGATGAGTAATCAGTGCGTGAGCGTGTGGGCTACGTAACATTTTAATGACGCAGGCGTCAGCCGTTACGCGGTCTTCAACATAGCAGGGTTTTGCCTGCACCATTTTCGCGGCATCAGTTTTAGGATAATGCTTACCAATGACTTCAAGGTCGTCACGGAAAGTCGGAGCGATATCAATGGTGGCCTGCGGATTATTTTTACGTGCAACCGCCAGTTCAATGACCTGATAGTATTGTTGCCAGCCTGCATCGCGGCTGAACAAACCAGAAAGCGCGTCGTCGATCTCTTCGCGGGTAGGTGCGGCAATGCGATCGAGAAGATCGGTGATAATCAGAGCCGCAGCTGGATCGTTATAACCAGACTGCACCACGCCAACATCAACCATTGCCTGTTGAACCAGACTTAACTCGTTCCATTTGCCCAGAGACTCTGCGGTACGAATATCTGCCTTCTCTAACTGTGCGGCGATAAGCAAGGACGCGTTAACGATATTACCGTTAAAGATAATTGCGTCAGAACCGGCAAACCCGAATCCATCATCGCTGTTGCGTACAGAGTGCATTCCCATGTTAAACAACAGCTTTTGCACGTTTTCGCCTGGATTAACGGTTAGCTCCTGAGGCGCGCCATTTAAAGTAAAGTGGATGATCATACGGCTTCCTCCCCAGCCTGTTGGCAGTCGGCATACAGGTCGGCTACCAGAACTCCCGTGATATAGCGTTTATAGGCCACGCTGCCCCGCAAATCTTCCTGCGGGAAAATGGCGTTGGCGACAGCCTGTTCAAGTGCATTGCCTTCCAGATTTTGTTTTTCAACATCGTGCAGACGCAGTGCTTTACTGGCGACGCCATCCAGCGCAATTCGCATACCGTCGTGGTCTGTCATTGCAACGGCTGCCGTCACGACGGTTAAACCTGCCTGAGAACGGCTAATTTTGCGGGTCGCACAGGTGCGATACGGATCTTTAATGATAATTTCGGTTAGCAGGCGATCGCATGGGCAGGCCAGGTACTCTTCGATTGACAGTGTTTCGCCATTGCCAAAAACCAGTTCAGCATCCAGTGCCAGCAGGACGGGAAGCAGCACAGACTCTTCCTGCCGGGCGGCGATTTCACCACCAATGGTCGACTGATTACGAACATGGCGAGAGTAGACAAAGCCGAGGGCTTCACGCAGTGCTGCAGGAATAAATCGCGCATCACGCAGTGGCTGCAAGCGAGACATTGCGCCAATCCGCAGTGCACCGTTATCCCAGTCAACCCAGTCCAGTTCCAGATCCTGTAAGGAAATGGCAATCTTTTTCGGTACGGGTTGGTGTAGCGTTGAGTTTGCTGCCCCCGGCGAACCAGACGGCTTCATCCTGGTAGCGGCGCTTCAGTTCCAGCGCCTGTTCGACAGAGTCGGGCCTGAAAAATTGTTCAATCATCTTCTTTCCTTATTTAACCCTCTTCCCTACGGGAAGAGGGTATTTGTCATTTATGCCAGCGCATCCATCCGACGCCACATACTGGCAGCGGCTTTTCTGGCTTGCGCATAAATGGAATCGCAATCGAAGTTAAACTGACGGTCTTCATAGACCATCACACCATTGACCATCACGCTGTGAACGCTACCTGAGCCCATACCGAAAGCGATATGCCCGGCGATATTGTCTGCCAGCAGCGGTGTCGGCGAGTTGTAATCGCAAATGGTTAAATCGGCTTTGTAACCGGCTTCCAGAAGGCCAAATTTCGCGCCAAAATTGCGGCTCATCAGTTCGTTGCCGTTAGTCAGGGCTTTGGCAAAACTGTCAGGCCACAGCGGACCACCCGCATCGCGATGTTTAAAGAAGGCAAATTTCATCTCTTCAAACATGTCCGAACCAATGCCGTCAGTTCCCAACGCCAGATTGCGGATGTCGCTAAGGTGATGGTTGTAGCCGACATGGTTGTTCATGTTTGAACGGGCGTTATGCACCAGGAACGCATCGCGCTGATTGAGTAGGGCGATGTCATCTTTCGACAAGTACAGCCCATGAGCGACCAGCGTTTTGCTGTCGATGAGATCGAATTGCGCCAGTCGTGCCAGCAGGTCTTTGCCGTACCAGTGGTGACTGTAGGAAACGTCGTAAAGGTCTTCCGCAGCGTGAATATGCAAACCACGACCTGTGGCTTTCACGGCTTCACGCAGCATCTCCAGACCGGCATCCGGCACGGTAAACGGCGCGTGAGCGCCGATATGTGCTTCCACCAGATACGGCTC
>ERZ827478.2139-NODE-2139-length-10954-cov-4.094045_pt1 | contig 10954 bp, 10 predicted proteins | sample MGYA00519705_ERZ827478 | MGnify/ENA primary metagenome ERZ827478 (study PRJEB31778, sample SAMEA3449318) | human gut metagenome | biome: human gut; feature: human-associated habitat; material: faeces | place: United Kingdom | collected 2010/2012 ... | reverse complement strand
TTTCCTACATCAGGGGGGATTTTGTCTATTGTCCGTTTTTTCTGGTTCAGTTCACGGGCCGCAGGAGCTTTTTTATGGTCTGTTCTGTTTTATACGGGAAGGGGCTCACTTGCCTACGCTCTCGAACTCCTCCACGATCTCCTTCTCGGGGGCGGCGGTGAGCAGGCTCACCACAACAATGACTATGGAGGAGATGATGAAGGCGGGGAGTAGCTCGTAGATGGCGAATATGCCGCCCAGCTTTGCAACGCCGAACTTCCACACGAAGATCATCACTCCGCCGGTGACCATGCCGGAGAGGGCGCCCCACTTGTTGCAGCGTTTCCAGAACAGGGCGAAGAGCATCACGGGGCCAAAGGTGGCGCCGAAGCCCGCCCAGGCGAAAGATACCACCCGGAAGATGGAGCTGTTGGGGTCGCTGGCGAAGATGATGCCCAGCACAGCCACGGCAAGAACGGTGATACGGGCGATGAGCATGGTCTTCTTGTCGCTGAGCTTGATGCCGAAGACATTGGTGAGTATGTTGTGGGTGACGCCGGAAGCGGCAGCCAGCAGCTGGGCGTCGGCAGTGGACATGGTGGCGGCCAGGATACCGGCGATGATGACGCCGGCGATGAGGCCGGGGATGATGCCCACCTGGGCCAGGGCGCTGGAGGCGTTTACGATCATGTTCTCGGCCTCAGCCTGGGAAGCAGGCATGGCGATGGTGCCAACTTTGGCCATGCTGTAGCCCACAACGCCGATGATGACGGCCACGCCCAGGGAGATGACCACCCAGATGGAGCCCACGCGGCGGGAGAGCTTCAGCTTGGTCTCGTCGCCTATGGCCATGAAGTGGAGCAAGATGTGGGGCATGCCGAAGTAGCCCAGGCCCCAGGCCAGAGTGGAGGCTATCATAAAGGGAGTGTACCTGCCGGCCTCAGTGGCCTGGATGTTGGTGGAGGCGGTGAGGCTCAGGTAGCCGGGGATCTCCTTGGCATTGGCTATGACGGCGTCCACGCCGCCGGCGGTGTTGATGCCGAATATCAGCACTACGATGAGGGCAACGGTCATCACAATGCTCTGGATGAGGCTGGTGACGGAGGCGGCCATGAACCCGCCGGTGGCGCAGTAGGCCACGATGACTGCGGCGGAGATCACCATGGAGGTCATGTAGTCAAAGCCGAAAAGGCTGTTGAAGAGCTTGCCGCAGGCGGCAAAGCCGGAGGCGGTGTAGGGCACGAAGAAGATGATGACGATGAGCGCGCCCAGGGTCTCGATGAGCTTGGTATTGTCCCGGAAGCGGATGGCGATGAAGTCCGGGATGGTGATGGCGTGTATCTTTTCAGAGTAGAGACGCAGCCGCTTTGCCACGATGAGCCAGTTGAGATAAGTGCCCAGGGCCAGGCCTATGGCCGTCCAGCTGGCCTCGGCAAGGCCGCAGAACAGGGCCAGGCCGGGCACGCCCATGAGCAGATAGGCGCTCATGTCGGAGGCTTCGGTGCTCATGGCGGTGACTATGGGGCCCAGCTTGCGTCCGCCCAGGTAGAAGTCTTCGGAATTGTTGTTCTTGGAGTACATTATGCCGATGGCCAGCATACCCACAAGATATACCACAACGGATATCAGGATGCAGATAGATGATGTAGTGAACATTGCTTTCTCCTCGCTTTTCTTAACATGGTACGAATTATAATCAAAAAATTTTTTATTTCAAGCGGGGGACATGCCTAAAAAACTTGAATATTAATTTTTTTCGTATATAATATAAACGCCCCTAATTATTTTCATAATAACATAAATTTAATTCATGCAAAGGATGTGAGCCTATAAATATATCAAAATACCAGACGCTGGTGACTGTGGTGGAGACGGGCAGCCTCACCCGGGCGGCCCAGGTTCTGGGCTGCACCCAGTCCGCCGTGAGCCACAGCATAGACAGTCTGGAGCAGGAGCTGGGTTTTGCCCTGCTGAAACGCAGCCGGGCGGGAGTGCGCCTCACAGGTGAGGGGGAGCGGATGATAGCCGCCGTGAGAAACCTTTTGAACAGCGCCGAGCAGCTGCAGCAGACGGCCTCAGCCATCCGGGGGCTGGACAGCGGCACAGTGCGTATAGGCAGCTTTACTTCCGTTGCCGTCCACTGGCTGCCCCCGGTTCTGAAGGAATTCCAGCACGACTACCCGAAGGTGAACATCCGCCTTTTGAACGGGGACTACCACGACGTGGAACAGTGGCTGCTGGAGGGCAGCATAGACATAGGCTTTGTGAATGTGCCCTGCGCTGTGGACTGTGAATGCATCCCCCTTATGGACGACCGGCTGCTGGCCATACTCCCGCGGCACAGCCGCTTTGAGAGCTATCCCAAATTTCCCCTGGTGGAGTGTGAGACGGAGCCCTTCATAAGCCTGCTGGAGAGTTCCGACCACGACGCCCGCCGGGCGCTGGAGTCCGCCGGAGTCAAGCCCAACGTGCGCTTTTACACCAAGGATGACTACGCCATCATCGCCATGGTGGAGCAGGGTCTGGGTATAAGCATAATGCCGGAGCTTCTTCTGAAGGGACGGCATGACGATATACAGATACTCCCCCTGATACCGGAGTCCAAGCGCACAATCGGAATGGCCATCGCCGCAGGGGACAGGGCAGGTCCTGCCACCCGCCGCTTTGCCGATTACGTGGTGCGCTACGTAAAAAAACACAGCTGAGATGCCTCCCCCGGCAAAATCCTTTTCCCATATATTGGGCCTCTCAGTTTAAGTGAAGTGTTGATTTTAAAGGAAGCCGGAACTTATCGCTTTTCTGCAGGGATTTAAACGGTATAAGAAAAGAGATCCCCTTCACAAATTGAATAGGATCTCATTAAATCTCAATCGCCGCTTGTCAATTTACTGCTTCTGCATCTTCTGTACCGGAAATACCACTTGCTTCCAACAGGTCTGCCGGTATGGCACTGACAGCCAACTGATCTATTTCGGATAGGCCGTTATACCAATCCAGCCATTCCAATGTCTCCTGGGAAAGGCTGTCTCTGTCTATCCATCGATCTCCAAAACGGACTTGGCTTCCCTTTCCTGCCCTGGCTTCAAAAACTATCCACTTCTCATTTATCAACAGCTCAATGGTATCATCAGCTCCGTATTGGTATCCATAGCCGGTTCCAAAGTTGGACTGGTCATCCTCTGTCGGTATTTCGCTGCCGTCAACGCTTGAGCTTATTTCCCCGTCCATCACGGCGCAGCGGCCGTCAATGCTGCTCTCTTTTCCGGTATCATAGTATAGCTTCCCGTCCACCATTACCATGGGGATTTTGTCCCATTCAACCCTGTTCTCTGCGGGAGTTCTTAATGTAATGGCATATACGGTCTCGATTTTTAACGGCTCGCTCTCCGCAATATCGCCATTGTAGTACACAACGACTTCATCCCCTACAGATAAATCCGTATAACTGTCCCCGTTCTCCACATCCAGAGAGACGCTGCACTCTGCGCCGTAAGGGTAAGCGTCCGTTTCCATGTAAATCAGAATTGAATCGTCCCGGACTTCTTTCACAATTCCGGCAACACTCGGCTCATTCTCTATAATATAGTTCATGCTTCTGTTGTTGCAGCCTGTTAAAGCCAATATACCTATCAATGCCAAAGCAAACACAACATATTTTCTCATAGCAGACACCACCTGTCAGCTTATATTTCTATTTATATTGACGCAAATTCTTTTTCCGCTGTTTCTTCTGTTCTATTTTAAAATATAAAAAGATTTTCTGCAAGGCACTGTAAGCACCCATGCACGGGCTGTTCCGGGTCAGGGGCTGTTATTTGGTAAAATCGGCGGGCTTTTTCCAGCAAGCACCCGGCTTGAACAGGGACTATTGGCCCCGCCCTTGACAGAGGTATTAGCCCGTGCTAATATCATCCCGGTATAAATAGTAGATGAAAGCAGACTTCTGTACCTGGAGGGCAGACAGATATGACATTGGATGAACTGAGCGTAGGCAACAGCGCCCTTATAAGCGCTGTGGGTGGAGAGGGCCCTCTCCGCTGCCGCCTGCTGGACATGGGGCTCATCCCCCGCACCAGAGTCACGCTCCAGAAGGTGGCCCCTATGGGCGACCCTATAGAGATAAGAGTCAGGGGCTATGAGCTGACCCTGCGCATTGAGGATGCAAAGAAAATCGAGATAGTGCCGGAGGTGAATGGCCGATGATATTCGCTCTGGTTGGAAATCAGAACTGCGGAAAGACCACGCTTTTCAATGCCCTCACCGGTGCCAATCAGCACGTTGGCAATTTCCCCGGCGTCACTGTGGATCAGAAGATGGGAGATGTGCGGGGCCAGAAAAATTGCAGCGTGGTTGATCTGCCCGGCATCTACTCCCTGCGGCCCTATACCCAGGAGGAGATCGTCTCCCGGAACTTTATCCTCAACAACCGTCCCGACTGCATTATAAACATCATCGACGCCACCAACATCGAGCGAAACCTCTACCTCACCTTGCAGCTGCTGGAGCTGCGCATACCCACGGTGCTGGCCCTGAACATGATGGACGAGGTGCGCGCCAACGGCGGCACCGTGGACATAAGCGGGCTCAGCCGGGCTTTGGGTATCCCTGTGGTGCCCATAGTGGCCGCAAAGGGCGAAGGTGTGTCTGAGCTTATAGACCAGGCAGTCACCGTAGCCCGCAACAAATCCCTGCCGGGGGTCTACGACTTCTGCGACGAGGGTTCCCCTGTACACCGCTGCATCCACGCCGTGGTCCACCTCATTCAGGACCACGCGGACAAGCTGGGCATATCCTCCCGCTTCTGTACTGCCAAGCTCATTGAGGGCGACCCGGAAATGGCAGACCTGCTGGGTCTGGACCAGAACGAAAAGGAGCTGCTGGAACACTGTATAGTTCAGATGGAGACAGAAACGGGTCTTGACAGGAACGCCGCACTGGCAGATATGCGCTACAGCTTCATCGAAAACGCAGTGGCCAAAAACGTGGTGAAATGCCACGAGAGTATTGAGCACCGCCGCTCGGTGCAGATTGACAGGATACTCACCGGCAAATACACCGCCATCCCCGTATTTCTGGGGATAATGTTCCTCATCTTCTACCTAACCTTCAATGTGATAGGCGAAGCCCTCTCCAACTGGCTCAGCCTGGGCGTTGATGCTCTCACCAATCTGGTGGACCGGGGCCTCACCGCCTACGGCATAAACCCTGTGGTAAAGGGCCTGGTAGTGGACGGCGTGCTCTCCGGCGTGGGCAGCGTTCTCAGCTTCCTGCCCCTTATAGTCACCCTGTTCTTCTTCCTCTCCATCCTGGAGGACACGGGTTACATGGCCCGTGTGGCCTTCGTCATGGACAAGCTGCTGAGAAAGATCGGCCTCTCCGGCCGCAGCTTCGTGCCCATGCTCATAGGCTTCGGCTGCACGGTGCCGGCCATAATGGCTACCCGCACCGTCTCCTCCGACCGGGACCGGAAGATGACCATACTCCTCACCCCATATATGAGCTGCTCGGCGAAGATTCCCATCTACGCTGTGTTCTCTGTTGCCTTCTTTGAAAACAGCGGCCTTGCCATGATTGCCCTCTACGTTACGGGGATCGTGGTGGGCATCATCGTGGCCCTGGTGCTGAGGGGCACCGCCTTCAAAGGCGAACCCGTCCCCTTTGTCATGGAGCTGCCGAATTACCGTATGCCCTCCGCCAAGAGCGTTGGGCTGCTGCTGTGGGAAAAGGCCAGGGACTTCTTGCAGCGGGCCTTTACCATAATCTTCATGGCCACCGTGCTCATATGGGTGCTCCAGAGCTTTGACTCCCGCCTGAATGTTGTCACCAGCAGCGCCGACAGCCTGCTGGCCATGGTGGGCCAGCTCATAGCCCCTATTTTCAAACCCCTGGGCTTCGGGGACTGGCGCATGGTCACTGCCCTCATCTCCGGCTTTACAGCCAAGGAGGCGGTGGTCTCCACCCTGGCGGTGCTGCTGGGCACCAGCATGGCTGAGCTGGACCTGGCTCTCACCTCCATATTCACCCCCCTTGCCGCTGTGAGCTTTCTGGTTTTCACTCTGCTGTATACCCCCTGCGTGGCCTCCATTGCTACCATCCGCCGGGAACTGGACTCCGGGCTGAAAGCCTTCGGCGTGGTGCTGCTGCAATGCGCTGTGGCCTGGGCAGTAGCCTTTATAGTTTATAACATAGGTGCATTACTGATATGAATTTTCTGGACATACTCATTCTCCTGCTCATAGCCGTGCTGGTTGTCATGGCTTGGCGCAGCGCCCGCCGCCACGGCGGCTGTTCCGGTAATTGCGAAAGCTGCGGCAAAAGCTGCTCCCAGCGGGAGCAGGACGGACAGGAAGGATAAGCCTTGCTGAACAGGCACCCCGAATCCAACGATTCGTGGTGCCTGTTCAGCTTGTCAAAAAAGCCCTCACAGGCTTTTTTGACTGCGCTTCTCCCGCCAAGCATTTTGCTCATAGCAAAATGCTGCTGCGCCCGAAAAGCCTTGAAAAATCAAGCCTTTTCTGTGGCGGGTTATTGAAATGCGAGGCGGGTCTTGCCCCCCTCGCGCTCCCCCGCTGCTCTATTATTTTTCACTGAATCTGTAGTTTTTCGACAGGCTCAACAGGCACCCCCGAATCGTTGGATTCGGGGTGCCTGTTCTTTTTATTTATTTGTTTTGTTTGATTCTCCAGACTGATTCAGGAAAACATCCGGCATTTATGCCACCATTGAGGCAAGAAGCTCCATATGCTCTTCCAGCTTCTCCTCTCCGGCATAGCGGAACACCGCCACCCGGCCTGCCCTTCCTCCGGCTTTGGAGAAAATATTCTGCTCTCTGCCCCATCTGTGTCGCAGGCTTCCTGGGTCACTGAGTACCAGCGGGGAGAGCGGAGGGAGAAGCGAATTCTGCCGTAATTCTCCGTCTGTCCCCCAGGGGATTCCTCCCGGAACAGTTCTTCCCAGGATTCGACTTCCACGCTCTCCAGTTCCTCTATATCCACATAGGGCTGTCTGAACTTCTCCAGGGCTATATGGTCAAAGGGGTTTATATCAAGTAATCTGCATATTCCCCATATTATCACCAGAATGGCCAGGACCCAGGTCAGCACATGCTCCGCCATTCTTGCTCTGCTCAGGGCCGGGACGGGGCCGGGCACAGTCTCAGGGCCGCTGCTGTTTTTCATCGCCTTCCGGTCCCTACGGTTTTGTATATAAAACAGCAGCAGGACGGTCAGAAGTATGAGCACAGCATGGTCAAAAAGGTTCAGCAGCAGCAAGGGCAGCCGAGCAAAGGGGGCAGGCTGCACGTCAAATCTGCTGTTCATGGAACTCAGTCCCCATGCTCCCAGGGCCGACATAATAATAAAGACTGCCCAGCCTGTCAGTCGGGAGCGCCGGGCACGCTTTTCCAACCCGGCCATGTATTTCCGCCTGGCCCCATCGTCAAAGCATGTAGAGGAAGCGCAAAGGTTCGTGGTATAGAGCAGATAATACAGAGAGCCAACGGTCAGAGCAAAGTCCCATCCCGCCTCCCGGCATTTCTCCAGCAGCTCCGGCCTGGGTCTGTCCCCATCCCCCTCCCGGGGCTCCAGCCTGAAGCGGGTGCCCGGCAAGGCTGTAGGAGTAAAAGTAACCCAGCTGTTCATAAGCACGGGGAACAGTCCGGATTTTTCCTGCTCCTCCAGCCAGGTCTCCAGACCGCTCAGGTCATAGATGGATACGGGCAGCATTTTTCTGATTTTTTTTATTCCGGGCCGCCTTTCAAAAAACATCCCCCGGCAGGGCCGGGATACTGCGGCTCACTCGGGGGATACATTGTGGTTTCACCGTTCTTCAGTTTTGCTGGGGGAAAGCAATTGTTCCAGATCCCCTTCCCCGTAAATTCTGAGGCCGTGAGACTTCAGGGCTTGGGCGGCAACCCCGTCTCCGGGGATGAGAGTGCCGGTAAAGCTGCCGTCGTATATCGCCCCGCTGCCGCAGGAGGGGCTGTGCTCTTTCAGCAGGGCGCAGGTGCATCCATAGCGCCGGGCCAGATACAGGGCGGTTTCCGCCCCTTTCCGGTACTCCTCCGTCACATCCTGCCCCAGCTTGCTCACTACCTTCTCCCCCTGCCGCTCGCTGGGAACTCTGGGGGTAGGCAGTCCCCCCGCAGCCTCGGGACATACGGGTATAAGTCTGTATCTTGCTCTCAGTGCAGCCAGACTTTCGCTGCTCAGCGCATTGCTGCCTCCGCTGTATTTGCAGTTAAAGCCCATGAGGCAAGCACTTATCAGCAGACTTTCCATGGCCTATTTCCTCATACTCAGGCCCAGCAGAGCCCCGCAGATGCCGCCGATGATGTGGGTTATCTGGGATACATTATCCTGCAAAACAAAGCCGTTTATTATCTCGCCGCCTATGTACAAGGTCAGTACCAGAATGAGAGTTATGGGTATGCTGCCATCCTTCATTCCCGCCAGGGAGGACATGGCAATCATCATAAAGACGATCCCCGATGCCCCCAGGAGGGCGGTATTGGGAAAAAACAGGAAGTGCACCATACCGGAGACCAGGGCCGTGAGGCAGATGGCATAGAGCAGGGGGCGGCTGCCGTACTTCTCTTCCAAAGGCGGACCTATGACCAGTATCATCATCATGTTATTGATGTAGTGGGTATAGCCGTTGTGGCCCAGAACGTGGAGCACAAAGCGGGGATAGGTCCAGAACTGGTTGAGGGGAGCCTGGTAGACGCTGAAATATTTATAAGTGCTGGCGCCGTCGGTGAAATAGTCCAGCAGCAGCACGCAGAAGGACACCAAAGCAAAGGTCAGCACCACCGGGGAATTGTAGTGGAGCTTTATGTATTTTCGTCTCATGCTCACCCGTCCAGCCTTGCCAGGGCCCTGTCATAAAAGGCCTTGGTCCCCTCGTCAAAGCAGACCATGCGCACCCGCTCTATCTCCGGGTTGGACTTCAGGAAATCCGCAATGGTGCATATGGCGATGTCTGCCGCCTTCTCCAAAGGGAAGTGATAGACCCCGGTGCTTATGGAGGGGAAATCCACGCTCTTGCAGCCGTTTTCCTTTGCCAGCTCCAGGCAGGAGCGGTAGCAGGAAGCCAGCAGCTCCGCCTCCCCGTGTCCGCCCCCGTGCCACACCGGGCCTGGGGTATGGATGACGTATTTGGCCGGCAGGCGGTAGCCCTTGGTTATCTTGGCCTTGCCAGTCTGGCAGCCGTGGAGGGTACGGCACTCCGCCAGCAGCTCAGGCCCGGCGGCCCGGTGTATGGCCCCATCCACGCCGCCGCCCCCCAGCAGGGAGCAGTTGGCGGCGTTTACGATGGCGTCGGAGTTTTGCTTTGTGATATCGCCCAGGATTATCCGGATCTCGCCCACGTTTTTCACTCCTTTGCCTCTATCTCCACCTTACCCTCCGGCGCGGAGAGAAGTATGGAGTTTACTTTCGCATTTCTGCCTGAGATTATCTTCTCGGCTATGGCGTCCTCTATCTGCTTCTGGATAAGGCGGCGCAGGTTCCTGGCGCCGTAGGTGACGGAGTAGCCCTCCTTCACCAGATGGTCGATGAGGCTCTCGTCCCAGCTGAGGGCGATGTTCTTTTCCGCCATAACGTCCTTCAGCTCCGTTAGCATGAGGGCGGCAATAGAGCGGAAGTTCTCCTCAGTAAGCTGGTTAAAGCAGATGACCTCATCCACACGGTTTATAAACTCGGGACGCAAAAACTCATTGAGGGCCTTCATAGTGCGCTCCCGGCTCATGTCGCTGAGGGAGCCTCCGAAGCCAACGCTGCCGCTCTTGTTGTTGCTGCCGGCATTGGTGGTCATAATTATAATGGTATTTTCAAAGTTCACCGTGCGGCCTTGGGCGTCGGTTATCCGACCGTCGTCCAGGATCTGCAGCAGGATGTTCATAACGTCCGGGTGGGCCTTTTCTATCTCGTCGAAAAGCACTACGCTGTAGGGCTTGCGGCGGATCTTCTCCGTGAGCTGGCCGGCCTCGTCATAGCCCACATAGCCGGGGGGCGAGCCGATGATGCGGGAGACGGAGAACTTCTCCATAAACTCCGACATGTCCAGCCGGATGAGGGACTCGGGAGAGTCGAACATATCCGCAGCCAGACGCTTCACCAGCTCTGTCTTGCCCACACCGGTGCCGCCCACAAAGATGAAACTCACCGGCTTTCTGTGGGTTTTCAGGCCCACGCGGCTGCGCTTTATGGCAGCGCAGACAGAGGCGACCGCCTCGTCCTGGCCCACGATATGCTCTTTCAGCCTACCCTCCAGGCCCGCCAGGTGCTCCAGCTCATCTTCCCGGATGCTGGAGGCGGGGATCTTGGTCCAGAGCTCTATTATCCGGGCCAGATTGTCCATGGTCAGTTCCGGCACCGGTTTTTTGTCCAGTTCCGAGAGCTCCTGCTCCAGCTGGAGTTCCTTGCTGCGCAGCTCCGCTATCCGGGCATAACGCTTATCCAGCATCTCTTCCGTCATCTCCACGCCCTTGGGGGCCTGGGCGCTGGCAAGAGCCTCCCGCTCAAAGCGGATATTTTCCAGATCCCGCTGAACCATCATGCGGCGGTTTATATTCTTGTCTTTGAGATTTACATCGGAGCAGGCCTCATCGATAAGGTCTATGGCCTTATCGGGAAGGAAGCGGTCGGTTATATACCGTTCACTGAGCAGCACCGCCTGCCGGCACATCTCCCGGGAGATATGCACACCGTGGTGCTCCTCATAGTAGTGGGCTATGCCCTCAAGTATTTTTACACTGTCCTCTATAGAGGGCTCGTTGACAGTCACAGGCTGGAAGCGCCGCTCCAGGGCGGAATCCTTCTCGATATGTTTCCTGTACTCGGTGAAGGTGGTGGCGCCGATGACCTGTATCTCCCCCCGGGACAGGGCGGGCTTGAGGATATTGGCGGCGTTCATGCTGCCCTCGGCGTCCCCGGCGCCCACGATGTTGTGTACCTCGTGTATGACCAGAATGATG
>ERZ827478.2124-NODE-2124-length-11039-cov-2.830117_pt1 | contig 11039 bp, 11 predicted proteins | sample MGYA00519705_ERZ827478 | MGnify/ENA primary metagenome ERZ827478 (study PRJEB31778, sample SAMEA3449318) | human gut metagenome | biome: human gut; feature: human-associated habitat; material: faeces | place: United Kingdom | collected 2010/2012 ... | reverse complement strand
AGCCGCGGATAAATGCACAATGGCGAACTTCCGCTTCCTCATCAATGATCAGAGGACTTCCAAGAAATGCCGTCGGTGCAACCTTTGCATTTTTAGCTACCCATACATCTTCGCCACGTTTCTCATATTTCTCCGGATCCAGAGTGGCACCCAGTCTTTTGATATAATCAGAAAGTCCGTCCAAAAGTTCCCACGGATACTCTGCAGTTTCCATATATTCTTTTGCGATTGTCTCATTTAAATCGTACATATTTACAATCTTACACTGTTCCATTTTCTGCTTTAATTCCTTTCATACTATGTTTTTCATCAATCTTATTGTGCCACGTTTTCCACTCTTTTTCCAGTCCTTTTTTTCTGAATTATCCGTATTGGTAAAAATTACTGTCTGCAATAAAAAAAACCCTGCCCCGTGCAACATATCTGTCACATAAGTCAGAGTTCCCTTTTAGTATATGAAACTGTCTATATTATTCTCCGAAACAGCACATATATCCACACTTTATTTCAGTTTTTCTGTATCCGGATTTGTGATTACTTCTTTCCAGTTCTCCGGATCTTTTTTCTGCATTGCTTTTGCGTAAGCCCAGAACGGAATTCCGAGTACGATATAAACAATCAAAACAATCCATGCATTCCGATCCATCGTTGTAATTGTCACATAAATAACGTACACACAGAAAATGATAGACGCAATACCAAAAAACCACGGAATCCGCAATTTATACGGACGTTCCCATTCCGGATGAGAACGACGCAGTTTCAGGAAGGACAGTGCAACAAGCAAATATACAACTCCGGCTGTTAATCCGTAAATCGTATAAATATAATTTACCCATGCATCCGGTGCAAATACCGTAAAGTAAATAGATAAAATACCAACGATGATATTTGCCAAAAACGGCTGTCCATGTTTGTTTACCTTTGCCAGCTTTTTCGTAAACTGTGCCTGCTTTGCAGCTCCAAACAGAGTACGGGACGCGCACATCCAGAATCCGGACAATGTGGTCAGACAGGTTCCTGTTCCCATGATAACAATTACAATACCAAGCCAATGCATATCGATCATATCAGCAACACGCGGATCTACGATATCTGTCTGAAGCACCCAGTCCTGCGAAATAATTCCACCGACACCGACAACAGCCATAGCATAGATCAATACTGTAAACCCAAGAGAACCAACAAATGCTTTCCACATTTTCTTTTTCGGGAAGTTTGCCTCCTCGGACAACTGCGGAATCAGATCAAATCCGATAAATTTCATGATCAACAACGCAATGGCTGCTGAAAATCCCTTTCCACCGGACGGGAACAGATTCCCTCTGAAATTAGAGAAACTCCAGGAGCCACTGCAAATAAAGATTACAGAGGCTGCCAGTGAAACAATCAATGTTGCCCAAAACAAAATACTCTGCAGTTTTGCGATAAATTTTAATTCTTTATTGGTCAGGAAAAACCATACCACAAGAATGATTGCCGCAACCAGCTTTGTCTGTCCGGAAGTGATTGGATGAAGATATCCGATCATGCTTGCTATACCGTAAGATACAGTAGGCATCGCCATAACATAAAGTAACAGCACAAACCAACAGCAAACCCATCCGGTGTTCCATCCAAATGCATTGGAAACCCAGACATTTTCACCGCCTGCATACGGCAGCATGGTTGTCATCTCTGCATAAATAAAACATAATGGTAACACAAATACTGCACACAGGATCAGTGCTAATAAAGAACCTGTACCAGTCAGACTAAACCAATACTGAATCTCCACCATCCATGCAGCAATCATTCCGCCGGCAGCCAATGCGATCAGTTGTGGCAATTTCAATGTTTTCTTTAATCCCTGTTCCATTTTTTACACTTCTTTCTCTCAACAACTATTCCTAATGAATAATCTTATTTTGTAATCTCTCCCTTCCCCCATATATTTATATCGTCGCATCCCCCAGACACATTTTTATTTACGGTTTTTCTCAATTACCTCGATGGTCTCATCGGAAGATAATACGTTACAGTAAATCACATTCATGATCTTCAACTCTGCATCATGCAGTTCCTGATCTGCTGCCGCACAACCATCTTCCACACAAATAATTTTGAAATCATTATCTGCCAGATCACGAATCGTACTTGCCACGCACTGATCTGTCACAATACCGCAGACTACAATCGTCTCAATGCCCATGTTCTGCATCAGACGTACATAATTTGTTCCTGTAACAACACTATCTGTTGTCTTATTTACCACGATTTCATTATCCTGTGGAGCAAGCTCGTCGATCATAGCCGCATTTACAGAATTTACCGGAAGCAGCATTCCGTTCCATCCTTCGGATTTCTGTACTGCACAGCGATCTTCACCGTTATCCAGCAAGCAGGCAATTCTTCCATATGTAACATACATATTGTTTGCCCGGAAATAATCCAACATTTTTTTGCAGGCTGGAATTGTCACATTATCCAGTCTGTCATGGAATGGAATCCAACGCTCCCATTCTCCCATTTCCTTAAACTGCAATGCTTCCCCCATATCTCTGCGCACAAATTCATTCTGCATATCAATGATCAGCAATGCTGTTTTTTTCGGATCCAGTTCGATATCCGGAAATTCTGTCATCGTCTGATAGTAAAAGGATAAATACTTTGGATTTGGTTTCATTTTTTCGCCCTCGTTTTTTCTTCAGAATGTTATCTGATTTTTATAGGTAAAAAGCACTTCAGGTAAAACTCCCAAAGTGCTCCTTCGCTTAACGTGTCATATTATACATGCTGTTCTATATAAAAGCAAGTGTTTTTTATGATTTACGTGTATATTTATTCAATTTTATTGCATATTATGCATATTTTTACGAATCGATTTTTGGTTTTATCAGAAAGTAAAGCGGACATTCGCAATCCGCTTTCGTTACTTGCTTATTCTGCATTCAAATGGAGCATACATCAATCGATGATGATTGTGATATGCCTGCGTCCGTAATGTTCTTTTATCACAAAGCATTCCTAACGTGATTTTTTATAGAATGGAGCCACCCGTTCAAAAGAATCCTTTATGATATACTGGTTCCGAAGTCCCAGTACACCACTTGTACGACTTTGAATAAAGTGTGTCAGTTTTGTCATATATTCCTCTGGGGTAATTGTACCTTCCGCCACATAATTCAGGCCTTTTTCCCAGCTTGCCGTCAGTTCGGGATTCAGCAATGACTTGATGGATGCCGATACGGTATCATAAATCAGCTCTCCCTGTAAGGTCGGTGTAATAATCTGTGTCTTTTTATTCAGACTCAGGTATTTGTTATTCACCAGTTTCTTCAAAATCTCAGCACGGGTCGCACTGGTGCCGATACCGGAGCCTTTGATCTGCGCACGTAACTCCTCATCTTCAATCAGCTGTCCTGCATTTTCCATTGCAAGGATCATGGAACCGGAATTGTAACGTTTTGGCGGAGAAGTTTCTCCCTCCTTGATAGCATAACTCTTTACCGGAAGTGTCATACCTTTTTTGATTTTTGCGATTTGTTCCAGTAAATGTGCATCGCCGCTTTTTTCATTGGAATCTGCATCATTTTGACTGGTTGTATCTTCTGTCTTTTTCTTCCGGAAGGAATATTCCATCACCTTCAGATACCCAGGATCTGCTAACACCTTAAAGGAAGCAAAAAAACGTTCTGTCTCCATCCCCAATGTCAGACTCACTTTTTTATAAATAGCCGGTTCATAAAAAATAGCAAGGAAACGACGTACAATCGTCTCATATACTTTCAGTGAAACCAGATTTAAACCTCGCATAGCTCCAAGTCCCTGACCGGTCGGAATAATTGCGTAATGGTCTGTGATCATTTTATCGTTGACATAACGTGTCTTCGCAATCTGTTTGTAGCTTTCTTTCTCAAGGATTTCTTCTGCAAATGGCCGCACCATATTGATCCCTTTTAATCCGGAAATATTCTTTGAAATCTCCTTCGCCACAGCACTGGAAAGTACACGGGCATCGGTACGCGGATAGGTTACCATCTTTTTCTCATACAGTTCCTGCACTACACGTAAAGTCTCATCGGGACTGATCTTAAACAGTTTTGAACAATCATTCTGAAGTTCTGCCAGATTGTACAGTAAAGGTGGATTTTTCTTTTCCTGTTTGCGTTCCACTGACATGACTGCTGCTTCCTGCGGTTCCAGGCTTTTCATCCAGTTGATCAATTCCTGTGCATCTTTCTTTTCCCGAAAACCGTTTTCCTTATAAAGTTTCGGTGTACCAAAATATTTTGATCCGGGAACTGCGCGCCATTCGCCTTCAATGGTCAGGCCTTCAAATTCCATACTGTTTAACACACGATAAAACGGCGTTTTTACAAACTCACGGATTTCCCGTTCACGTCGCACTACCATGCCGAGCACACAGGTCATAACACGTCCGACGGAAATGACCGTATATTTCTGATTTAGAAAACCAGCCAATGTATTGCCATATTTTAGTGTCAGCAATCTTGAAAAATTGATTCCCATCAGATAATCTTCTTTGGCTCGCAGATATGCAGATTCCGATAAATTATCATATTCTGACAAATCTTTTGCTTCATGGATCCCGCGCAAAATTTCTTCCTCCGTCTGCGAATCAATCCAGACACGACGGCGGTCTTTGCCCTTCACGCCTGCCATCTGTTCCACCAGACGGTAGATGTATTCTCCTTCCCGTCCGGAGTCAGTACAGACGTAAATGGTATCTACATCCGAACGGTTCAACAAGTTCGATACAATTTTAAACTGCTTACTCACCCCCGGAATCACCTCATATTTAAATGTTTCCGGAATAAACGGTAAGGTCGCCAGACTCCATTTTTTGAACTTCATATCATAGGCTTCCGGATAACTCATAGTTACCAGATGTCCTACACACCAGGTAATGACCGCATGTTCTGATTCCTGATAGCCATCGAAAGTACGCATATCTTCTTTCAGTGCCTTGGCAAATTCACGAGCCACACTTGGTTTTTCTGCTATGTATAAAGATTTTCCCATTCAAACTCCTTATTAACACTTGTTTCTACGAGTAAAGTGGACATTCGCAATAAACGGGGGAATGCTTATCTGCGTTCAAACTGTTCAAGCCGTTCGTAGAAACCATCATAAAAATTCTCCTGCTGTACAGGAGTAAAATAAAACATTTGAAGAAACAGCATATTTTTCTGTTTTGCTTTCTCTTCGTCACAATTTTGCATCGTCTGGCGAAGAGATTTGGTGAGCGCATGCCACTTTACCAAAAATCGCTCATAATCCTTCATTCCATCCACTTCAAGCCACTTACTTACTTTCATCTTTGATTTATTTTTTGCCGGACAAACATCGGACAGCAGAAAATAGCTCAGCTTCTCTCCTTCATAGTTTCGCCCAAGAGGAAACAAACGGCAGATTCCCGGCCGGAATCCATGAATACTGCATCTTCCTTCTTCATTTAAAAAAGAACATTTTGGTCCTGTCGCGGATGGTGCCATTTTCAGATTCGGAAGGATCAGACCATCTTCCACATGCAGATCTATCGCGCCTGCAAGCAGTTGTTCAAAACTCTGTCCAAGGTTCCGTTCCAGACGCCAGACATCCATCGGATCCAGCAAAATTGATTCACCCATATCACAACAACAAGCGGAACAGCCATTGCAGTCATGACAGCCTACTTTTACCATATCGTTGCTACTATATAACTTTCCATCTGATATATCTTTTAAGTATTCTTCCATCTATTTCACCCGTCTTTCATAAATCCAGTAGTTGCATTATAACAAAAATGCAGCGGTTTTCCAAGGGGCAGATTTACAGACAAACGCCCCCTGCTCATTGCTTATCGCAATTGAAGCAGAGGACATTCTCATTTTCTTCAACTATTACAACTTTTCTTTACACTCATACACGCAACGGATATCCTTTAAGCTGCAACATCTTCCATTTAGATAATCCGGCTGCGTTTCCAGATATATCTTATCGTCTTCCTCCAGTGGATACAACCGTAGTATCAATTCCGTTGGAAAATCAAATCGTTTCAGACTGACTTCCCAGACATCACCAATATAATACTGATCCGCAATTTTCTCGCCATTCAGGTAAAGTTCTGCCTGATCTGCCTGAAAATCAATCCGAAGAAAAATATTATCTTTTACTGCATCATATGCTTTGTCATAGGAAATTCGAATCACATATTCCCGATAATCTTTGCCAGTATCATCAATCGCACATGCTTCTTCCATGGAAAAATCTGTCTTTTCTTTCAGTATAATGCAGTTATTTACATCTGTATGTGTAAATGACGCGACAATCTGATTGTCTGCTGCCGACAGTTCATGACTCAGCACGCAAATTGTGGATGCATCACCTTCCACATGTAAGAAATCCGGAATGATATCTGGTTTTTTCCACCCATTGTCAATCCACGTTTTAGCATCTTCCACAGTCGCATCCATGATTATCCAGCAGTTTTTCTGTGCACAATCACTGTGACAAATTACCTCTATCCCATTTTCTGTTTCCAAAATAGGTAACGCACTGAAAAACAATATATTTGGATATTTTTTCATGCGCCATGCACATTTTGCCCAGGTTCGATCCATACTGATAAGCACTTGGCCAGACAGTTTTTCATCTGCCTCATACTGCATTTTTTCATTTCCATAGAAAAACCATAGTTTCTGATTGATATTGCATAATGGTGTCTGATTAATCCAACGTAATGTCACGTCATCTGACAGCGGAAAATTAAACGGATAAAAGAAGTAAGCTCCATTTTTAATATCCTGTTTTGGGAAACTTATTTCCCCATCTGCTGTCTGAACACGCAGCATCACATCTTTATGCTCTGCCATCTCATAGCCACGTTGATAATTATTTACAAACAAATAACCTCGATTACCGTTTCTGCGTGTAATCATGCGAAATGCAGATAAATCTTCTGCATCCTGAAAATCTCCGGTATGAACTGAAGTACTCTCACAGTCATCCCCCACAAACTGTGGCTGCATATCACAAAATGCCTCCCCATAATCATGCACAAACATGGAAAGAAGTTTCAATTCTTTTGCTGTCTCTGAAATCTGACCATATTCCCGGATCGGTGCCTGAAAATCATAGGAAAGTTCAGGGACATCGCAAAAGGAACCCACCGCCGTCGATTCCTGTAAGCTACTGAGTTTTCCTTTCGGATTTGTCCCACCGTGATACATATAATAGCCCAACAGGTTACAACCGCTTCCAAGTTTGCATACTGACATCGCTCCGATATCTTCTGCTGCCACCCGTGGTCTGCGATGATGTGTCACCTGCACACCGCCACCAAGTTCTGCGGTCAGATAAGGATACGCATCTTTATCAAATGACAATTCCATGCCCGGTGCATAATCACTGCCAATATTTCCATCATTTCGCACCGTTGAAAACAGATAATTCTTGTTTGGCGGAAGCTGTTTTAAAGAAGCATCCCATGGGGCATCACAATAACCGCCCATAACCGGTGTCAGATCACCAAGTACCGCACCGCCCCATCCGGTCGCTGTCCAATAAGGTGCTTCAAAACCAATCGTTTTTGCCAGTTTTGTTAGCGTACGCATATGTTGCTCCCCGGCAGCACCTCGTAAACCACCCACATGACCATATTCATTTTCAACCTGAATACCAAGAATGCAATGTGTTCCTTCCACTTCTTTATAAATTTTCTTCCAGAAACGTTCCACCAATGCCAGGTAATCCGGATCATCGCTGCGCAATTTATATCCTTTTTTCAGCAGCCAGTCCGGAAAACCGCCATTTCGTGCCTCTCCATGCGCCCACGGTCCAATACGAAGCCACACATGCATCTGCCATTTCTCGCACAATTCCAGAAACCGATGCAGATTGCGCTGACCTGTAAAATCAAAGACACCTTCTTCTTCCTCATGATGAATCCAAAATACATAGGTTGCTATAATATCCATGCCACAGGCTTTTATTTTTCGAATCTCATCTTCCCATTCCTTCTCCGGGCATCTGGAAAAATGAAACTCCCCCATCATTGGAAAAATTGCTTTTTCATTTTTGATTAAAGATACTCCGTTAATACTGTATTTTTCCATTTTTTTAAATTCTACTTTGCCTTATGAATTATTTTATGACCTGAATAAATTGCCATGATCATACAAAATAATGCCGCAATGCTCCACCATTTATGTGCTTTCATCGATTCATCCCTCCATTTCTTACTTTGCCAGTTCACTCAATGCATGATAAAAGTTCGGATATTCTCTTTTTAACCGAATCAACTTGCCTTCCGGATTGATAAATCCATGTTCTGAATATCCTTGACATACAATTTCTCCCTGCGCATTTGTCATAGTATATTGCAATTTCAATTTTACTTCTTTGAATTCTTCTACTATGACGTCAATGTCAATAACATCTTCAAAGGTTGTGCTTTTTTTATATTTGCAGTTTACTGCTATAACCGGAGATATAATGCCTATTGACTCCAGTTTTGCATAGTCCCATCCAATCTGTCTGAGAAAATCAATTCTGGCTTCTTCCATCCAACGGATATAATTTGAATGATGTGTAATCCCCATTTTATCTGTTTCATAATACTGCACAATATGTCTGTATTTCTGCATTATAAAGACTCTCCCAATGCTTCTACCTCTGTCAGCTTCGGACAGGCACTCATGCTGCCTTTGCTTTCCATGTTTGGAACAGTAATGATTCCACAGTCCTCCCACTTCACATAAGCAGCTGTTGCACGATACTGTTCGATTGCAGCATCAAATACATGATCTGCACCGGCATCTAACAACAACGCTGTTTTATGAAAATGAAATCCTGCTGTTGCCCCCACATACAAACGATCGATGACTGCTTTTAACTGTGCAGTGATATCGAACCAGTAAATCGGAGATGCAAATACAACCATATCCGCATCTTTCAATTCTGCATACACCTGTGTCATATCGTCTTTCTGTGCACATTCTCCATTATGAGAGAAACAGTACTCACACGCCATACATCCACGGATTTTCATGGTACCAACAAGTAAGTTGACTACTTCATGTCCTTTTTTCTCAGCACCTTTTGTAAATGCCTGCGTCATAATTTCTGTATTTCCACCTTTACGTGGACTTCCGTTTAATACTACGATTTTCATATTTATGTTCTCTCCTTTTTCATTAAAAATCTAATCCCAGTTCTCTTCCGGATATTTCATACCCCAGTCTTTCCGAAGTTTTGTCATAATGTCCATGACATCTTTCGTATATTCCAGATGCATTCCATCTGCATTACCGCTGCGCACTGCCTGCTCCATATCCAGCATTTCATAATACAGTGCATTGCCAGTCTCACCTTCTGTAATTTCTGTCCGTTCCCCGGTTTCGGCGTCCACGATAACTGCTTTATCAGCACGCGGATATTCCATAATTTCTATATATCCTTTTTCGCAGCTAATCATGGCGCGTTTTGGTTGTTTTGAATGCATGGATAATGCTACTGTTGCCATCTGTCCCTGTGAATTCTGCAGCAAAACAGTTGCCTGCTCGTCGGAACCTGTCGGAGATGGTTTCCACTGACTTAATATATTGGTCGGAGTCTCATCCATAAAACTACGGACAATCGAAAGTGCATAGACACCAATATCAAGCATTGCTCCTCCCGCCAGATTCAGATTGAAAAAGCGGTTCTTCATATCATATTCCTTAAAACTGCCAAAATTCATTGTTATGATCTGGACTTTTCCAAGTGCTCCTTCTTTTACGATGTTCCACAATTTCTTATAAATCGGCATATGCCAGATGGTCATCGCTTCAGCCAGAATTAAATTCTTTTCCTGTGCCAGTGCGATCATCTGATCCAGTTCTCTGCTGTTTAATGTAATGGATTTTTCCACTAAAAGATGCTTTCCATACTGTAATGCCTTTTTCATAAAAGTATAGTGTGTGTTATGTGGACTGGTAATATAAATAATATCAACATTTTCATCCTCAAACATATCATCGATCTGATCATATACTTTACCTACACCATATTTTTCTGCAAAATCTATCGCCTTCTGATGAGTACGGTTTCCAACTGCATACAGGGATTTTCCCATTTTCTGCAACGCCTGCGCCATTTCATTTGCAATCACACCGGTACCAAGTACCGCCCAGTTAAGGTTTTCTCTCATCTCTTTTGCCTCCTGAAATTTCTTTTGCTTATCTGCCACATATTTTCTCACAAATTCATTATTTTTTCTATGCTTTTTCTGTAAAAAACTTGATAAACTTGCCAATTACGTATATACTTAGTATATACATTTATATACAATCAGTTTCGTAGGAGGTGTTTTTATGCAGGCACAGGTAAAGGAATGGGGAAATGGACAAGGTGTTCGTTTATCAAAAGAAATATTGAAAAGTGCAGGAATTACATTAAACGATATTTTGGACATTACGGTATCAAATGGCATTATTACTCTGGCAAAACCGTTTCGTCACAAAACACTGGAAGAAAGAGCTGCAGAATTTGACGGAAGATTAATGATCGATGGTGAATATGACTGGGATGAACCGGCTGGAAAAGAGGTCTGGTAATGGATATACATCAGGGAGATATTCTGAAAATTGAGAAAATAAAACATCCGGTATTAGTTGTGAGCAAAGATTTTTTCAATAACAGTGGTGCAATTATTGGCTGCCCTATCATCGAAAATTCTACCATCGGACCGCTTCATATATGGATTGATCATGAAATGATACAAGGATATGTTCATTGTGAAAATTTAAAATTATTAGATTTATCTGTTCGTGGTCATAAAAAGCTGACGCATCTTACCATTTCTGAAATGATGAATCTATGTGATGCAATACAAAGTATTTTTGATTATATATAAGATTACAGTGTAAAAAGGTCTGAGTCCACCTGTGCTTGCAATATAAGCAACCACTGTAAAGTGTTCAAAAAAAGGATGAGCCTTCCAATTTCAGCGGAAAACTCATCCTTTTCTTATTATTATGTATTTTTTATCAGCACTTCAAGTCGAACGCATGTGA
>ERZ827478.2120-NODE-2120-length-11055-cov-3.328182_pt1 | contig 11055 bp, 8 predicted proteins | sample MGYA00519705_ERZ827478 | MGnify/ENA primary metagenome ERZ827478 (study PRJEB31778, sample SAMEA3449318) | human gut metagenome | biome: human gut; feature: human-associated habitat; material: faeces | place: United Kingdom | collected 2010/2012 ... | reverse complement strand
TTGCCGAGGCGAAGTATCTAAGACGAAGTCAAAATACGAAAAAGCCGGGGCAAACACAACCGGAATCCGATTTTATCCAGGCGAAGTCAAAGATAGTGAAAGGCGAGAGAAAACGGGAACTTGTTCCCTGTTTTCCGAGGCGCATCCTATCTTCTGCAAAGATATGCAAATTCGGACACACCGCCGAATCCCCATATATTGGTATATCGATTACCGCAGCCCCTATTTATTATAAGTACGATATCGGAATCGGGGCATCCGCGATTTTCAACCTGTTGTGTTCGAACCACTTCATAAAATCATTGAATTTCTGCCGGTTGTCGTTGACCCACAAGCCGAATGCAGTCTTATTCCCTTCCCGGAGCACCCAATAGTTGTAGGCTTCCAGATGACCGGCATCCCGCACCGAACGCAGATATTCCAAAAAAGGAACGACGATTTGATTGTCATACTTCAGCACCGTATTCGCCCCTTCGTCCAACTTCTTCAGGCCTTCGTCGATCCACCGGCTCCGGATCCGGTTCAGGGATTCCAGATCGACGGACCGTTCGCCCCCGGCCGCAGCCTGCATCGCCGCCTCGTACACGGCACCGTAAGGCTCCCGCACATCCCCGGCCAGAAGCATATCGATCGTTATGGCGATCGGACGGTTCTCGTAAAAATCGACCGACACGGAATCGGTGGAAAAAACGATGCCAGTTTTATAGTTACGGAACAAAAGCTCGCTCATCTCCTTATTCCGGTCGCCGCTGGGTAGCAGGTTCATCATTATCTCGCCATAAATCTGGCTCCAGACCTTGCTGGTGGAATAAGCATAAAACTGGGCCGCCCGGTAATAGTTCGACGGGAACATCGGAGCTACGCTGATGCCTTTTTCGAAAGAAGCGACCGCTTCGTCGTAATGCCCCTGCATTCCCGAAACGACCCCCTGCTCCAGATAAAGAGCGCCCGAATCGGGAAAGCGTTTGAGCCCCTGCGCATAAACTTTCAAGGCTTTTTTCGGATTCTTCAGATAATCGTAGCAATTTCCGACCAACTGATAAACCAGATCGTTGCAATCCTCGTACTTATAAAGTGTTTTGGCGAGTTTGATCGCTTTCTGATAATCCCGTTTGACCATATAGGCGTAAGCCATCTCGTACGTCAAAGGCCAATAGTCCGGATCGAGTGTCAGTGCCTGCCGGAGCAACACGATACCCTGATCGGGATCACCGTTATCCATCAATTCAATAGCCTGCCGCTGCAATGCGAGCACCTGCTCGCGGTTGTTCTGTCCGAATGACAGTTGTGTGCCGAACAGACAAAACAACGCCCATAGCAATATTCCAAAAAGTCTTTTCATGACAACAAAAAGTTAATTTTCGATGAATGAAGTTACGATTATTTTTTGGAAAAACACCCCTTCGACAAACAAAATTACCCTTTCGCACCGAATTACCGGCACGAAAGGGTATATTTACACGATACGAAACGGAGGTTATTTCCCCTTACGGGCGATCACGGCATCGATGCAGGCCCGGATTTTCGGTGCAGGGTCCTCCCACGTATCGGGCTTGATGACCTTGCCGTCCTTGGGATTGTAGTGCGGCTTGCCGTCGGGCCACAACTTGGCCATGTTAGCCTGCTGAACGATTTCGAACAGTTCGTCCGGCTCGAGTCCCATCTCGACCATCGTACCCAGCGCGAAGTACATCAGGTCGATCATCGCGTCGGCCTGCTCGTAGATATCCTCGGCGACCAGAAATTCAGCAACCTCCTCGTTCATCCATTTCGCCCGGCTGAGCGAGCGTTTTTTATCCAGCATACGGGGTGCATCCGGACACGGATGACCGAACTTTTCGTGAAATTCACGCACGTCGTTCCACTCTTTCTTCATAACACTCAAAATTCTAAAACAGCCATAAAGGTACGAATTAATTTTCACAAGACACGTCCCGGCAGGAGTTTCGAACCTCTTTTTCCGGGTGCCTTTTGGCAAAAGAGCGGAATGCCCGCATTTTCGATCGTACAAACATCGACCGAAAACCACGAACACCTTTTTTTGTATCTTTTTACAAAACGAGAATATGATCCGAACAGCCTCGGACAACCGACGGTCAAAAGGACGAAACAGAAGATATCTGTGAACTCTGCTCTCAAGAAAAAGTCGGCTTCGGCAACGACGTTTGGTTTACCGTCCGCACTTCACTTTTCTGGAAAAATAGGATACGGTTCGGCATAGCTCAAACGACGCTCGGAGGGGGAGGGCAGCTACGCTTACGTATAATGCCCTGCAAGGAGGCGCAAAAGGGACTTGAACAAATTTGGTTCTGTCCTTGTCTTTTACTATCTTTGACATAGCCTTGGATAGGAGGCACCTCGGAAAACCGGGAACAAGTTCCCGTTTTCTCTCAACTTTTCCTATCTTTGCAAAAAATCGGATGCGTGGCCCGGACAAGTTCAGACAGATTTGGCTTACCGTTCGCCTTCCACTATTTTTGCAGAAAGATAAATTGGCCGGACAGACGATTGCTGCCGCCGCCTGCGAAACGATCGGATCGAACCCGGGAACACCCTCGCCGTACCTCTTTTGCTACCGCTTGTCATGCAGATCAACAAGGCACAATTCGTATGCAGCTCCGAGCGTCTTTCGCAACTGCCGAAAGACTCGCTCCCGGAGTTCGCCTTCATCGGCCGCAGCAACGTCGGCAAGTCGTCGCTGGTCAATATGCTCACAGGTCGCAGCGGCCTGGCCAAAGTTTCCGGCACCCCGGGCAAGACGCGGCTTATCAACCATTTCCGCATCAACGACAGTTGGTATCTGGTCGATCTGCCCGGTTACGGTTACGCCCGCACATCGAAAACCCAACGCGACGAGTTCGCCAAAATCATCACCGACTACGTACTCCGATGCGAACGGATGCACTTCCTGTTCGTGCTGGTCGATTCCCGACTGGAGCCCCAGAAGATCGACCTGCGCTTTATCGAAATGCTCGGCCGGGAGGGCATCCCTTTCGGCATCGTCTTTACCAAAACCGACAAACTGTCGGCCGCACAGCTCGCACGCAGCGTCGAACGCTACAAACAAGTGCTCGGTGAACAGTGGGAGGGGTTGCCTCCGATGTTCCGCTCCTCGAGCGAAAAACGGACGGGCCGCGAAGAGATCCTGGACTTCATCGGCAAATGTTTAACAGAATGTTAAAAAAAGATTTTAGAAATACCCGATAATTCGGTCTTTACATCCTATCTTTGCACCATTCAAAAACACAATCACATACTATGGCTATCCACAAAATCAAATTCTTCGCAGGCAGGGGCTCGCGGTACCTCGCGGAGAAAATCGTCGCAAGCTACGGCACCACGCTCGGAAACTCGGAGGTGCAACAGTTCAGCGACGGAGAGTTCCAGCCCTGCTTCAACGAGTCGATCCGCGGCTGCACCGTGTTCATCATCCAATCGACCTTCCCGCCGCTGGACAACCTGATGGAACTCCTTATGATGATCGATGCCGCACGCCGCGCATCGGCCTACAAGGTGATCGCCGTGATGCCCTACTTCGGCTGGGCGCGTCAGGACCGCAAAGACCGTCCCCGCGTACCGATCGGCGCGAAACTGGTAGCCAACATGCTCGTCGCGGCAGGCGTGGACCGCATTATGACCATGGACCTGCATGCGGACCAGATCCAGGGCTTCTTCGACGTACCGGTGGATGCACTCTATGCCAGCGGCATCTTCGTACCGTACATCAAAAGCCTGAACATCGAGGACCTCTCGATCGCGGCACCCGACATGGGCGGCGCCAAACGGGCCAACACCTATGCCAAGCACCTGAGCGCCCCGATCATCATCTCGCACAAGGAGCGTGCGAAAGCCAATGTCGTGGGTAAAATGACGGCCATCGGCGACGTGAAGGGTCGCAACGTAATCATCGTGGACGATATGATCGATACGGCCGGCACGATCTGCATGGCAGCCGATATGCTAATGGAAAAAGGTGCCAAGAGCGTCCGGGCAGCCATCACCCACCCGATCCTTTCGGGGCAGGCTTACGAAAAAATCAATGCCAGTGCCTTGCAGGAGGTGATCGTCACGGACACCATACCGCTCAACCCGGAAAAGGACCTGAGCAAATTCAAGGTGATGACCGTAGCGGACATCTTCGCCAACGTCATCGAGCGCGTACACAACTACAAGGAGATTTCGTCGATTTTCTTCAAGTAGGAGGAGTTTACAATACGACAAAGGGGATGCTTTTTCGAGCATCCCCTTTGTCGTATTTAATGTTTCGCTATCCGGTGCACCTCACAAAAGCGACAACAGTCCGACCGCCAACGCCGCAAAAATACAGGAACAAACGCGTATGATGCGATTATTGCAGAAAGACACCTTCCACAAGAAATAAAACCCAGCGCAACATAAAAGATATAACCCCAGTAAAACCAAAGAAACAATCCCGCAATACACCACGTAAACCAGCCCGTTTCCGCCTGCCCCATCGCATATCATACCAACAAAAAATACGATTATGTCGAGCAGTAGCAACCCGGTCAGTACAAGGGTTGTTATTTCTGCAATTCTGTTTTTTTCATTTTGCTCCGTCATTTCAGCGGCGAATCCGGTTCCCGGACCATAACCATATAGAACATACGGTCGAGGAAGCCGGGGGCGAACTTCTTAACGAAATGCGTGGCACGCCCCTCGTTCTCCATCAGACAGAGGCGTTTGCGCTTCAGTATGCCGCGGGCGACTTTCTTGATAAAGTGTGTGGCACGCCCCTCAGCCTCCATCAGGCAAAGGCGTTTGCGCTTTTCGATTCCCCGAATAACGATACGGGCGACCTGTTCGGGCGTCATCATCTTCGCCTCGTCGCGCGGTGTCTCGCCCTGGCTCGAACCGTCGGCCGTGAGCGCCGAAAAGCGGACATTCGAAGCCGTGAACCCCGGGCAGGCGACCATCACGTGCAACCCCTTCTTCAGGTTTTCGATCCGCACGGTTTCCAGAAATCCCGTCATCGCATATTTCGAAGCCGAATAGCCCGTACGCCCCGGCAGGCCGTGCAAACCGGCCACCGACGAGATGCCGACCAGCGACCCGTGCGAAGCCTGCAAGTACGGTAACGCGTATTTGGTACAATAGACCGTGCCCCAGAAATTAACGTCCATCAGACGGTGCAGCACCTCCAGATCCACGTCATCGAACAGCGCCCGCATCGAAAGGCCCGCATTGCAGATGAGCACATCCACCCCGCCGTACTCCCCGACGGCCGTGTCGATCAGATTGCGGCACTCCTCCGGCTTGGTCACATCCACCGCGCAGTAGGTCGCTTCGCCGCCTTTGGATCGGATATCTCCGACGATGAGCTGCAATTTTTGCAGGCTCCGGGCGCCGAGCACCACGTTGGCACCCTGCACCGCACATTCGCGGGCCAATGCCTCGCCGATCCCCGACGAAGCTCCGGTGACCACGACGGTCTTTCCTTTCAAACCTTTCATCCTATCAATCGTTTACATTTATTTCCAATCCGTCGTAAGCCAAATATACCCCTTCGGGCAACAACGCGGAACGCTCGGCGTAAAGACCCATTTCATGCGACATATGCGTCAGATACGCCCGGCGGGGCGCCACACGGCGGATCAGCGCCAATGCTTCGTCCAGTGAAAAATGCGAATCATGGGGCTGGGGCCGGAGCGCATTGACCACCAGCACTTCGACACCGTACAGCTTCCGCTCTTCGGCCGGGGCGATGGTCTTGAAATCCGTAAGGTAGGCCAGTTCGCCGAACCGGAACCCTGTCACCTCGAATCGGGGCGAATGGTGTCCCGACACGGGAATCACCTCCTTGTCCTTAACGCAAAAGGGAACGGCAGGATCTATTTCGCACAGCTCGATTTCGGGCACCCCCCGATACTTGTCCACACTGAAGGCATAGTCGAAGTCCTTGCGGACGCATTTGAGCGTCTGCCGTGTTCCGAATACGTCGATCCGATGGATCGTGGGATAATCGACGAAATTGAAGGCCCGCACGTCGTCCAATCCTCCGATATGGTCTTTGTGTTCGTGCGTCAGCAGAATCGCGTCGATATGCCGGACCCCGGTCCGGAGCATCTGGTAACGGAAATCGGGCCCAGCGTCGATCACCAGCCGTATGTCGTCCCACTCGAGCATGGCCGAAGTCCGCAGACGGTTATCGCGGGGATCTTTCGAGGTGCAGACGGCACACCGGCAGCCGATCACCGGCCCTCCCTGAGAAGTTCCCGAGCCAAGAATCGTAAGTTTCATACCCATCGCAAAAAACGTCGGAGTTTCTGTTTTTCCCGGCGACGGGAACAAAAATACAAAAAAAACACCGCAGAAAAGAGAAATCGCCGCTTTTTCTCGCACGCTCCAGATAACGGGAAGCAACGCGTTTTACCGTACGCTCGGATAGGCTGGAGCGACTGTCGGTATCATTCGAAACGGGCGGCGAAAACGATCCACGATACCCCGGGGAACTCCGGCGGTGCACACCCGAACAATTCGGTATCTGTCGGAAAAATTCTAAAACCATACCGCCACAATCCTATACCTCTCCTCCTACAGATCCGATAATCTCCCGGAACCGGCCGCCCTCTCGCCCCTCCCGAAAACGCTACCGCAAGACAACCGGAACACGCCCTGCGAAACAGTTTCCTCCACCGCAAACAGAAGGCGGGCCGGCAACTGCTAACGATCGCCGCCGTTCCCGGCGCACATACGACATTCATCACATTCCGCTCGGAGGCGTCCAGAAAATCCGATGTACGTTTTGCGATTCGATTTGTATAATTTGAGAACGAAACATCCTTCAATCCGGATAATTTTGTATAATTATTTTTCAGATTCGGGTCAAACCGGAAAAACCATTCCCGGACACCCGGATTTTTTACCCCGAAAAACAAGGAATTTCAAGCCCCGTATATCCCACCCGACTCTACCGTCCATAAATTTCACCGACCTCCATCCATCGAAAAAATGCAGGACGGAAGAGTCGCACGGGGCGATTTCCCGGCGAAAGCCGAAATAATAGCGCAAAAAGACATTTTTAGTACTTATTTTTACTATCTTAGTATTCAGAATGTTGGAAAACCTCACATATTTCCTTAACGGAGCTTCCCTGTCATTTTTCGCTATGGGCGCCTTCCATATGGCGATTTATGCCCGACAGAGCAAATCCCGGCCCCATTATCTCTTCACAATCTGCCTGATATGGATGGCATTGATCGAACTCAAAGAGTTTTTCCTGAGCCACGATGCCGCCTACAACTACGAAATTCTCGGCCCGGGCTTCACCTTTCCGGACCTGTTTACCCTGGCTCTGCTGTCGCTCTTCTTTTTCGAACTGGTGATGCCCGGCCGCATCACGGCACGATACAGCCTCAAACTGCTGAGCCCCTTCGTTCTGCTCGGCGGCGCCTACTGGCTCGGAACGGCTTTCGAACCCCGCACGGTATATGCTTCCCTGCCGGAGTTGCTAAAGGACCTGCCGTCCTTCCTGCCGACGGTACTTCTGCTCTACACCCTATACACCGTCGGTTACTGCCTCTTCGCCCTGACTCGCATCGTCCTCTACTCCATCCGTTACTCCCGGGAGATCGCCCAGGCCTACTCGTTCACGGAGCGCATCCACCTGCAATGGCTGCGGTGGATGTCGGCACTGCTGGCCTTCTACCTGCTTTCATACATCATCATCATTCTATTTTTCAGCAATATCTGGTTCACCATTCTCATCTATATCCTGACACTTACCGTCTGGGGTATCCTCTACGGCTGCATCCTGCAATACCGCATCCCGGACATTATCCGGGATTACTGGCAACCGCTCCCGGAAGAAGAACCCATCGAAGAAAATCCGGAAATAAACCTCGCCGAAGGAAAAGGACGCGCCGCATCGCTGCGGGAACAGTTGCAGGAAGCCATCGTACAGCGCAAACTATACCTCAACCCCGGACTTACGATCATCGACTTGGCCTGCGAATGCGGCACTAACCGCACGCAACTCTCCCTGCTGCTCAACAAGGAATTGGGCTTGTCGTTCCGCGACTACATCAACCACTGCCGCATTCAATATGCCGCCTTGCCGCTGCTCGAAGACGAGGAGGCCGGCCATAAAATCGAAGAAGTGGCCCTGTTATCCGGATTCGGGAGCACGGCGACTTTCTACCGCGCCTTCGCCAAAGAAAAAGGCATGGCCCCGCAACAATGGCAGGAGTCCATTAGAAAATCCCGGACAAGGGGGGGGGAAGACAACGGTTTACGGGAAATAACCGGACTTCAGGAAGAGTGTCCGTAAGGCATCGTTCGCAACATTGAACAAGCGTACCGAAGTCGCAAATCAATTTGCCGCTCCGATTCATTTACAATGGACGGCTCAAGGATACGGTCCTATTTCCTTTTAGGACAAAAGCCTGCTCTCTGCTCTCTGCTCTCCGCTCTCCGAGCGTCGAACCCGTAATCCGGAAACACCCGTCAGGGATGCCATCCGATCTTCTTCAACGATAGCCGGCATCGAAGAGCCAGCCCCGGATAAAGTTCATCGCCGAATAAACCGCCCCATGAGCCGGATCCTGCGCCGCACGCCCCGAATGCCCGAACACCCGTCAAGAAGCCGCCGGCCGGTTATCTCTTACGGTCGCCAGAAGTAAAAAGCCCCGGACAAGGTCGCAATTCCTATGTGCCGGGGTAACGAATCCGCAATCCGGAAAGCACCCGGCCCCCGGACAAAAGCCTACGCTCCATACACCCCAGCGGTGAATTCTGCGGCCGGCACGGGCTCGGACGCAAAAGAAGAGCACCGCTTCGATCCCGCCGGAAACGGACACGCCTCGCCGTAAAACATCGGCAGTCATATACCGCCAATATACCTTATTCGACGGTCGTTTATTCACGACCCGTGACCGTGTTGTAATACTTGTCGCCCTAAATCCCTTCGCTCGGAGGAAACTTGGGCTACGACACACCCCAAAGGGACACCGAAGTATATAATCACAAAAATACGGTACTTCCCGGCAGTCAAATGAAAGCGGCGCCCCCTTTTCGGAAGCGCCGCCGTATCAATCGAAATACAGGTCTTATTCGGTAACCCGCTCGAGCCATTTCACCATACCGAGCATAACGCCCATCGAGATGATGCAGACCGAGAAGAATACAGTCCAAGCCACCCAAATAGGATAAGCATTGTAGATGAGCGGACCAATCCAGAGCAGCAGATTGCCTACGGCCGTTGCACAGAGCCACAGACCTTGGCAAAGGCCCTGGAGATGCTTGGGAGCAACTTTAGAAACGAACGACAGACCGAGAGGAGAAATGAACAGCTCTGCCACAGTCAGGAAGAAGTAGAGTACGAAGAGCACCCACGGTCCTGTCTTGAGAGCGGCCGCCTCTGCAGCCGGGAGATCCTTGAACGCCTCGGCCGAAGGATAACCGTTGATGATCGAGAATACAGTCATGAAAAGGAATGCCAATCCGGCCAAACCCATACCGATAGCGATCTTGCGAGGTGTGGAAATCGCTTTTCCACGGCGTGCAAGAGCGGCAAATACCCACATCACAACAGGAGTGAGGATAATGACATAGAACGGGTTGAGAGCCTGCCATATTTCCGGCTGTATGGAGTCGGTCTTTACGAAATCGCGGGCAAAGAGCGAGAGTGAAGTTCCGTTTTGATGGAATGAAAACCAAAAGAAGATAGCAATACCGAGCACAGCGAAGAGGGCTGCCATACGCTGCTTGATTTCCGTAGCCATTGCAGCTTTTTCCTCTGCAGAATATGTAACGGTTTCCTCTTTTGCTTTCTTTGCGGGAGAAGGAAGCTGTCTTTTGGTGAAAAGGAATATCGAGAGAGAAATAAGCATTGCGGCAACGGAGGCGATAAACGAATAGTGGATGCCGGTGTTGAAGACATTAAGATAATTCGAACAGAATGCCGATACGGAGCCGGCATCACCTGCAACCACAGAGCCACCCACCTTTGTAATCAGCTCCTGAAGATTGGCAAGGTTTACTTCCGCACCCGCCAAAAATCCATGGCAAAGAGCCGGAAGCTCGGCATTATACATCAAACCGTTCTCACTGAGCCACCAGCTGCGGAGCAAAGGAGCTACGAAGGGAGCCACAACGCCACCAAGATTGATAAAGACATAGAAAATCTGGAAACCGGCATCACGCTGCGAAGCATAGCGAGGATTGTCGTACAACTGTCCGACAATGGCCTGAAGGTTGCCCTTGAAAAGGCCGTTGCCGAATGCGATGAGGAACAGCGCACCGCAAGTAAGCGTAAGAAGCCATGTCTGATTCTCAGGAGTCGCGAAAATGGGGAATGCCAATACGACATAACCGATAGTCATGACAATAAGACCGGAAATGATGGTTCCTTTGTAGTTCTGCGTTCTGTCGGCAATGATACCGCCTACGAGGCTAAGCACATAGATACCGGCGTAGAAGAAAGAATAGACTAAAGCACTGGTCTCTTCAGACAGGCCGAATTTGGAACATAGAAACAGCACAAGCACCGCGTTCATGATATAATATCCGAAACGCTCGCCCATGTTGCTCAATGCTGCCGGGATCAATCCTTTGGGTTGATTTTTAAACATACGCGATTGAATTAGAATTTTTTCTGTTTTTTGTTTCGCGGACAAAGATAGAATTATTTTTCGTATTTTTGTTATAATAATGAACCAGTTTATGGGAAATCCGACGAAAAAGCTCCCGATGATCGAGCGGGACGGCTGGCTGCTTCCGGTCGAGAAAGAGCTGACCGCCCGGCACGAGAGCTACCTGCGGGCACTTCGGGAAATAGAAAAATCGGCCGGATCGATCGTCGATTACGCCAACGGCTACCGCTATTTCGGCTGGCAGCGCGACGAGGTGCTCGACGGCTGGTGGCTGCGCGAATGGCTGCCCGGAGCGCACGACGTCTACGTCTTCGGCGACTTCAACAACTGGCAGCGCACCGAAATCCGCATGCACAAGGATGCCGCGGGGGTCTGGAGCGCCTTTTTCCCCGCAGCGATGTACCGCGACCGGCTGCGGCACGGCTCGCTCTACAAGATCCACGTT